>Ga0172375_10001438_pt1 | contig 38339 bp, 72 predicted proteins | sample LakKiv1m_FD_114537 | JGI IMG/M metagenome (GOLD analysis project Ga0172375, IMG submission 114537) | Freshwater microbial communities from Kabuno Bay, South-Kivu, Congo - kab_092012_11.1m | ecosystem: Environmental > Aquatic > Freshwater > Lake | place: Democratic Republic of the Congo... | reverse complement strand
CCACAAAATAGATACTTTAATAGATTTGTTATTGGAGAAATACACTCATATAAATTAGAAGGAAATACATGTGTGTATATTAAAACTAAAAATGAGAAAACAGAATTTCAACATTTACCTAGTACTGGTAAGGTAGTTAATAATTATCCTCAAATAAGTGATAAACCAAACAGAATATCTAAGTATATTTCACAGCAAAGTAATACTAAAGATACAATGAATTATTATAGTGCATATGCTAAAGATATTGTTGTTGCATTAATAACATCAGGTAAGATACAAAATGCAAATGATGCATTCTTGAAATGGAATGAAGAAACAAAGAAACATATTGTATTAATGAAAGCATTGTCTGAAGGTGATGTATATGACTCAGAGGATAAGAACTAAAGAATATAATTATATATCTGCACCAGAAATATTTGATGAATTAAGAAATATGACCAAGTATGCTACAGATAGTTTAATTATAAATGTGTATAGAAGTTCAGGAAAGAAGTTACAAATAACTGATGATGTTGAGACATTAAGTAATGGCTTAAATCTATGTACTATAATATATCAAAATATATTTGATTTGATAAGATTAGAACCAGAAGAAAATCAATTATTATTACTTAGAAGATTAGCTAATATGATAGTAAAAGATTTGAAATCTATCACACTTAATAAAGGACAGATGATTTCATATACTGGTAATAAAATAATTTATTTGTTAAAAACTAACAAATAAATTATTTCTTCTTTCTATCTATTTTATTGTGTAACATTCCTATTTTGTATATTATCCAAATAACAACTATTGACAGGATTAACATACAACCTATGAATGCAATATATACTTTTTCTATATTATCACCTAAAATAAGTATTTATTTTATTCCATATAGTAGAACCAAATTTACCCGTATAATCAAATAATTTAAATGCTGTCAAGTATAGCAAACCAAACTTCTGTACAAACGGATCATATTTATCTCCATGAGCAAATGTATATTTTCCTATTGTATATTCTCTAACAAATTTTAATTTGTTATTGTGTAAGTTCGCATATACTCTAATAGCATTTTTTTCTTTTGATAAATTAATATCATGATTACCTATAACAAATATTATTTCTTTAGATGTAATACTTAACCAGTTCCAAAATCCAGTTTCTCCTCTAATAACATCATCATCTTCTAATGCCATTTCAAATGTATCTCCTAAGAATATTATTCTTTGAATATCATCTCCTAGTAATGCAGGTAATATATGCTTATTAAAATTAGATTCTGTATCAGGATGCCCTAGATGTAAATCGGGTATAACTAAAGTATTTATATTATTTATATTTAATATTAAATAGAATCCATCATAACCTGATGAACCTAATAATCTATAATTAGTTCTAATATCATTAGTATGTAAATGACCTAAATAACCATAAGTACCTAAATTATCAAAGTAACTTGACCATTTAGAATCAAAATAATCTTTATTCTTATTTTCAGTTCGTATTGTTTTTGTCATCACTATCATCTTCATTTATTTTTTGTAAATAAGTTTTGTCCATGAATATTATTCCTATACCTTTAATGTGAACAGAAGACCAAAAACCAAAATCTTTTTCTTTGATTAATTCACCAATCATATCTCTATATTCTCCCGATAATATAAGTACTTTCATAGTAATTGACCTATTAATCTAAACAAGTCTGGTATGAAATATATCACTAATAATAAAACAATAACTGCCAATAAAGTAACTATTTTGTCTAAAGGTTTCATTTTGAACCATTGTTTAACAAACCAAAAATAACCGTGGTATTTAACTTCGTTTACTTCTTCTCTTGGAGCGTCTACTTTCTTTTTTAATATTTTAATTTCTTCGTCATGAATTTTAACCTTTTGAGTCGTAGAATATAAATTTAGTTCTATATTGGAAACTTTATTTTTTATTTCTTTAACATCTACTTTGATTTCATCTTGTCCTTTCTCAAGCCGATCTATTGCCATCATAAACCCTTCATTGTCCACTTTATCGCCCCAATCTCATATTATAATAGGGATGTATCCCATTACACTAAATATCCATATAGTCTTACTGTTGCAGTCATTGTTGTTGCTGTGGCTCCTGTTGTGACATCTAACATAATTCCTGATTCTACCTTAGGGCAAATGATGTTATTTTTGCATTTGTTGATCATTCAAAATCACTTATATAAGGAAACCTATTACAATAGCTTTGACAGTATGTGTAGTAGCTGTAGAGCCTGTTGTAACATCTAATTTAATAACAGTAGATTCTGGCATATTGTCGTTAATTTCGTTATTATTATTTTTTAGATGTAAAACATCCCCTAGAACATTAAAATCTGCATTTAGTGTTGTGTTATCTATAAAGTTATCATAATCTGGGCTGAATCCTATTTCAACAGTTCCTGGAGTTGTAACATTGTCAACAGCCGTGTTGATTAATAATACTTCTTGTATAATTAATGTTTTTCCTGCAGGAACGGTATAAAGTGTAGTTTGAGCTTCAGTTTTTAGGTCTATTTCTGTTACTGTTGCTAGAATACAAGGTGCTAGTGTATTTAATGTTGTTGTATAAATCCCATTAGTAACAGTTCCACTATTTCCAGTACAAGACCCTGAAGAACCTGAGCAATTACCTGTAACATTTCCAGTTAATCCACCGTCTGCGTAAATCATTGAGTCTACTTCTAATTGTCCCACTATTCCCAAATCATCATCGGTTAGTGTATGAGTGGGTGAAAAGGCTCCTTGTCCTATTTTAACATAACCATCATTTCCTGCGTTGGCTTTTGCACCACCATAGAATGTTAATATTCCACCATTTCTAGCAACTGCAGCAGAATCGTAACCATTTGCGGCTTGTATTGTTAAATTATCTCCGTTTCCATCAGAGTCCCTAGTCCCTTTTATTGTTGCATCATATTGATAAAATTCCACATCTCCACTTTCAGCCAAAAAACATTGATTAAAATTTGAACCGCACAAATAAGCGGTACCTGTTGATGTCCCGCCATTTGCATCGTATAATGCATCATAAGCAATATATACCCCTGATGTATCATTATTATTGCCAACTAAATCAACTTGAAATCCTGTTTTGTCAACGTCATTAGTATGTCCTGCAGTGTATCCAGTAACTGTTAATTTATTTATGACTGTATCTGTGGCAACATCAGAATCAAATGTATAACTTGCATCATTTTGTTTAATTAATTGGTAATATTTATCGTCAAAACCAATTTGATGGTCTATTGTTCCTTCAAATGAACTCCACCAAGTAATGGTCGTGTCAAATACTGTATTTGTTTCACAAGAATGTTCCAAGTAAATGTTAGTGGTTATATTTGTATAATTATAACTTACGGTTGCATTACCTTCTAGTATGACTGCAAAGAAAGCTCCTGAAATACCATATTTGGAATTACTCATATTTATTGTTGAGTGAGCCACAAAATCACATTTGCTCATTTGAACTTGAATTCCTCCATTGTTTGAGTCTATTACACCACCATTCAAATTAAATGTACCATTTAAATACAAATATGAATAATTTCTTGCTACAATTGAAAAATAAGGATCTGATGTTGTTGATAATGTTATATTAATTGTAACTACATCACTACAAGTGAAAGAGGATAAATTATTACAAAATATTCCTGTATCAACATTAGTAATCGTTATACTTTGATAACAAACTACTGTTGAACGCTTTGTTATAAACATTGAATTTGAAAAAGAAATATTATTACAATCAATAGAAGTTCCAGAATATCCTGTTAAAAACGTAACTAGAGAGAAATTATTAACATATAATCCATATTTGTTATTATACATTTCAACTTTTCCTAATTCTAAAACTGCATAATCATCAGCATAAATTGCAGATGAACTGGTTGCACCCTGTAATTTTACTCCAGACACCTTTACTTTTCCGCCTGCAGTTTCAACATCTAAAACTGGACTACTTGCACTAGATGCTGCAATGACTACATTAGAAGGAGTAGTATCATTACCTTGTAATATAATATTATTTGACCTATAAATTGTACTTATATTTTCAGTGTAAGTACCGTCAGCTATATTGACTGTAACTCCACTTGTTATATTTACTAACTTTGATGCCTCATTAACACCTTTTTGTATTGTGGCATATGGTTTAGAAACAGTACCATCACCAGTAGTATCAGATCCTGTACCGCCATTAACATAAATCGTAGCTTCTGACTGCCCTAAACTTGTTAAGTCTGTACTTATTCTTTCTTTAATAACTGTGCCAGCCCTTCTTAAAGGAGGCCATAATTTTTGTTCTATATTTTTACTCATAATTAATCACTTCGTATAACCTTCCCGAAAAGGAAGTATAACCACCCCGTAGGGCGTATAACCGATTAGGTTATCTAATTAAAATATGTGAAACCTACCCCCTCACCATTAATATCTGAATCAATGTAAACAGTAGCAAGGTCAGCAATATCAATCTCAACACTATCGTTAGCTGCTAAAGCAATCCCATTCGCTGAGCTTACACCTGAACCACCAACATAGATATTACCCGTGTTAGTTGAAGTTGCTCTTATATAAATACTCTTTATTGTTGTTGAAGCACCTAACGATTCTGCAACACCAGCAGTAGTAACAGTCTTAGTTCCACCTGTGATTGTTGTTGGTATTGCAGTATTTGTTTTAATATCTCCAAGAGTTGTTTCTGTTGCAAAATCAACTGTATTTAATGTTACTAACTCGGCTAATACGTTAGCATCTGCAACACCCATTGCTAAATCAGTTATAGCAAATGTGTTGCCAGTTTTAATAACTGCTTCATTTGTACCATCAGTAATAATATGGTATTGATGACCAAACGCATTTACTAATCCATATTTAGTAGTCAACGGATCTGTTAAATCTGTAGCAAAAGTTTTAATGTTATTTATAGTTACATTATCTGCTTCAACGTCAATCTCAGTATCTACACGTGTAATCCAGAATTTATAATCTAAATCAGCTGTTGCCGAAGCGTCTATCTTCTTATAAAAAATCCTACCATTAGGGAAATCAACTGAGAACTCACCAGGTAATAATTTATTTAATATATCTGTAACTGTATTAGTTTTCCTTAGTGGTGCTTGTGTTGTTAACGCAGTAGTGTTAACTGTTAAAGAACTATCGTAATCAATAGCTGAGTTAAAGTGTCCCAACACGTGTCCTGTTGAGTTTAGTATTCCAGCTACGTTGCTAATAGACATAATCCCTGTAATACCTGCATCGTTAGCATCAATCTTAATTCTGTCAGCTGGGTCTACGCCTGCAAGATCTTTAACTTCTAAATCAACTATACTAGTTAATTCATCTGTAATATCTAATATTAATACTGAGCTTAAATCTAAAGTATAAGTTTGTGTGTTTCCGTTTTTATCTATTGCAGTTAATATAACTTCACCTGCACTAATAGTAGAAGAAGTAACTGTTATTGTTAGCCCTCTTGGAACATCAGCGGTATCGTTTGCTAATGTATAATCACCATCTGAAACCTTACCGTCTATAACCGCTGTTGATGCTAAATAGTTTAAAGCAGTTCCTGTTTCTAAAGCATGTGGTTCAGAACTAGCTGATTCAACAGTAAGTTTATGTAATGGTTTGTTTAAATCGTAAAATAAGCCTGATAATTCGTTATTATCTAAATACCACTTAGAATTTTTTTCAAAGTCTTCTGAACTTCCTGTTACTTTTACCATATCCACCACCATTAATTAGTACAATGCCCTAATTAGGCAATAAACAACATTGACATGAGTCCGTTGTGATAAATATAAATAAGGGATCTAAGATCCCTATAAACTATTTACAATCCATTTCTTAATAAATGAACTGTACCATGATTTGTTGCATTACTTGAAGTATATACTATCTTCATTCTGTATGGAATATATGAATCTTCAGGGTATAATCCTGCTACATTTAAAGTTGTTACCCCAGTACCAAAAATTGTTTCAGTATAATCAACCCATTTTTCAGTAACCCCATCTTCACCATAACCTAATGATACATATACTTTAATTGTTGCTGCTGTAAATGTTTCTGGAATTAACAAAGCCCAACTCATGCATGAACCTAAGTTAATGTATGAAGTCTTAGTTTCTGCATTACCTAATTCTGTATCTATAACTTTTAATACATTATAGTCTAATTTTTGTGATCTTACTACTTTACCTTCTACCATATCTCTCACCTATATCTCAACTATTTTTTACCTTTGAAAACTTTCTTAATTTTATCAATTAAGGATTCTTCTTTTTTCTTAATTACCTTTTCAGGTTTAACTTCTTCAACCTTTTCTTTGCCTTTGGCTGTAAATACATTACTTTTTAATTCTCTTTTTTCTCTAGGAAAAGTATTTCTTATCATTTCTTACCACCTTTCTTTTTTGGTTTTTTACAATTACAATCTTCTTTATTAACTGTTAAATCAATTTGTCCTGTTTTATGATTAGAATCAATAAATACTTTATCATCCAAAGTTTGCATTTTTCCATCTATTTTCTTATATACTTCCATAATATATCACAATCATACACAGGTATATAATCATTTATATTTATCTAATATAGCCATAGCATTAGTATTTAGTTCTCTTACTTTAACCATTATTTCTTCAGTTTGAGTTTGCATTATTTCTTTTAGATTTTCTTTATTATGATATTTCTTATCTAATTCAGTTATATTTGCATTAATTAATTCTACCATAAATATTTGTTTTTCAGTAATAAATTCAAATTCAGCTTTATCTTCTATAGTTATTGTATCTATATTTGGAAATCCTTCTTTAAGTTTATCATAATCTACTGTTGGTTTACCACCAAATGTATAAATTATTTCATCTTTAGAATTTCTAAATTCTACAAATGGGACTCCTCTTTCTCCCATAGCTTCTTTAACAGCTTCGTTTTCTATTTCAGTAATATCTATTACTACAAATAAAACTCCTTCAGTACCTAATTCATTTAGTATTTCTGGTATATATGCATTCAATTCATTACAAAAAGGACAAGCTTTATTCTTATATAATATTATTCTTTCTACTTCCATTATTTATCACCATTATAATTTCTTACATAAAGTTACTGTTACATAAGGCAGAATAGTATCTACATCTGTATAATCTGAATCACCAGAATATGCAACATAACTCAATCTAGGGTATGTACCTGATATCGCAGTGGCATTAGATTCTGGATAACTAACAGTATGTTTATGATTATTACTTTGAGTTACTTCGCCAACTGTTCCATTAGTAGCAACAACATTTTTTATTTGACTAACTATCTTTTCCCAACCTGTAGGACATATGTTAGTAGTATCATTTAATATAATAATTGATCCTTTTGTAAATGTATTTACTATATGTAATTTATCTGTTTTACATAATGTAAACTTTATTGTTTTAGGATCTAAAATAACATTAGTATTACCTAAATAATTATACATTACATCAATATCATTATACGAATGAACATTAAATACAGGAAAAGTACTTAGATTATGATTATGAGTTACAGTTGCGTTTCCCCCAGTAGATCCAAATGTTGAACCATTTATTGATAATGTTTTATTATTATAAGTTGAATCAGAACTAAATCCTTTAGGGCAAGTTCCATTTTGTGCAAATATATAATAGTAAGTAGTCATTCTAATACACCTTTATTTTTAGTATATGTTTTAACTGTAGATATACACAATCTAAATTTTATATATTGATTTAAATATATATTTGCTGATTCTGATGCAATATCGGCTGCACGTCTAGCACATAAACCTGATGATGCTCTAGCATTATATCCATAAGCAATATTATGTGTATGCGGGTAACCATAATTTAAAGAATAAGTACCCGAATATCCTGGAGTTCCTAACATTAATACTCTATCTTCATCTAGAGTATATTCAGTATATCCTGTAGGACAAGAAGAATCATTACACATTACAACTGAAGGTATATCTACTGAACCTAAAACTTTATCTGTTTGACCATAATAATATAAAGTATTATTTTTATAATGATATAATCTATTACCATCATCATCTATGAATACAGTATTATTAGGATACTTACCTTCTAATTCTATATTTGGTATTTGTTTATCACTAGGTACTTTTTGTATATTATAGTATGTCATAAATATCATTTCTTAATACATAGTTTTAATTTAACATATGGTGCTGACATAGCTGTACTTGAAGATGTTGTAGGATTACTTGCCCCACTAGCTAATATTCCTCCTGATCCTGAATCAGCAGTAGTTCCTATAGTCACTGTAGCAGTATGATTATGAGTTGTTGCAACATTAACTCCAGGTGTATTTCCAACAACAACATAATAACTTATATTTTCTGTACTATATCCTGTAGGGCAATTATTTGCGTCCATAAAAAATGAATGAACTCCATTAGGATTAAATAGTGTTTGGTTTATCTTACATATAACTTTATTATATCTAACTGGATTTATAGTATAATTATCTAATGCTTTTCTGTATGCTGATCCTGCGCCATTATCAACATTACCTGTACCAACATCATGACTATGTGTAAATACTCCACCAGTAGTCTTTAATGATGCTATTGCAGTCATTATTCCCTTACCTGAATATGTTGTATCCAAAGTCCAACCTGTAGGACAATCACTACCATCAGAAAAAACATAATAATAATCTACCATAAATATCACTCACAAAATCCTCTACGTTTATTATTTGAAACACACAATTTGTATTTTATATAATTATAACTGTCTGTTTCAGTAGACATTCCAGTAGTACCTATAACAACTCCTGATATTCCTGAAGAACCTAAATATCTATCATTTTGCCAAGTGTGTGTGTGATTTATACCTGTTAGCCCATCAGTACCACTTGTACTTTTAGTACTACCAATAAATAATAAACCATCACTAGGAACAGTAACTGCATCATATCCTTCAGGACAAATGCTATCTTTAACTAGAGCAACTTCTTCATACACTACTTTAGTTGTAGTACCATCATATACTAATCCATTAGTAGTATAATTATATTTAGCATTACCATTAGAATCATAGAAAGTAGATCCTATCGGATACTTACCTTCTTTAATTTGATATAACTTATTTGGCATTCTGTAATTGTATTTTACCATGTAATATCACTGTTCCTCATTTAATGGATTTCTAATATCAACTATATCATCACTTGTAAATGATGTATCTCCATGTTGAATACTTATTAATGCTAAACCTAATTCATCTAACTCTAAATCTTTTGGTGCCGGACTATCTGTTCCTAAATCAACTTCAGTTCCTGCTTTAACATCTATTTCACCAGTACTATCAATATATACTAAATCTATTCTACCATATCCCGCACTAGCAGGAGCAGTAAATGTTAATTTCTTATATACTACAATACTATCTATATAGAATGTATGGTCTCCTGAACTCCAATTATTACCATCTACAAAGAATATAATATTTTCTACATCATCTCTATATGTAGGTAAATCTAATTCTATATAGTTCCAAGTTCCAGTACTTACTGTGATAGGTATTGTACCTATAGAATATTCTGTACCATTATTAGTTAAATATACATTTATTGGATGTTCTACTGAAGCAACAGGATAAAATGCAAATCTAATTTTATTTGCTTTATTCCAATCACCTTTATTTTCAGCAATATATCTTATAACTCTATTACTATATTGAGTAACACCATCATCATTGTAAACCCATTTAATACTATAAGGACTAGATTCATAAGTTGTATTTTCTAATGTAATTGTGCTTCTTGCTTCTGATGTCCATTTATAATCATATTTTTTTAAATAGAATGCAAAGTCATAAGTTTGTGAACTCCAAGAAACACCACCAGAATTATATAAATAAGCTATTCCACCATCATATGCATTAAATGAATAACCTATAGTATAATAGTTTGAAACATCATAATGAGTATTATCTGTTGAGCTAGTATTATCAGTTCTATACAATCTAATTGAATATGATTTATCTACATCTAAACAAACTGGTGTTGCTAAAGTCCAAGTAACTTCTGCGAAAGAAGTAGTCAATGTAGATTCTAATACATCTACTTGTGTTACTATTACATCATCCGTTTCATTAAATAATTCTACATTTAAATCAGCATCTATTGTACCTGTCTTCTTAGCATAGAACTTTAATTGAGTTACCCAACCACCAACTGCTTCTAATGTTTGTCTTGCAGAACCATTACCTGATGTAGTAGTATTTATATTGTATCCTGCTGAAGGAAAGTCATATGTATCATTTATTTCATATAATGTATCTATATTAAATGTTAAATCACTATGATAAACACTATCTCCTTGTATTTCAGCAGCACCACCATTAGTTACTCTTACTGCCAAATCTGAATCGTATGAGTTTTCCACTTTAAAACCATTGTAATCAACAATTCCTGTTCCTCTTGTAGACTTAAGTAAATTATCTACAGCTGGACTCCATGCAAATTTATTTCCTTCTGCTTGATATACCATTAAATACCACCTATAACAATGCCTCTTTTGGCACTACATAAATATCATAAAAATAATTATATTTTTCCCCAGAGTTCTTTTCTAAACCATAATGACTAGATATAGTGTACTGACCAGCAGAACCCTTTAATCCAGTTTCACTTATTGTATTTCCATTAGCTTCTGAATAATCTATATTAGCAATAACTAATAATTCTCCATTACCTTTTAATTCAGTTGAATCAACTGACTTCTCAAGTATCTGTGTTTCTAATGATGTATCTGTATAGTCTTTAGTTGTAGTTCCAGTACCCCAATTAGCCAAAGTAATTCTAGTACTTAATGAATTAGCAATGTCTTCACAACCATTTATATTAAACATACACTACACCTAATATCTTAATCACTACACAGGTATTTAAACTACATACTCCACTCTAACTGATTTTAAAAATAATGTACTATCAGGATAAATACAAGATATTTTATATCTTAAATCTTCTACTGACACATTACTGAATACATCATTATTTACTTCTGTGAATCCTTCTGTACTATTACCTAATTCTAATTTGGTATTTGTACTTGATATTGTACTAGTTAAACTAAATTCATCAGTATCAATATATATCCAATCTACTAATGCATTACCTGTTATTTCTATTTTAATCTTTAATTTCTTGCCTACATTAGCAATATCTATAAACTCATCAAATACAGTTATTTCTTGATAATTATTACCTTCATCAGTACTTATATAATATACTACTGAACCTGTATTAAGTATTTCTTTCTTACTAAATTTTACCTTCTCAATATTCTTACTTGAAGTTAATAAAGTATTAGATACAAAACTGCCTGTTGCTGCTGTTGCTTTTAAGTATCCATTTGATATTGTAGTATTTGTAAATGTTCCTGGTAATCCTATACTACCACCAGAATAAACATTATTTGTCCATTTACCAACAGACCATTTTAATAATTGATTACTTGTAGTAAAATCATTCTCGTAAGTCCAATCTTGACCATGCCATTCAACCATATATCCTTTGACTGTTATCTTTGCTTGACTAATTTTAATATAACTATTTGTTACATTAGGATTAGCAAAGTTAAATGTATTGCCATCTATTACTTCTGATGAAGAAGTATATGATACGCTATAATCATTTACTTTGTATATAGTATTACTTTGTACATACTCATTATAATCTAATTGTAATATTCCAAACAAAGTTTGTGACGGATAATGTTCTATTTGTGTATCTGTTACAAATAGCTCATAGAATATATTTTCAGGACTATATGTTCTAGCATCAACCATTATTTCATTAGATAAATTTATACTTCCTTTGCCAGCCCATTGTTTTAAATTCCAGCAACCTTTAGACCATATTAAAGTATCATACTTGGTAGGATCATCTACTATCCACACATTTACTTTCTCTTGTCTAACTACAGGGAATACTTTCTCAATAGTTAATAAAGATTTTTCAACTGAATCTCCTGGTTCAATAAACTCTGGTTGTAACTTTTGTATTTGTTGAGGATTAACCACGTATAAGACCCCCTAATTCAGTTGCTACTATCTTTGTAGTCCAACCTGTTGTTTTTGTTAATGTATGTGTTACTGTTTTAACATACATAGTTTTTGTTGCTCCAATTAAACTTGGCAAAGTTAATTTATCATATGGTTCAATAACCAAACCGTAAGTAGTAATATCAAATCTCTGTATTGCTTCTGCCCAACCTTGATTAACTATATTATCTGCATATTCTTTTGCTCTATCTATAACTAAATTTCTAAATTGAGTGTTATCTAAAGGTGGAGCATCATTCTTATGTAAATCATATATTTCTTCTCTAAAAGATTTCTTAACTTCTAATTTGTCATGTAATCCATATTTAGCTATAGAACTTAAATTGACACTTTGTGTATATATTGGAGAATCATTTAAATCATTACCAGCATAAATAATACATTGATTAATTATTTGATCTACACCATCATTCTTAACATAGTCTTTTATTATAATATTAGATAAATTTCTTACAGGGTAAGTTGTAGATTTATAAAAATATAATTTAAAATCATTACCTATTTTCCAATCATATTTCCCGTCACCAGTATATTTACTTGTAGTTAATTCATTTAATATTTCATTGAATGGTTTTTGATATGCAAAATATTCTATTGTTGGAAAGGCACCACCAGTTGATTTAACGCTAGGATTAGTGCTTGATAATGTAATAGTTGGTAAACCCGCTGTTGAATTTCTAGCATTAAGTTCTGTAAGATATACTTGAACTGTACTTACCCAAGTTTTGTTTGTATTCTTTTTAGTACCTAAATAAGACAAGAAGAAGTGAGTATAATCTACTCCTGATATTTCATAATATAATCTATCTAAACTATATGTTTTTTGTATATTTCTTAATGTAAAATTCTGTAATAAATAATTCTTTTTTGGTTGTGAATCATCTGTTCTATAGTATATACTTAATTGATCTTCTATACTTACTCCACCAGTAGATTCATAATCTTTTGGTCTAATCATTATTTGCATAGAGGATGCCTGATTATTTGGACTTAATACTATACTACCTTGTGCAATAGGAAGATCAAATGTAGTTCCTCTCTTTTTGGTTACTTGAGCAGTCCATTCAAATACTTTCATCTACTCACCAGTTAATTTAAATGTTACATTATATGATGTTACATCTCCAACCATATCTCCCATATATTGAACACTAGGAGCAAATTGTAAACTATTTAATACTCCAACAAAATAATTTCTTGTTGAATCAGAAACAGTTATTGGATTATTTAATGCTAACTTATAAGGATAAATAATGAATTTAGATTTTCTATTATTAACAAAAAACCAAGATAATGACATATCATTTGGTTTCTTCTGAACACCATAATGATCTACTAATCTTTGATTAGCATTCATGAACATATCTCCACCAATAGTCATTATTGGAGTAGTATCTCCTGTAGGTGTAACTGTTATAGGATAAGTAGCATTAATACCTTCTTCAACAGTATTAGAAAATGTAAAACTTGGCTGTAACATATTAACTGCAGACAATTCATATCCTGTCAATTTGTATATTGTTTTGCCAGAACCAGTCGTACCTTCATATGGTGAATACAAAGTTATGGTACCAGATGTTACTGCTTTAACTGACATAACATATGAATCAATTTTTATTACCGATCCATCAGTTAATTGAGATGTTAAGTTAGATGTAGTACTAATACTTGTAGTATTATTAGTAACAGAAACTGTTCCTGATAATTGTGTATCACTACCTAAAACATATATTATAGTATCCTTCATTATATTCACCTATTAGTATTTACATTGTTAGAACCATATACTGATTTATTTATATCCTCTAAGAATGTATTATAAGATCTTGCTAATGCTGCATTTCCACCTAAAGCAGCAGTCAATGCACTTTCATTACTTTGATTTAATCCGTTTACATTAATAGTAGTTATATTAGTATTTCCTTGATTTGGAAACATCCAATTACCATTCATAGCAGCATCTCTTAATGGATTACCTGTCATAGTTGCGGTTTGCATATTAACACCCATTGCACTAGCAACAAATCCTCTAGCTGTTGAAGCAGTTACATTTTCACCAAATCCACCTAGACCACCAAGTACTGTTGCTACTTTATCATAATCACCATATATCTTATATAAAGTTAATGCAGCTCTTTCTCTTGTTGTATTTAATCTATCTGTTAAGTTCTTTTCAAAGTTAGCTGTGAATGTATTTGTTTTCATATCTATTGTAGTAATAGCTTCGCTCATTCCTTTTAATATGTTAAGAACTGATTGTAACTTTTTTGTTCCTATACCTAAAGCATCTAAGATATTAATCAATCCTTGTAGTTTATTAGCAAACCAATCAAGTACCCCACTCATTGCTTTAATAACAATATACTTTAATGAACCCCATATATTACCCCATGATTCACTCATAGTTTCACCAAAGGTAACTATATAATCCATTAATACTCTTATACCATATCCAAATGCAATACCTAATACTTGCACACCTCGTATTACTTCTGCAAATATATTCATTATACCAGATAACAAATCTCCTAAAGATCCAACATACTTTAGTAATCCTTCTCCAGGAACATCTTTACCAAACTCTGCTCTTAACTTAGAAGTATTTTTAGAATTATCATCTAATAAAACATATAATATTGCTAATGCAGCTAAAAATGGTATTAATCCTTTTGTTGCAATACCTATAGCTCCTGTTAATCCTACACCTTCTGCAGCACCAAATGCAGAAGCTAATGATTGTATTCCAATAACAATAAACCCTATTTGCATTAGCATAAAACCAAATGCAGTTGTTGCAGCCATTACTGTAACAATTACTTTTTGTGTATCAGAATCAAGATTATTAAACCACTCTAACATATTAGCTAGTTTACCAATTAATGGATCAAATACTTCTAATAAAGTAGATCCTACAACAAATTTAAAATAATTAAAATTAGCAGTTAATGCTGCTAAGTTTTCTGACATTAAGTCTGTACCTGCAGATAATCCTAAGAAAGTTTCTATACCAGAAGTTAATATACCTTGAAATGTTTGTTGTATTTGCATACCAAAGAATCCAATACCTAAGTAATTCATATCTGCCATTAATTTACGAGAAGATTCAGATACTTTTGATATACCCTGTTCAACCTTATTTAAACTAGCATCTAAGTTATCTACTTTTGCATTGAATACTATATTTACTTGATGATCCATAATTTCACTTCTCAGCTTGTTTCTTTGCTTGTTCTACCATACAGTTGTACATACATAGAGATAAATCTAAATCCATCTCTAATATTTCTTGTGGATTTATATTAAATGATTTTGCAAGTGTAAAAATAAACCATGCAAACCATTCATACGGGTTCCCTGTAAAAGATGAACCCATTATTAGTTTTTTTGACCACGCTTCTCGTAGTACTCTGCTTGTCTACGGAATGATTCTTCTTCTTCTTTACTTACACCTAAAAATTCAAAATATTTTTCCATGAATGCTTCTAAGTTATCGTTAATCATAAGTTCTATTTCTTCTCTTGAATTTTCAGAATAGTTATATTGTAATATATCAATTAATATTTCAATATACTTTTCCATAGCTTTAGGATCACGACCACCCATCTTACTCATATCAGCTATTTGTTTAACTTCAATTATCTTAGGAAGTATTTTTGTTTTTGGAGTTGAAATCCTAAATTCCAATTCTCCAACTTTTATAGTTCTTCTATCCTTTGGTTTATACTCTATCTTCATTGAGATTCACTCTCCTTAATTTACCTAACTATAATTTCCTATTGCAGGTAATGGACTTAATGTTTTATCTAATGTTTGTTTAAATGTGAAATCAGTTAATCCACAAATCAAACTTATATCAAACTCTATTGCATCTTCACTAGGGAATTTAACACCGTGTGCTGATCCTAATGCATTAACCCAAGTCCATCTTCTTACTTCTGTTTTACTTGTTGAAGCATTTTCAGTTTCTACTTCGTATACTAATCTGAAATAACTTTGTGTTCCTCCGCCAGTTACTGTATCTACCCCACTATCTGTTGTTTTAGTACCATTTAAAATTTCATAGAAATCAATAGCACTTTTATCAGAATCAACAGTTGATTTTAAAGTTAAGAATGATGCTGGTTTTTGGATAATTGCATAATTACTTGCAATATAATTCTTTTGTTCCATTGCTTTTTCTCCACCAGAGACATCATAACTTTTTATTGTTGCTTGTATTTCAGTACCTGATCCACTACTTCCTTTTTTTGCTAGGTATAACTTACCAGTTAAGTTAGACCCAAAATCAACATATCTTCTTTCTGCCATTCGGCTCACCTCATTAATTCTCTCATATTATTTTCAAATGCATTTGTTCCAGCTTTTAATGCTGGTTCAGTATAATGTTTACCTGTAACAAATCTATTAGTAGGTTTACCAAAAAATACTAATTTATGTCCTTCATCTAATGCTCTTGCATAACTTGTCTTTGCTCTACTTCTTGGATTAGATGGACTTATCATAACTTTTCCAACTATTTGATTCTTACCTAACTCTATACTTTGTTTGGTACTTCTTTTAGTTATTCCTTTTCCATATTTTGAGTTAGCATATATTACTTGTAATGCAGTTTGTTGTGCTGAATCTACAGCAAATTTCATACTTGCTAAAACTGCTTTGTTAATATCATTCTTTAGTTTAGTAAGTTTTGCCATTATATCTCATAACTCCTAAAACTTATATTAAATATTAATTGATAAACATCTAAATCTTCAATAACATTTTCAGTTACTGGTGTACTCTCTATTTTAAAATCATACAATCCAGGAATATCACTTTGTGTTATATTCTTGAATGTAGTTATTAATTGTGTTTTTAAATTATCAATATCACTAATCTTTGTTGAAAATACGTTAATACTGTATAAATGTTTGTCTACCCAACCATTCATTCTTTTCTCTATATTACTATCATTACTTAAACTAGTGTAGATAATAGGATACCCTACAGAGCTAAATTCAAAATTAGGTTTGCTTACATATATCCAATGTAAACCTTTTATTGTAGGGTATCCTCTACCAGAGGGGTCTGTTAGAGTATTCTTTAAATAAGCAATTATATTCTGAGCATCAGTTGGCATATATACACCTGTGTTGTATAGTTTAACTATAAAATATACAATAATACACAGGTATAAAAATTATACAATCTTCTTTAATCCTAATCTATAATATAAATAAGTACTACCTAATGGTTGATAATATATGTCAATAATTTTAAAGTCTTGTGAATTATAATTAACAATACTATTTTTGTCTATTGATTCTAATAAATAAGCAATCAATTCTGGTTCTGTTTCTATTGGTAAACCATCAAGATTGTGAGTTTCTCTATTATATTTTTGTATTAACATCCTAACTGTTGATGTAGTTGATGTTCTTGTTTCTTCACCATATTCATTTATTGTTGATAATGTAGTTGTTTTAACTGTAACATCTACACCCAATTCATCAATAATTGGTTGTAAATCTGTATAATCCATTTCATCTCACCAAGATTAATTCATCATATTTATATTTATTTAATTTCTCGTAAGCTATATTTAATATACCTTCTTTCTTTTTAGCATAGTCTGACTTATATATTGTAGCATCACCTAACTTCAAACTATCACTAGTTACATTTCTATCATATACAAATCCTAAAGCATACATTCCAGATATATCATACATAGCTTCTTTTATTAATTTAGGAACAGTTGCATGACCATATGTAAATACCATTTTTATTTGTGATACATTTTTAGTTTGTCTAGCCATTATACTAGTTGGTTTCAATACTACACCATAATCTTTAACAACATAGTCAGTATTATTTAGTAGATTCCATGTTGTACCATAATCAAAAGAATAATAAATATTAGATACATTAATTATTGGTTGATGATTTGGTATGATTAGATCTGAGTCATTACCATCAATTACTTCAGTAACACTTTCACTTGTGAACTTAGTTCCGCAATATATGTTGATGAATTCTTCAGCTGCCTGAATATGATCTTGTAGTTCACCATCTGACATAACATCTGCTGATAAATTTGTGTACTTTCTTAATTCTGTAACTGATATATAACTCATTCTAATCACACCAATGAATCTCTCGGATAGAGAATAAATTGGCTATTTATATAGCCAAGTTCTCAAATCTTACTAATAATTGAGGGAATAATGAAACAAAGTCCATTCTAGTCATAATACTATAAGCAAATCTCCATTGCTTTTGAACTTCTTCTTTTTTGAATTTAACTTCATTGTATCTTAAAACAATATTAGCCATCTTTGCACCATCTACCATGAAAGCAATACCGTTTGAGTTTGCTGTTTCATAATCTACTAATGCTTGAGAAACGTATACTGGAACAGTTCCGTTTACTAAACCTACTGCTGCACCATTAACTGCTGTCATACTATCATATGGTTTAAACATATATCTACCAGCACCATCAGTTACTAATGCTAAACTCTTTAATCCTCTTGGAGAAACAACTAAAGCTGAAGCCATACCTTTTTGTTCTGAGATAACAGCTTGTCCTTCTAATAATTTTTCGTAAGAGAAATCTGAGTGACCCATATCAATTATATTTTTAGGGTATGCAGTTAATACTATGTTAGTTAATCCTGTAATTGAATTGTATGTGGCTGTACCATCACCTAAGAAAACACATCTATCTTCATCTTTAGCTAATGCTTCTAACATTGTATCAATAACAGTTTCTTTTTCAGTAGCAAAAGTATCTTCTAACCAATCAATGTTCATTTCAACTAATGCTGCAAATCTCTTTACTGCAAAAGTTTTTTGACCAAAAGTTGGTAAACTTGCTGTTGCTGCGTCTCCTTCATCAGGGTAGTAGATTGTTGGCAAAGCTGTAATTTGTGCCATATATCCTGATTGCATATCAGTATTTACTGTTTTAAAAACTTTTCTTGCAACTCCGTACTCAGCAATTAATCTTTGTACTTCTGCCATGTACTTTACTGGAATTGCATATTTTCCTTCACCATTTGTATTTGTATTAATAGGCATAATCATCACCTCATAAATTCCATACATTTGCCCATTCGCTTTTATCAAGAGTTTCTTTAGTATCTTTTGTTTTTGTTTCAAAAGAAACTTGGAAAGTATCTTTCTTTTCTTCTTTTTGTTTTAATGCTAACTGTAATTCTTCAACTTGTTTTTTTAATATTTCTAATTCAGTTGGTTTAACTTCAGCAATTTGTTCTTCTACTTTTGCTGCTTCTAAAACTGGTGCAACAGCAATAGGTTCTGTAGCTGGGGTTTCAACTTTACTAGCTTCTAAAGTATTAGTTGGAGAACTTGGATTAGCGTCTAACAAAGCATCAAATGCTTCTATACTTTTTTCTGTTATAGTCATTTCATCACCTTCTAAATTATTCTGTGTTGCCCACTTTGAGTCAGGCAAAAATTCTTTAGCATAAGGAACTAATATTTTCTTTGCAATTTTTCTTAATTCATCACTAGTTTGAGATTCTCCAATAGCTTCTATTTGATTCATTCTTGCTAATGCATTTCTTAAGTGTGGTAAATCAACCTTACCATTCTTATCTTTGAATGGTAAATGTCTTGCACTTTTGTTTGTTATTTTACCATCAGTATAATCTTTTTCAACAACTGCAAAAGATTCATTAGGTAATTTATTTATATATGCTGTATCCCAATTAACAAAAGCAGCAATTATTTCATTAGACATTTCATCTAATGATATTGTAAATTTATCTTCAAAAGTATTCTCATCAGTAGGTATTGGAGTAGCACTAAATTCATATGGTACTGCTGATAATATATTAACTAATCCTGAACTTTCATCAAATTCAAACTCATCAATAACTATACCAACAGAATAACCCATAGGTACTTTATCATCTAACATCTTTTCATAAACTTGTCCATTAGGAGTATCTAATGTATTAAATTGAATCATCAATTTATTTTTTTCTTTTTTAGCTGTACCCTTACAACTATGTGCTATATATTGATTAATATCATCATAGTTATGACCATAAAATACTGGAAATGATTTCTTATTGTACTCAGTACATAAGTCATTCAACCCTTTATCAGTCATATAGAAACCACGATCTGTTAAATCGTTAGTTACTATTATTCTTTCAAATGTTTTCATTGCTATCACTCCGCTACATCCATATCTGATGTTATGTTTTTCAAATCATAATCTGCAATTTGTTTTGCTTCTTCTGGTGACATTATTCCATTCTTTACATATTGTGCTAATGTCTGAGCAATCTTATTTCTATTTATTGCACTTAAGTTTGAATCTTCTTTATCTAAATCTTTAAATACTATATATGCTTTACTTTTAGGAAAGTATTTAGGTATAATTTGTGTATTAATTACATTTGCTAATAATGTCTGTATAGCCTTTATTCTATATTTGAATCCTTGTAATTGTATTCTTGAATTAGCTTTATTACTATCTTCAGAGAATCCAGCAATAATTTCTGGAGTTCCAATACCTATAATAACTAATCTATTCAAGTAAGATAACCATTCTTTGAACATCATATCAGTAATTGGTTGACTAGTAGATTTAATTTCTAAATCTTCATTACTAATTATATCTTCGTGAGGTTTCATCTTCTTTAGTTTTTCTCTCATTCTCTTTGCTAATTCAGTATTCTTTGTTTTAATAATATAATGTAATCTTGGACTTCCATTTCTATTAAAGAACTCAGAAGTATAATTCTCAACTGAAGACTTAGCTTCTAAATATGATTTCAACGGAATAACATAACTTACTCCAACTAACCCTGAGTCTACAGCATTCATCTTAGTATAAACAATTTGTTCTTTAGGTAATTCTATTTTCTTATTTGATGTAGGTATTACTTGGGTATATGAAACTATATTTCCCCATTCATCAAAATTAATACTCATTCCTTTTGAACTTATAACTTTTGGATAATCTTCTCTTAAATCCATGAATGAATTATCATATAATAATACATTCATTGCAGCATTTCTAATAAAAAATGGAAATGACATTCTATTAAAAAAACCACCAACTTCTCCATTATCATCATTTCTTACTTCATAACCTGTTGAACTTACAAAGTCAGCAGTTCTATTAGTAGTACCAAATACTACTGGATCATTACAATACCAATATTCTACTTGGTCTATATCAACATCATATTTGTCAAATGGATTAATTGAATTAGTATTCTTATTTGATTTTGATGCTCCTTTACTATATCCACCAACACTAGATATTCCAAAGTACTCAGGTTCTATAGCATCTCCTTTCTTAAATACTTCCACTTTGGTATTAGAATTAGTTACTCCAACTTTGAGACTAGGGTAAAATATATCAACATTATTATCAAATTTGTTCCACATATTAAATCACTACAAATACACAGGTATATAAATTATTTTGATTTGAAATAAACCATAAAATGACTACCGTAAGAAAAATAATCTTTCTTATCAAATAATGATTTATATAATCTCAAAGACTGACCAATAAATTTAACTTTAAATGACCAATTATTCTTTTTGTATATTTTATTTAAATCACTAGCAAGACCAGATGTACTTACTGATCCTCTATCTAATATATACAGTTCTAAGAATAAAGTCTTAGCAACCATTCTAGATTTTATATTCCTATCTCTACTCATCAGATTCTCTAGTAGAGTCACTCTCTCCTGAATCATAATCATCACCAAGCATATCTACAAATCCAGATTTAAAGAAATTTCTTTCTCTAGGATTCCCATCTCTATCATTCTTTTTAACAGTATCTAATATTTCTTCAAGTCTAAATTTAATATCCATATTATTATCTTTGTATGCCATACTACCTGTTTGTTCATCTATCAATTCCTTAAAACCTAAACAAGCTAGTGCTAAACTATCTGGCATATCATCATGACCATTATCTGGATGAGCAATACTATCGTAGAACTGAGCAGAAGTTCTAATAGTTAATTCTAATTCGTAAAACTGTTTCTCTAGTTCTTCCATCTTTGGCAAAGCCAACATTCTATAATTAATTATTCTTTTTAAATTATCATACATTACAGTAGCCTTAAATTTATTAGTCATCTTTATAGGTTCTATTATACTACCTATGCCTTGTAATAAATCACTTAATGATTCAGATGTAGATCCTGTAGCATCCATGTATGTTACCATAGGATTAAATGTTCTCAATAATTTAATAATATCTTTTATCTGTTGTCTATAATCTCCATCTAAAGTATATATCCCTACACATCTAATCAATCCTGACTCATTAACTAAGAAACTAACTACAGTACTATCTTGAACTTTACCCCAATCAATACCACAGTAAACTTCTCTATATACTTTATTACCTCTACCTTCTTCAAACATTAACTCATAATCTCTAATAGGATATTCTCTAAATGTATCATCTAACTCTTGTCTTGAAAAATAAGCAGATACATTATTCATCCATTGTAACTCATACTCCGTATTGAAATGTGGATTAGTCTTTCTATATAAATCAACCATATCTTTATTTAATCTAGAACATCTATTCCAAGGATACTCTATAACTTTCCACACCTTATCATTCTTCCCCATTCTCCAAGATTCATAAAAATGATTCTTGCCACGTGGTGTTCCTATCTTAATATACTTAGGATTCTTAATTGAACCTAACATAGGTTCAATATTCCTATATACAACCATATCACTAATACTCTGTGCTTCATCTAGTATAATTAAATCTCCAGTAAATCCTACTATGTTAGATTTCTCACTAGCAGACAAACACCAAACTGTAGTATCATTCTTTAAAATAAGATGATCAGTATATAACTTCTTCTGACCATTAGGTGCATCAGCAACTAAACTCATTAAAAACTCTGAACGTTCAATCCAATTCTTAATGTTACCAAATATAATATCAATAGCCTGATGCTTTGCAGGAGCAAATATCAATATCTTTTTTCCAGGATGAGTTATTGCCCATTGCAAAGTCTTAGAAGAAATAGTCCAAGACTTACCAGCCTGTCTAGACATTAACACTAATAAGAAAGTTTCCTTATCAAAAGAATTAGCAATAGTCAACTGCTCAGGAAAAGGTTTAGCACCTAAATGCTCTATACAAAAACTCTCATAGTCTAATATACTTATATGCTGTAATAATATATCTTGAAATGTCATTAAATCCACTCTGATGCATCATGCGTAACTGTTCTTGTAACAGTACCTAATCCATCAGGTAATGAATAACTAGTAGTCAAATCATACTGTAATACATTAATGCTATCATAAGCTATACTTCTAATATGATTATCCTTGTCTTCGGTAATAACTAACTTATCAAAATCAATCTCAGTAACAGGTTCATAATCACCTTCTAATACCAATCTAGTTACTACATTACTAGGATAATAATACAAAGTATTACTCTCATTCCCAACAGACATACATATCACTCCATCTTCCTATAACTAATCAATCCTTTCTCTTTTGCTAAATTTAAATACTTCTCCTTAGTACTCTTATCCGAAATCTCATTAAACAAACTTATGTGAGCCATCAATGCATCTTTGTAATCTAAATTAACACTTAAGTTAATACTCTGATTCTTTAAATCACCAGTATACCTACCATACAATTCTATCAACGGTCTCAACTGAGCCATAGTCTCATTAATCAACTTAACTATTTTAACATCAACTACTTCATCATTATCTACCTTTTCCTTTAACCTTTTTAATATGTCTTCTAATAAAGCATTGTAACTCTCAATCTTTAATAGTATATCATTCAATTTGCTTACACTCTCTTTATCTACTACACCAAAACTAGAAAGAAAATCTTGCTTCTTCAATAATTCTTTATCAGTAACTACTTCTGCTTCAACCATAAACAAACACTAAGATTAGTAGAAGTATTACACTATAATATAATTCCTCTAACATACTATATTATATATATTAACTTATATATATAATTTGTGTATATATCTAATCTAATATCTATAAAATATAATTAATATCTATTATACTAATTCTATTCTAAAAATAATTTCATATTTCCTATCTGTAGTTTACATACTAACATATTTTCATTTTTCTTTTGAAAAATGATTTGGGATATGTACTACTCATGTCATATGTTTTACATACCACAAAAGGAAAGCATTATAAGAATTCTTTTATATAGTAGTAGGTATATACCTATAAGATACGGCATAACTTACATTATGCCGTAATATTACGAAGACATATATTTGTCTTCGTGTAGATATGCTAGTTTATACCCTATACTTCTACTATTCAATAAAGTATATACTATACTTAACTTCTTAATAGAAGAAGTTAAGAGAGCTTGTTTAGTTCCACTAATCCATAGTATCTAGGTAGTGAATATATAATATATATTATATTAACATATAGTATATAATATATAGTATGTAGTATGTAGTATGTAGTATATAATATATATACTATGTAGAGGCTGTATATATCATATAATATATATATAATATAAAGAAAGAATATATATATATAAGAAAGAAAGAGAATAAAGAATTTATTTATTAAGTTAAAAAGTAAGTGAAGAGATTATAAAATAATCTCCTCTTTTTTATCTGTGTTGGTATATATTAAAATATGTTTTAATCTAATCAATTTTATAAAATCGTTGAAGGATAGTTCATTATTAAAATAATCTTTCAGCATTTGTTTTATAGCTTTTTCATTTTGTGAGTCTATATATAAAGTCATTATATCACCTTTGGAGTTCTTGAATATAAACTATTTTGCCCCTCAAACATTTACGCAAAATAGTTTTATTTGGTGCGAAATATTCCTGTATATAATCGTATTGTTTAACAATATACTTTTTAAGGTATGGTCTTAAATCATAAGCCCAACCAAGTAATTTATAAACTCCTGTTGTATATACCTCACAACAACCAAAATTAAATTTATTGGAATATAATTTAATTAAAAAATCTTCTGGGTTATTTATTTTTATTTGGTCTTTAATATCTACATCAAAATTTTTTGGTGTAAACTTATAAGGGATAATATACTCAATCATTTAAACCATCTCCTTTTAATTTATTTATATTCTATAACTTTCAAAAAACCGTTCTCTTTTTCTTTTATTGTTATTTTTCCTTTTCGTTCTAATCCTTTAAATACCTCTTTACAATCTACGACATAATTATATTCTTGATAATCATCTTTACTTGTTAAATATATACCCCCAGCGTCTATTTTATATTCTTTAATCAATAATAAAACAGCATCGCAAAACCCATTGGCTTCGTTGGTTACATCTAATGAAAGACCGTTTACATATTTTAATTTACCAAAAAAATCAATTAAATCCGCTCCCCAACCTTCAATGTAGCCATCATATTGTTTATATATTTTCATTAAACTTTCTCCGTTGTAAATAAATTCTGTTGTGCTTCTTGTTCCCATTTAAACCACTTCCGAAAATATTATTTTTAGTTTTAAATAAAACTCTTTTAATTCTTTTTCGCTTTGAATTATATATTCATCATAACAATCGGAATAGTTTTCGTATGCTGTCTGTTTGTCTTTGGCTTTAATTGTCCCAATAATTTCCAACCCTTGGCTTTGATATATATTTATTGCATAATATTTGACCATTTAAACCACCTTGAAACCTGTTTCCATAATAACACAATAATATTTATTATTATGTTTAAACAAATGTTCGTATATATTTCCGTGTTCTCCAAATGTTATCATTTCAGGTACAATATAACCTTCCAAAATATCATTTTTAAATGGTTTTGGGGGTAATACCTCTAATCTATTATAATATTGTTCTTCTGTAATTTCACAACCAAAACCATTTAATTTATAATCTAATAATTCATTTAATCTAAATAAAGCGTATGGTAAAGGCTCTTTCTCTGCTCTTGCTAATTTCTCTTTTAAATCTTGTCTTTCTAGCTTTTCCTTAATATTTAATTTATTAATTTTCACAGAATAAAAATACTTTGCTTTGTTTTTAATTTCATTTATATTAAATATTCTTATATTGCCTATTACTTCCATTATACCACCTTATAAATAAATATATTTTAAGTTGCTTTCTTTTATTAATTCTTCAAGAGACTTATATTTTATAATCCTGTTTGTATTTATTGCCCATTGTGGAGCTAATATAAATGTATTGAGAGCGTGGGTTATATTTGGTTCAGTAATATGTTTATAAATGTTAAATCCTGTTCCGTGTTCTCTACAAGGTTTATGGACAGTATTAAAATCTAAACCAAAAAATCTATTTATTTCACAATAACCAATATTTTTATTTTTTTCAAAAAAAATATATTCTGGATTGTCTAAACTAGAAATAACTTTAAACCCATTTTCTTTTAATAATTTTATATAGTCTTTTAAAAGTAATTTATTTCTCATAACAAAATCCCCTATTCTAATTCATAACCTATTACTCTATTTAAAGAATAAACTTTATATGTTGGTTTATTTTCTATTTTTATATAATTGTCTGTAACTTCTGTAATTGTTCCGTATACATTGCCGATATTCTCTACATATAATATTATTTTAGTATTTAACAATTTTACAAAATCTTGTTTATTTAACATATTACCACCCATTACTTATTTAATCTAAAATCATCTCTTTTTTAAATTTTAATCGTTTTATACCCATTAAATGATTTGCGTGTTTTTCGCAACAATTGAGTTTTCTTTTATTGTTTTTAATAATAAATCTTGCTTTTTGAGTACACATATCAATTTGACAATTAGACAATATAAATCACCCTACAACTTTTTAAATTCTTCTAATAATTGTTTAATCTCTTTGTCATCTTTAAAAATTAACTTTTCTTTTATATCTTGAATTTTTTTGTCTATTTTTTGATTATATTCATAACATTTTAAATTTTTTAATTCTTCAAGTTCTCCATAATAAGTTTTTGTTTTTTCTGTTGTTGCGTCTGGTATGCTCCAATAACCAACAGATATTATATAATTTCCTTTAGTTAATCCGTTTATTTCATTAATATAGTTTTTAAGTTCTTGGATTTTTTTATTTAAATAATTCTTCTTTGTATTCAAAAACTTTAAATCTTCGTTGTTTTCTTCTTTTTTGTCTTGTTCTTCACTCAATTTTAAACTATATGCTCTTTGTTTTTTTGTTGCTTCTGCTTCTATATATTTTATAACTTCTTTTATTTGATATTGGTTCATTTAATCAACTCCTACAAATCAAATCAATTAGACTTAATTTATATTATATATAAAAACCTAACAATTTATAAATATATCTTTAAATAATGAGAAAAATTTATAAAGAATATACAAAAATATATTTTTTTCAAATAAAAAGTATATTTAAACTAATTAAAATTAATATTGATTAATTCTTTAATATAATAGAATAATATTATTATATATATATATTATATTATAGAATACACGAACTAAATAAACTTAAGTATATTCTACTATTAATAGTAGAAGTAAGCTAGTATTAGTTTGTTCTACTAATATTAGGGTAACTAAACAAACTTTACTTTATTCCACTATTATAAAAATACAGTTAAGAGGGCGGAAGCAAATTAAAAAACATACCCCTGGGGTATTAATTAGAGTACTTATCTTGTATATATTTTAAATTATTAACAAGATTATGCACTGGTTTTAGATATTCTCCAGATAAAACATAGTCTTTTCTATTGTCTCTTATTACTTCTTTACATTTACCTTTTATATATAATTCTAATAACTCAAAACCAGATATATATCCTACATAAGATATTTTATCTACATTCTTTGATACATTAGCTAATATATAATAATCATTATTTATATTTTGAAACCATAAGTCTTGATTAAATGTAGTCTTAATATCTATTGTTTTATTATTAATCTCAAAGTCAGGTTGTTTGTAATCTTCTTTAATAAATTTATTCCATATATGATATACTTGTTTCTTTGTTAGATACTTATCAAAGATCAATTCACCTAAAAAACCTATCCAGTTAGTACTACAATAAAATTTATTATGTACTTTTTGTTTATCAAACTTAACAGTACAATCTATTGCATACTGCTTTTCAGATTCAAATATAGGTAAAGTAATCATATTACCACTTTAATATATCCAGACTTCCATTCTGTTTTATTCTCATCTCTATAATAAACTACATACTCTTTAGTTTCTTTATCAATAATATAATAATTAGAATATTTCATAATGGTTCACCTTTTATTTTATTTAAGGGTATCCAATGTGTTTTACTTAAACAAGACTTACATATAGGTACTATATTTTTATTACCTCTATCTATTATTTCATACATATCTCTTTTTATTTTAGAACAATAATAACATTTTACCATTATCCCACTAACTCCTCATACTTACATTTGCCACATACTAAAAATACTCTATCATCATCTTTATGATAATCAAACTGAATAACAGTTTGCATAGGTATTTTACATTTATGGCACAATTCAGGTTCTATTATTTATCATTCTCCTTAAAAAACTCTGGAAACTTTGATTTAATCTGGTCTCTACAATATATAAATATTGATTCGCTAGCTCTGTCTGTACTTATATTTACTCTCTTATTAAAATTACTATAAAGTTCTCTTAATCGCTTTTCTGTTTCTTTTAATTCATTATTTAGTTGTTTGTTTTCTTCTTCTAAACAACAATTATATTTCCATAAATCACTTTCTGACAACATCTCACTTCCTATTATACTCTTCTGCTTTACTTTTATCTAAACCCTCATTATATTTTATTAATTCATTTATTAAATCTAATCTAATTTTATCTTCTTTATATCTTGCGAATGTTTCATAATTAATATGTCCTTCCATACATTCTTCTATTATTATAATATAACTTTCTAATTCATACTTCATAAGATATAATTTACTTATAAGCGTCGTACCTCCATAATTACCACATAGTTTCTTCATTTATTATCTTCCTTGTATAATTCATTAAATGCTTTTTCTTTTAACCACATATTATATACATCTATCTTACAAGTCCTATTAAGAGTACCATCTACAAATTCTTCCCACATACCCAATTCTTTAAGCTCACTTTGATACTCTTTATTCTCACGCCAAAACAAATCAGGCATATCATAATACTCAAAATACCAATCAATACAAGCTTTTACTTGTTCTTTTTTATAAACAATAGGTATTTCTCGTGTTGATTCACCACATATTAACATATCATTATCTATATCTTTAATTAATTTTAGTATACTATATTCTTCTAATTCTGGCTTCATTAATAATCACTATCTTTTTTAATCATTAATTTATTATTTAAATAATATCTCCCACTAACTAATTCCAATTTATTAATTACATTATCATTATTATCATATTCTTTCCAATATTCAAAACCATCAGAATCTTTATAATTAATTATATTTCCTTTTCCATCTTTTTTAATCATTTCTTTATTTTCTTTTATTTTATTAATTTGCTCTTTACTTTTTAAAACCAAATTATTTTCTTTAATTATTTTATTAATTATACCCATATCTAATCACTATCCTCTTCAAATAAATCGTATCTACCATCATCTATTATCATAGCACCTTTTAAAGTTAAATCTGCACCACAATTCAAACAAATATAATATCCCGTGTTATTTCTCTCATCTACCATATTCTATTCCCCTTTAAACATATTCTTTAATATAATTTATTTTGTTTTCCTTTAAATGCTTCGTTAAATATATGCAATCCTAATTCACTTTCAACACAATTTCTTAATAATAGTTTTTTATCTCCTTTATATTTTATATTAGACAAATCAAAACCTTTTCTTTCTTCTAAAACCTTTATTTTAGCTAAATGTTCTCTACTTTGCGTTTTCATAGAACTATATTAAAATTAGCCCAAAAATAATGATTCCCAAAATCAAAAGGTTTTATCAAAGGTTCGTAATAACTTTTAACATTTTCAACAACCCATTTACCTTTAAAATGATATTGTAAAAATATTATTTCTTGATATAATCTCATATCTGGATAAATAGGCTCATTTTGTCCTCTTGCAACAGCACTATATAATCTTATTCTACTATGACTTGGGCAAGGTGGTGACGCCCAAATAAAATCATATTCTTTATAATGTTCTAATAAATATTCGTGTGCATCACATACTATAATTTTATCATTAGGAAAAAATTGTTTATATATATCTGCAATTTCTTGATTATATTCAATAGCAGTTACTTCTATATCTCCAGACCACAATTTCCTATTTCCACCAATTCCAGCGTATAAATTTAATATCTTAATCATTTACTCACCCAATACATCAATATCATCAACGTACTCACTCATAACTTTTATATTCTTTATTTCTAATTTTGGTATTTCATTCATACAATATCACTTCTTTCCATTTTTTATAATATTAAAATAAGTATTAGATTTAACTAAATTAATTTTATCACAAAATATACATTTTTTAATTTCGGTGATTGACAAAACATCTCCAACAAAAGAATAGTCAGTGCCTACAAATCTTTTATTTATATGTAATCCTAATTTACAAAGTATACTCATAATATCCCTTCTTTGAATTAAACTCGCTTATATTTAATCCCATTAATAACTATTTCAATATTTGAGTAATTATTGGTCTCATTAGTTATAATACCTCTTTTAGCATCTAACATTTCTTTTGTTATGCCAGTTATTTCCTCAAAAATCTCATAATTAAAGTTTGGTAATTTAATAGTTTGTTCTGCTTGTTCTTTATCACATATTTTATTAAAATTTTTAATCACTGCTTCTTTGTAATTATAAGATATTAACCAACCACCTAATATTTTATGACCTGGGTGTTCTTCTTTCTGTTTATCTGATAAATCTTTACTTGAAACCCATTCTACTAAATGAAAATATAAATAAGCTGGAAATAATATATTTTCTCTTTTTATCTCTGTTTCTTTGTTGAAAATTCTTACTTTAGGTTCATTAGTATTAAAATAACCTGTATTAAAATGTCCTGTATTCCAATCTCCTGTGTTCCCATCTCCTACGTTCTTATCTCCTGTGTTCCTATTTCCTGCGTTATCATATCCTGCATTATTATATCCTGCGTTATTATCTCCTGTGTTCCTATCTCTTACGTTATAATCTCCTGCATTCCAATCTCCTGCGTTAGTATATCCTGTGTTCCTATCTCCTGAGTTCCCATCTCCTGTGTTCCTATTTCCTGAGTTCCCATCTCCTACGTTCCAATCTCCTGTGTTCCTATTTCCTGAGTTCCCATCTCCTACGTTCCAATCTCCTGTGTTCCCATCTCCTGTGTTCCTATCTCCTGTATTACCTTTTTCATCTACCATGTTTATCCCTCCAACTGGAATAATTTATCGTGTAACCAATCTCTATACAAAATAAAATTATCTCTAACATACATACCTTTTTCTTTACGATATATTTCCCATTGATTATATAATTCAGTGTAATCAATCATAAATAAACCTAAATTATCTTTGTATTTATCCCAACAGGCAAGAACTTCTTCGTAACTATCTTCATAAACAAAACCTTCAAATCTTGTCGTACTTTCTGTTAAAGGTCTAATAAATCTTAATTTTGGTAATTCATTCATAATTTCTCACCACATCTTTTACAAATTTTATATTTATAAGTTATAATTGAGTATTTTCCATCGTCATATTTTTTAATCCATTTTTCATCTTTATCAGTAAACTTTTCTTTATCTATAAATTCTCTAAAAATTCCTTTTCCTAAAACATTAAGTACAAGAACTTCTCTAATATCATGACCAACTACCATACATTTTAATTTCATTTTTTCACCTTTCTTTTTAATTCATTTATCTGTATTTGCAAAATCATTATTTCATCAATAAATTTATAATTCATTTTATCTTGCAATTTTTCATTTTTAAATCTAAAATATAAACTTAAAGATAAACAAATTAATATTATGATTTGAAACATTAATGTAATTACTTCAAACATCAAATATCACCTTTATTTCTTTTTTATCATCAATATGAAATGATGTATAAGTAAATGGTTCTCCATCAATAAAATCTTCACTTGGTTCATAATGACCAATATATTCATAAATTTTTAATGTTTTGTTGTCTAAATCAACCTTTTGAGATCTAAACAAATCTTTTAATTCTTTTTCTGTTTTAGGCAAATCAATTAAAGGTATCTCTTCTAATTCAGAATATTTTTCATTATCTTGCCCACAAGAAAAATCATATCTATATTCAGCTTCTTCATCTCTTCTGCCAAATCCTCTTTGCATATCATAATTCATTAATAATCACTACTCTTGCCAAATATTAGGTTGTGTAACCAATCTCTCCATTCAACACCATTTATTTTACAATCAAACATAATACCTTTGTCATTATAACGAATATCTTTTATAAAATTGTCAAATATATATTTATCTCCAAAATCATTCCAAAACATAGTACAGTTATCCTTGTATTTTTCCCAAAATGCTAAACACTCTTTGTAACTATTTTTAGATATACAGGTTATTAATCCAATATTATCTTTATATTCTGCATCCATATCTATATCATCTAAATCACATTCAAACATTCCACAATATCTTAATTTAGGTATTTCATTCATAATTTCTCACTACATCTTGAACAATAAAGAGAGATTTCATTATCGCATTTTAAACATTTTAAAAATGAACCTTTTTTATACTCTAATATATGTTTCCCTAATTTTCTTGTCTCTTTATCAAATAAACTTTTAATTTTTAATTTATGACCAAATAACTTACAAATTAAATTCATATCTAATCACCATTATCAAAATCAATTACCTTATTTTTAAACTTCTCTACTTCTTTGTACTTTTCTTCTTTATGTAACATTGTTTCATAATTTGTAACAATCTCTTTTAGTAGTGTATAGTCATGTAAGTTTTGTTCATATAACTTCAATAATTTAGACTTTTCTTCATACATTAAACTTTCATGTTCTATATCATTTTTTATATATTTAACAGTAGATTCTAAGTAAGCTAACTTATCATTAATCATATATTTTAACTTACCTAAATATACTAAAGAAGTCTGTCTATATACCATTATATCACTTCTTTTGTTTCTTTCTAATTATTTTTGCCAAACCATAAGACCATTGTGCAACCCATATAGCATCAACTGATGACATATATATATACAAACTAGTACCACAATGAGGACATATTGCTCTACTTTCATTTGGTATATCTAACATAGTCTTTTTACATTTAATACATTCAACCATATAAATCCATCCAAGCTAAATATAAGAAGTAGAATAACCTACTTCCTACTTAATTTACCTAATAAAGAATTACTAATTCTCATTCTCCTTTTCATTTCTGCTAATGCAAATAGCAAAGCAATGGTAATTACTGTAATTACCAAAGAGTATATCTCTAAAAACATTTATTCACCCTTAACTTTTGATTCTACAAAATCTAACATATTTGTAAAATTTGTTTTAATATCAATATCTTTTATTTTTTCTTTATCTCCATTAGTTAAAAGTAATTGCAAGTCTAATTCTCTCATAGATAAATCATAAGCTATCTTCATATTCATATATTTTCTTTCATATTCATTATCATACATTTACATCACCTAACCTTTCTTTTTTAATTCATTAGTTAATTCTATTATTGCTTCTTTTAATTCATCTATAGTTAACTCTAAACTATGTAATTTATCATATTCAGTTAACTTAGGTTCTTCTTGTTTAACTGTTTCTTTATCTTCTATCTTAGATAAACCATTATCGTGTATTACTTTAGTCTCTTTACCTTCAATTTCTTTTAAAGTATTGATTACTTTGTATCCTGAATTAGTAATCCAATAACTTAACCATACTGCTTTACCAATTAAAAATTTATAATCAAACTTTAATGGATCAAAGTCTTTATTCTTATTTAGATAACATACTTCTTCTAAGTCTTGATTTACTTGTATCTTGAATGCCCAACCAAACTTATTGGAAAATGCATCTTTAATTAATCCTGTTATTTCTGCTCTATCACTCATATGATTCACCTTCTTTAATTTTGGGAATAAATACTAAGTTATTTTCTTTTATGTATTCCTTAGCATGTTTCTCACAAAAAAATACAACAGTATCATATTGTTTTACAAAGTATTCTCCTTTACCATTACACTTACCACATTTTTTCATAGTACCACTGCCCCTATTATTACAGCTATAATAAATATAAATAATGCAATAGAGTTAATTACTACGCCTATTATACCAACTATGTTTCCTGCAGTAGATAAACCAGTTTCAGTTATCTTCTTTTGTTTACTTGCTAATGCCATTGCAGTTATAGACAAAGCAATACCAAAGTAAGGTGCTAAGAATAACAATAATCCTAATACTCCTAAGATTAAACTTGTTATTCCATAAGCATTACTTTCTTTCTTAACTTCTTTAGTTACCATATTTTCACTCCTTGTTTTCTCTTAAAAATGCTATGTTTGATTTTATTTTAAATTCTAAGCCGTCTAATGCGTTAATGGTTGCATCTTTTTGATTCTTTAATAGATTTATATCCAAAACTAATAAATGATAGCTCTGTTGCTCATTTAACTCAATTTGTAGTTTTGCTTTTCTTATTTGTTCATTAGATTTTTCTAAGTTAGTAGATATTTCTAACATCTTTCTATTAGTCATTAGTTCTAATTCGTATTCTTTAGTTTCTAATTTAGTTCTTAGTTCTAGGTATTCTTCATATTTTTTTGATCTATCATCAATTAACTTATGTGTTTCCATCAATACTTCTTCTCTATTCATACAATCACCAAAGGGAGTTGTGGAGATTGAAAATTTAGCTTACTTATAGGTAATGGGTATTTTTCAATCTCCATATACCAAGTAAGAAAAAACTCTTTATAAAATAGTAGTATTAGAAAAAAATATAACATCTATTTAAATACTTTTTGGTATTTGTTATATTTTATCATTTTAAAGCTATCAAGGTTGTAAAGACTCCCGAAGTAGCTAGTTTTAAGTGGGCAACTGATATAACAAGAAAAAGTTATGTTAGTTCTTCTTTTAATAATTATAATATATATAATAATATAATAAGAGTCTGTTAGTACAGACTCTATATATATAACGTATTTGTCTATACAAATACGTAAGTATAAAGACTTTTATATTAGTTTTAGTGAACAACTAATATAACAAGGATTTATACTTAAACTTTAATTAATAATAATATATATAAATATATCTAAACATATAATATATATTTAATTGGTTGTCACTAATTAGTCATTGAAAACACAAAATATAAATGTCCTACATAGACCTATTCTGAGTAATAGGCTATGCTTATTTTTTAATAGCATTAATTAATTTAGGACAATATTTATCTAATTCGTAAGGAGTATAGTACTTTAATAGGTTCTTATAAATATAATTAAGATCGTATCCTATTTTACTTTGCTTAGATATTTCAGATACTTTATCTCTAATTTGAGCAGGACTGTCTAAGAAGTAATCTAATATCAAATCAGCTATCTGTTTTTCATCTAACACATAGTCTACTATAATTTTACTAGGACTAACAAATAGTACAGTAAATATATATTTTTCAGGATAGTCTAGTCTAGATAATGTGGTTCTCATATAAGAACCACTATAAAAATTGAAATCTAAATATATTTCATTTCTATAATCTATGTCAAATACTTTTATTCTATACCTATTATTAGCATAATAAATATTTGAGATTACTCTAAATCTATAAAATGTTTTTGAACTAGGATTTATTATAGGTATACTCATAGATAACCAGCTGGTTATTTTATAGACTTGCTTGGATTTATGTTTGACTTATCGCCAAAGACTATATATTATTAAATACCAAACAATTTTTAAATCTATCTATTTCTAAATCTAATACATATGATTTAAAAAGAGTATATACTTTTATCTATTTAAATTCAGTTAATGAATTGAAATGGGGTGGTGGATTGATTGGAGTTTTAACATTCTTAGGATGTTTGGTAATTACCGTAATTATGATGGTTTCCAATATATTTTTTGGGAATAATATAAATTATTTTCTTGTATTTTTACCTTTAATTATATGGTTTATTATGGTTAGTATAATTTTTATATTTGCTATGATATTGGGATACTATTGTATATATAAAATAATTAAATAAATGGTGATAATATGAATCTAGGATCATTTAATAAGTATGCTTTTATTAGTGCATTAAATAAAGGTTATCCTTATGAAGTAGAACTTGAAGATAAAGAGTCAGATTATAAATTTAAATTAAAATTTATGGCTATAAATAATTTAGTTACTATTAGCGTTATTGATAATATGAAGGGTTTAGATAAAGATATTAAACCTAAATTAAATAAGACATTAAAGATATGAGGGTTAGTATGATAAATAAATTTTTTGTTAGTAAGAAAGAATATGATAAACTCAAACAACAATTAAGTGAGTATGTATTTTTATCTGAGATGTATAAAATATCTTGTGGTAATTACCGAGAACGTATGTTTGAATTATATTACGAAATAGATAAATTAGAACAAGATATTAAAAAATTAAAATCTAAGAAAAGAAGGAAGTGATACATTGAATATATTATTTATAGATGTAGAAACAACTGGATTTATTCCTAATAAACACGATATAATAAAGTTTGCATATATTGTTTGGGATTATGATAAAAAAGAAATAGTATGTACTAAAACAAGTTATCTAAGACATACTGAATTAGTTGTATGTCCTGCAGCATTGAAAGTTAACAATATTGATTTACGAGATACTATAAGAGAAGGAATGAGTCCATTAGAATTTAAAACTCATTTAGAATTTTTAATGAAAGATCATAAGATAAATTATATTGCTGGATGGAATGTTAACTTTGATGTTGGTTTCTTAAAAAAATATTTACCTGTTGGTGGATTCTATAAAACAATAGATGTTATGCAAATGTATTTCTTTGATAAAGGAATAGATAAACATAGTTTAGAATATGTTGCTAAAGCACTAAATATAGAACATATACCTCATGATTCAACAAGTGATATTACAGCTACATTAGAATTGTTTAAGAAGAAAGGCGTATAGTATGTTAGGAATATATCATTATAATACATTAAAAAGATTACATTTACAGTTATATAAAGATTGTTTTAAAGTATCAGACATACAAAAATATATGGTATATAAAAGAGATCCTTATTACCAAATACCTAAAGGGTATGAAACATATTTATTAAATGTAAAAACAAAAGATGGAGATAATACTATTAATTATTTTCCTATGAAGTTTGATAAAATAAAAGAACTTCCAATAAGAAATGATTTATATAAAGTAGTAGAAGAATTTACTCCAATACAAGTACAAGGAGAAAAGATATTAGAGTTTAGAGATATAATAGATAACTTGGTACCATTTCAACATTCTGCTAGAGTTGACTTCAAATTATTTAAAATAATAGCATTAGCATCTTTAATAGATAGATGTAATTTAATTATATCTACTCCAGCAGGATTTGGCAAAGATTCTGTGGCAGATATATTAGGATACTTTATTCCCGAAGTATCTAAGATAACTCCAACATCTATGGCTGCATTGATGTATAGAGTAGAGAATAGATTATTAATAATAAATGAAATAACAGATTTAAAACCAGATGATATTCAATTACTACAACTATTTTTATCTACTGCTGGTGCTTTTAATAATAACTATGAGAATCCTAAAAGAGGTATTAATGCAATGAAGACAAAAGATGTTTTTGATATTTCTAAACTAAGTATTTTATTGTACTTTAATACATATGAATATTTTGTATCTAAAGGTATGGAAAAGAAATACTTTGATAATGTATTCAAAGATCATATTGCAGACAGATTCTTAGCAATAAGATTTGATGGAGAGTTACAAGAAGATTTCCACAAACCAGAGATAACTGAATTATTAGAACCAGTTATTATAGAATACAAGAATATGATAAAGAGTATTAGATACTATATAGATAATCCTATTATGACTATAAAGTATCAAGCAAAGTATGATGAAATATTTGGTAAAGAAAAATTAAGTACACGTCATAAAACCTCATT
>Ga0172375_10001434_pt1 | contig 38370 bp, 36 predicted proteins | sample LakKiv1m_FD_114537 | JGI IMG/M metagenome (GOLD analysis project Ga0172375, IMG submission 114537) | Freshwater microbial communities from Kabuno Bay, South-Kivu, Congo - kab_092012_11.1m | ecosystem: Environmental > Aquatic > Freshwater > Lake | place: Democratic Republic of the Congo... | reverse complement strand
CTCTCGAAAAGGGAGTTCAATGTGGGCAATAGGGGCATATCTTCCCGTAAACCTGCCTGTTGAGCCAGTCCGTTCATCCCGATGCTCTGGAGAACTGTCACTCCTTTTACTCCGGCTTCGCTCCAGGATTGCAGCATCGGTTCCAATTTATCCGGGTCGTGTAACACGTGAAGGATGAAGAAATGCATGTTCACACTCCTTGTTGATCCTGAGGGTTATCCTGGTTCTTTGCATGGCTGAAAAGGCCACGCAGCAGGAGGGGGGTGATCAAAGTTGTAATGACCACCATCCCGATCATGGCTGAAAATTCTACGTCCGTCACCAGGCCGGTGCTTAGCCCAACCGCGCCAACGATCAAGCCTACTTCACCTCGTGAGACCATGCCGGCGCCCAGTTGCACACTTTCCCGCCAGGAAAATCCGGCAAGACGTGCTCCAATTCCTGATCCCAGCCACTTGCCGGTGATGGCTGAGACACAGACAGCCAACAATAACCAGAGTGCTGTAACGGGTACCTGACGCAGGTTGATGGATAACCCAATGCTGATGAAGAAGATGGGGACAAAAAAACCGTACGACAATGCCAGCAGGCCATTCTCCACACGGCTCTTATCACTGGATCTGGCATACATCAGCCCAGCGATGAAGGTACCGGTGATCGCCGCCATTCCACCAACCACCTCTGCCGCCAACCCGTAAACCAGCATCACCACGACAGCCAGAGCCAGGCTGCCCTGGCTGATGTGCAGATCGGCGATGCGCCTTGTCAACTTTGGCAGGATCCAACGGCCGAATACCACCGAGAGGAGAAGAAAACCCAGGATGCGGATGAAGATCCACCCGACCTGAGCAAAACCGTTGCTGCCACCAGTCAAGGCGAGAAAAATAGAAAGTAAGATGATGACGAGAACATCATCGAACACCGCTGCGCCAAGCAGGGAGAGGCCTACTTTTGTGCGTAATGCTTTCAGTTCCATCAGGGTTTGCACAGAAATGCTGACCGAGGTGGCTCCCATCGTCAGCCCCAGGAATAAGGCAGCGCGGGTATCCATTCCAAAAAGAGCCCCTATTCCCCATCCCATGAAAATTGGCACGATCACGCCCAGGATACCAGCCAATGCTGAAACCTTGATATGACCCGTCAATTCATCTAAATGCAGTTCAAGACCCGCCATGAACATGATCAGCAGTACCCCCAGTTCGCCCAGCTGAAGGATCCCTTCGGTCAGGTGGCTGTCAGTGGCAAATTGCAGATGGGTAATGTCGAGGAGGCTTGGCCCCAGAGCAATACCTACCAACAATTCCCCCAGGACTGAAGGCTGACCCAGGCGCGTAGTCAGCCAGCCGCCTAATTTGGCTGCTACCAGTATGATGATGAGCATGGAAGTAAGCTGCAAAAATGGCGTCATGAGTTTTCACCTACCCCATTGTAACAAAAATCTTCCGCCGTTTCGTTATCCACACGGGATTTCGGGGCAGCCGCGCATGTGAAGCTTGAGGTATTGCCCGGTATATGATCGTGCCTGCTGGCATAGCTCTTCCGGTGTACCTCTGGCGATAATTTCCCCGCCGCGGTTTCCGCCTTCCGGGCCCAGATCAATGATGTAATCCGCCACTTTGATAATATCCAGGTTGTGTTCGATGATCACCACACTGTTGCCAGCATCCACCAGACGCTGCAACACCTCGATTAGTTTATGGACATCCGCGGCGTGCAATCCCACGGAAGGTTCATCCAATACGTAGATTGTGCGGCCGGTTGCCCGGCGGGAAAGCTCCCTGGCAAGCTTGACACGTTGTGCCTCACCCCCGGAAAGGGTGGTTGCCGGCTGACCGATGCGAATGTATCCCAGTCCGACTTCGTACAAGAGCTGGAGTTTGTTTTTCAATGCCGGCATGCTGCTGAAAAGTTCCAACCCGGCTTCCACGGTTGTATCCAGGACTTCCGCAATCGACAAGCCCTTGAAATGAACCTGCAACGTCTCGCGGTTGAAACGTGCGCCATGGCATACATCACAAGGCACATAGACATCCGGCATAAACTGCATTTCGATGCGCAGTTGCCCCTGTCCCTGACAGGCCTCACAACGTCCGCCATGGACATTGAAGGAAAACCTGCCCGCCTTGTACCCCCGCATCTTACTTTCAGGCAGTTCCGCGTACAGGCTGCGGATCTCATCGAACATCCCGGTGTAGGTACCCGGATTGGAGCGTGGGGTCCGACCAATTGGGGATTGATCAATATTGATGATCTTATCCAGGTGTTCCAAGCCTTCTATGCGTTGGAATGCACCCGGTTGTGTACGCGCTCCGTTTAATTCATGGGCTAGCGCCTTGTAAAGGATATCCACCATCAGGGTAGATTTGCCGGAGCCCGATACGCCCGTGATGCAAACCAACCTGCCGAGGGGAATTTCCACATCGATATGCTTCAGGTTGTTTGACTGGGCTCCAATCACTTTGAGGGCTTTGCCATTCCCAATCCTTCTTTTTTCAGGCAGCGGGACGCTCATCCGCCCGGAGAGATAAGCACCGGTAAGCGAGCGGGGATGCGCCAGAATGGTATCGACCGTCCCTTCCGCCACGATTTCACCCCCGTGTACCCCGGCAGCCGGTCCCAGATCAATAATCCAATCCGCGCTGCGGATCGTCTCGTCATCATGTTCCACAACCAGCACAGTATTTCCCAGGTCTCTCAACCCGGTTAAGGTTTCCAGCAGGCGGCTGTTATCCCGCGGGTGCAGGCCGATGGATGGCTCATCCAGGACATACAAAACCCCCATCAAGCGGGAACCGATCTGCGTGGCCAGGCGGATTCGCTGGGCTTCACCCCCGGATAATGATCCTGCCGGACGCCGCAGGGTCAGATAATCCAACCCCACATTAACCAGGAAACCCAGCCGGCTTTCAATTTCTTTGATGATCCGCTCTGATATGATCCGTTGGCGGTCAGAGAGTGTACCTTCCTTTCCCAGGCTTTTGATCCACGCCAGGGTGTCTCCGACCGGCCAATCTGTCACCTGGAGAATATTGCGCCCTTCGATCGTCACTGCCAGTGCTTCCGGTTTCAACCGATTACCACCACAAGCCGGGCAAGGTTTATCAGACATGAACTCTGATATCTTGCCGCGAATATATTCGCTTTGCGTATCTTTAAAGCGGCGCATCATGTTACCCACCACCCCTTCAAAGGTCATGGATAGGTTGGATTGACGGTTCTCGTGGTGGAAACTCATTGGAATGGGTTCGGAGCCAGTACCGAACAGAATGAGGTTCACTTGCTCCAGCGGCAGGTCTTTCACTGGTTTATCCAGATCTATATGGAAATGCCTGGCGACATTGCTGACCATCTGCCAGTAGTAACCACCTTCCACGCGCGGTCCGTTCCACTCCATCGCCACAATCGCGCCTTCATTAAAGGTTCTCTCCCGATCGGGGATAAGTAAATCTGGGTCGATTTCCATTTTGCTACCCAGCCCCTGACATTCCGGACAGGCGCCGTGAGGTGTATTAAATGAAAAGGTTCGCGGTTCAATTTCTGACAGTGAAAAGCCGTGTTCAGGGCAGGCAAGATGTTCTGAGAACATCAGGTCTACCGGTGGTTCCTGGGAGATGTTCTGAACCGTCAGGTATCCTTCGCCTACTTTCAGGGCTGTTTCCACCGAATCGTTCAATCTCGAAAGGGCGGAACGACTCTCCTCGAGGTCGGTCGGATGGGAGATGACCAGGCGATCCACTACGGCTTCGATCGTATGCTGCTTGTACCTGTCCAGGGCGATCTCATCTTCTAATGAGTGCACTTCACCATCCACCCGTACACGAGTAAAACCAGCCTTACTGATCTCTTCAAAAATATTCTGGTAAGTACCTTTGCGTCCGCGGATGATCGGTGCCAGGATGAGCAGCTTTGTACCTTCGGGCAGTCGGGCGACCGTATCCACAATTTCCTGCGCGCTCTGCCTGACCACTTCCCTGCCGCATGTAATGCAGTGCGGCACGCCGATGCGCGCAAATAACAAACGTAGGTAATCGTAGATCTCGGTGACTGTGCCAACCGTGGAGCGTGGATTATGCGAAGTGGCTTTTTGATCAATGGATACCGCGGGCGACAGGCCATCGATGTAATCCACATCCGGTTTTTCCATTTGTCCGAGGAACTGGCGGGCATATGCGGAAAGCGATTCAACATAACGTCGCTGGCCTTCCGCGAAAATGGTATCAAAGGCTAGCGAAGATTTACCAGAACCTGAAAGCCCGGTAATGACCACGAATTTATCACGCGGGATCTCGACTGTGATGTTCTTCAGGTTGTGCTGACGCGCCCCGACCACGCGTATGACATTCTGACTCATATATGACCTCATGTTCGGAATATAAACATGTAATTATACCGCAGCGGATATTATTAGCTTTTAAACCCGGGAGAAGGGCTACACAATGATTATAGAACTATTGTGCTAATAAAGCAAGTTGTATCTTTCTCACACAGACGGGGTTTAAAGATGTGCAATCCTCATGCGTACCAAACCACAGGGCTGAATTATAATCATTTAGCTGCATGATTCTCCATTTATGAAAGGAATGATTTATGGACGAAAAAACGCATAAAAAGGCCATTTGGGCCTGGACAATGTACGACTGGGCTAACTCTGGTTATGTCACCACCATCATGGCCGCAGTTCTACCTGTTTATTACTCCTCCGTTGCGGCATCCAATCTGGCGCCTAACGTAGCCACAGCCTACTGGGGATACACCACCAGTCTTGCTGCACTACTGGCAGCCCTGGTCTCTCCGGTTCTCGGGGCGATGGCCGATTTTCGCGGGAGCAAGAAACAATTCCTGGCGATCTTCATGCTGCTGGGTGTCGTTGCAGCTGCCCTGATGTACTTCATTCAGGAAGGCGCCTGGCTATTCGCATCGATCCTCTTTATCTTTAGCCAGATCGGTTTTGCCGGTTCGCTGGTTTACTATGATGCCCTGTTGCCACATGTTGCCGGACCGGATGAGATCGATATGGTCAGCAGTCGTGGATATGCCATGGGATACATTGGCGGAGGTCTGCTACTAGCCATCAATCTGGCTATGATCATGTTAGTCCCCGGCGAATTAACTGGTTTAATGACCCGCTTGAGCTTTGTGACTGTGGCAATCTGGTGGCTGGGTTTCTCCATCCCCATCCTCAAGATTGTTTCTGAGCCGACACGGCGGGTTCTTGCCGGGGAAGAGAACTTTAACCCCCTGCAGGCAGCCATTTCCCGGCTGGCAGGCACTTTCAAAGAGATCCGCAAATATAAAGAGCTTTCGAAGTTCCTACTGGCCTTCTGGGTTTATTCAAACGGTATAGGCACAATTATTTTGATGGCTACCATCTACGGTGCTGAGATCGGCATCAGCCAGATCACATTGATCGGTACACTACTGATGGTTCAATTTCTGGCTGCGCCGTTTGCGATATTATTCGGCTGGCTGCCAACCAAAATGGGCACAAAGAATACCATTTACCTTGCTCTGGGGATCTATACATTAATCGCGATTGCCGGTTTCTTTCTACAGCACGAATGGCAGTTCTGGGCGCTCGGTGCAGGTGTTGCCACTGTTCAGGGCGGGGCTCAGGCTCTCAGCCGCTCCCTTTTCGGCCGGATGGTCCCCAAAAGCAAAAGTGCAGAGTTCTACTCTTTCTTCAGCGTGTTTGAGAAGTTCTCCACTATCCTTGGTCCTGCCATGTTTGGTGTAGTTTCGCAGTTGACTGGGCACAGCCGCTGGAGCATTGTATCGCTCGTTATTTTCTTTTTAATCGGTTCGTTGATCCTGACTACTGTGAAAGAAACGGATGGAATTCGGGTTGCACAGGAAGAGGAAATGAGTCTTTCGTAATTCAGCAAGATTTCCTGCTTTTTGGATGATGTATACTTTATACAAAAGCCGGCTGAGCAAACTCAGCCGGCTTCCTGTTTCAATTGTAATCAGCTACTTCGTCACTTCGTACAGTTCCAGAAGCACGCCGCCAGTGGATTTGGGGTGGACGAAAGCCATTTTACGGCCTGGTTCTGCGATCGGTGTCTCATTGATCAGGCGAAATCCCCTGGCTTTCAGGTCGGCTAACAATCCTTCGATGTCATCGGTTTCCACGCATAAATGATGGATTCCCTGACCTTTATCCACCAGGTATTTTGCCATCACCGAATCTTCCGCGGTTGGCGCCACCAGTTCCACATCGCTTTCTCCAACGGGGAGGAAGGCGACTTTACTTTTCTGGCGGGCTACTTCTTCAACATGGTGTAATTTCATCCCCAGCCCTTCCGTCCAGAATGGCAGAGCTTCCTCAATATTATTGACTGCAATTCCCACATGATTGATCTTTAGCAACTTAGCCATGCGTCTCTCCTGTTCTTGAGTAAGTTAATGGATTATCCCCACGCGGGTGTGTGGTATTCTCCCCACACAGTACGGAGCACACCTGTGATCTCACCCAGGGTGATCATGTGTGATACACACTCGATGAACAGGGGCATCAGGTTTTCGTTTCCACGCGCAGCTGTTTCAAGCTGACTAAGCAACTCGCTCACCCTGACTGCATCGCGACTCTGACGGACTTCCGCCAGCCGGGTTCGCTGGTTTTGTTCGATTGCCGGATCCACCTTCAGGCGTTCCATGTCCAGTTTTTCTTCCACCTGGAAGGCATTGACACCGACGAGTGTGGCCTCTTTATTTTCAAGGGCACGCTGATACTGGTATGCCGCTTCCTGGATCTCATTCTGCATGTAGCCGGCTTCGATGGCTGCGAGCGCACCACCCATGCTGTCGATCTTTGCCAGATAATCGTTGGCACGCTGCTCAATCTCATCCGTCAGGTATTCCACCATATATGAACCCGCGAGCGGGTCTACCGTATCAGCTACACCTGATTCATAGGCTATGATCTGCTGTGTTCGTAATGCTACCCGGACGCTTTTCTCGGTCGGCAGCCACAGGGCTTCGTCCCGGCTGTTGGTATGCAGGCTCTGAGTTCCACCCATGACAGCTGCAAGTGCCTGTAAGGTAACGCGTACCACATTATTGTCCGGCTGCTGCGCAGTCAATGTGGACCCTGCCGTCTGGGTGTGGAAACGCAATTGCCAGCTTTTTGGGTCTTTTGCACCGAAACGTTCACGCATAATTCTCGCCCACATCCGCCGGGCGGCACGATATTTGGCAATCTCCTCAAGGAAATTGTTATGCGCATTGAAGAAGAAGGAGAGCTGTGAAGCAAATCCGTCTACATCCAGCCCGGCTTTAATCGCAGTCTGCACGTAGGCGATCCCATTGGCTAATGTAAAGGCAACTTCTTGTACTGCTGTGGAGCCTGCTTCACGGATATGATAACCGGAGATACTGATGGTGTTCCATTTTTTAACATTTTGTTCACAGAACTGGAAGATATCAGTGATCAACCGCATAGACGGTGTGGGAGGGAAGATATAAGTTCCCCTGGCAACATATTCTTTTAAAATGTCATTCTGGATCGTACCGCGCAGTTCACTCATCGGCACACCCTGCTTTTTCGCCACAGCAATGTACATGGCAAGCAGAATGGCAGCTGGCGCATTGATCGTCATACTGGTGGACACTTGATCCAGAGGAATTTCCCTGAAGAGGGTTTCCATATCCGCCAGCGATGAGATGGATACACCCACCTTGCCAACCTCGCCCATCGCCATGGGGTGGTCGGCATCATAGCCGATCTGGGTAGGAAGATCGAAAGCCACAGAAAGGCCGGTTTGTCCCTGCTGGAGAAGGTAACGATAGCGTTTATTGGATTCTTCAGCGCTGGCAAACCCTGCATATTGCCGCATGGTCCAGAAACGGCCACGGTACATATTGGGCTGCACGCCACGGGTAAATGGATACTCCCCAGGGAAACCCAGCTGATCCATGTATTCCACTTCACCTGGGGTTGCCACAACAGGCACCGGTATCCCTGAAGGTGTAGTAAACTGCTGGCTGCGTTCCTTATTCTTAGCTGTTGCAGGTTGGAGCAACCCTGCTTCCCATCGCTTCTTTTCCTGTTCGACAGTCATTGGCACCTCGTGAGAGTGATATGTAATGCAATCTTACTTCAGTATATAGCAGGCAGGGTGGAAATCCAAACGGAAGGCGGCATATATTCCGCGCAAAAGGTATGCTTTATGTCACATTTTTTGCATGCTATAATTAACCATGCAGGTGTTTACTGCCGTTTCAGCAGTATCCTGAATTGCAGACGCAAATGAAAACCGTGATATCTCGTAATAGAAGCAGCAGCGGCCAGACTCTGGTTGAATTTGCCCTCACGCTTACATTATTGCTTACGATCCTGGTTGGCCTTTTTGAGATGGGCCGTTTGGTGGTCAGTTATACCGCAGTTGCTGCCGCGGGACGAGAAGCTGCCCGGTATGGGGCGGGTGTTTCCACCAACCAATCTAACGGCATCGCGCTGTACAATGACTGCGCCGGTATCCGCCTGGCTGCCCGGAAAGTGGGCTGGCTGGCTAATGTTCAGGATGCTGATATCCATATCCTCCATGATACCGGTCCTTCCACAACCGAGACGGAGTATTGCAATCCATCGGCCACGATCACCATCAGCCGACAGACACGGATTGTGGTTCTAATCACCACGCCCTACTCCCCGATTCTCACTTTTATGCAACTTCCAGGAACGACCTTAAGATCGAAAAGCGCCCGATCTATTCTAATCGGGGCGCAGGTGATGCCCTGATGCCTGTGATTTTTCGGAATTCGCAATCAAGAAAAACCACTGCCTTTTTCGCCCACAAGGCACAAAAAGGGCAAGGCCTGGTTGAGCTGGCTATCAGTCTTCTCATCCTGCTGATCTTGCTAAATGGCATTGTGGACCTGGGAGCGATGGCATATTCATACCTCGCTCTCCGCGACACCGCCCAGGAAGGAATCGTGTACGGATCTTATGATCCGAAGAATAGCAGCGGCATCAAATCACGTATCCGCGCATCTGCCGATTTTCCACTTCTCTCCAGCACGATCCAGGATTCGGACATCAGCATTCACTGTTGCCTGAAATCCACAGTGGGTGAATGCGCATCCACCTGTACCAGTAATTCAACCACCACCTGTCCCGGGCAGAAGTTTTCCATCAGTGTGCATTACAACTACCCATTGACGCTGCCATTCATCAGCGCTGCCCTGGGCGGAAGTATTGTCCCCTTGCGTGTCAGCGCAACCGGGACGATCGTGGAATCGCCGGGCATGAGCGTAACTTGCCCTTAAGGATGAACCCATGAAAAGTGAAAAAGGACAGGTCGTTCTGCTGGTGGCACTGATCATTGTGGGCTTGATCGGTGCGCTTGCCCTGGCAGTGGATGGCAGTATGATCATGCTGGACCGCCGCAACGCTCAGGCTGCTGCAGATTCAGCCGCGATTGCCGGCAGTTACGAGATTGCTCGAAATTTTAATGACCCGATCAGTACGCAGACACAGAAAGCGATCCTTGCTGCCATCAGCCGGGCAGCAGATAATGGCTACACGATCACTGCATCTAATGTGGAATACCCCATTACGGGTAGTTTTAATATGGTGAATAATGACGCGGATAGATACAACTATATCCGAGTAAACATTGATTCTCCCGTGCAAACCTCCTTTCTGGATATCATCGGCGCGTTGAACCCGATCATCAACCATATTCATGCCACTGCCTATATCTCCCCTGAAACCAGCCTGGCATCGTTTGGACTGATTGCCCTGGCGCCTTCAGGATGCGGTATAAGGGATGAATACGGCGGGTTGTATATGGGAGGTGGTGGTACTCTGGATATCACTGGTGGGGGCATCCTGGTTAATTCTACCGGGGATGGCACAAGCGGTTGTTATGCGATGGAATTAAGTAATAACAGTATTATCAATGCCCATTCGAACCCGATTGTGATCGTTGGCACGCGCCTGGTATCTGGCACGGTCAGCCCGGTACCCCTGGACCATATGCCATCATACGCCATGGCTTTCCCTCCAGACGGTGCTCCCAGTGTACCGACATCCGCAGCGTATGCATCGTATGGTTTTTGCAGCAGCAATGCTGTGATCACCACAAATACACGTGTCTACAATGGGCTCACATACCGGGTAATGACACCCGGGAACACAATCCCGCAATTTAATAAAGATTACAACATCTGGATGAATCCGGGGGTGTATTGCTTCCCGAACGGGATCAGCATCAGCAACAAAGCTGTTTACGGGGATAACGTTTTACTCTTTATCTCACCACAGAGCACCAAGTATGAAGTGTCTCTGCTGGGTAGTTCTTCCTTTGAGCTTCATAATTATGATTCTGACCCCTATAAAGGTATGGTTTTATTCATCGACCCCAAAGACTACGCTTCCTCCTTTTATAATTACTGTTCTTTATTGATGTCCGGCTCCAGTACTTTCAATGTAGACGGGACGGTTTACGCACCGATGTGTACAATCACTCTGGGTGGATCGCAGGGATCCACCATCAACGCACAGGTGGTGGGTTATAAGATTAACCTGCAAGGCGGCAGTACCTTCAATGTCCGCAGCCTGACAGGGAACAACTTTCAGAGTCTGCACCCTATGCCAGGATCACTGAATCTATCTCAATAGGATTGGGTAGTTTTTGCTAGTTGGCAGAAAAGCAGGCTTTCAGGTAGAATAAAATGGTAATTACAATACGTATAGAAAAATAAAGGGAAACCTATGGCGAAAAAAATCTTGCCGTACGAAGCACTCAAAGATTATAAAAAGAAGCAACCTCTCGGGCCATTCCTCATTGGCGCTCTGGCTGTAGTACTGGTTGTATCCGGGGTTTTCATCCTGATATTCTGGCTATCCAGCCAGGGCAGTGTCCACATCTCACTTTTTGCAACCCGCACGCCCACCCCCACAGCCACCTTCACACCGACCCCGGTCACACCGACTAACACTCCTACCAACACTCCCCTTCCCACAGAGACACCGACGATCACCCCTACGCCAACCGCATCGGGTCCTTTTGAGTATGTCATTCAGGAAGGCGAGTATTGCTCCACTGTGGCAGAACGTTTCAACGCTGATCTGTATGTACTGATCAAGCTTAATGAAGCCCTGTATGGGAAAGAGTGCAATATTTCCGTCGGCTCCAAGATCCTGGTTCCCCCTCCCGGCGCAAAACTACCAACACCCACACCGGTTGACCTTGCACAATTCTCACGGGGTTTCATCTTCCGCGGTTATGAAGTGCAACCTGGTGATTACCTCGGTTTGATCGCAGAGAAGTTCAACAGCACTGTGGATGCCATCATCAACCAAAACAAGTTGGAAAGTAACGCACTACAAATTGGCCAGGTGTTGGATATTCCGGTAAACCTGGTAACGCCAGTCCCGACCAAACCAGCGACGATCACTCCAACCCCTGGGGCGATTGCCCCCACGGCAACCCCTTAATTCATTTGTTCCCTCTGCCGGGTAGCTTCGCAAGAAGTTACCCGGTCTTTCATTTTTTTTGATGAGCCGAGAAAATGCAAACCCTCACATCACCTACCCGTACCTACCGCTGGTTGGATCTTGTCACCGCTGCATTTGTTGCAGTGCTAATAATATCCAACATTGCTTCTACTAAGATCTTACAGTTGGGTCCATTATCCTTCGATGGCGGAACTATACTTTTCCCTCTGGCGTATATCTTTGGCGATATTCTGACAGAAGTGTATGGGTACAAACGTTCGCGTCGGGTTATCTGGACGGGATTTTTCTGGATAGGTGCTGCCGCCGGCATTTTTGCCCTGGTTGACATCCTGCCGCCAGCCCAGGGCTGGGAATTACAGGAAAGTTACCACAATATTCTGGGGCAGGCACCACGAATCGTTGCTGGCAGCCTGCTGGCATATTTTGCTGGTGAATTCAGCAACAGTGTCATCCTCGCACGTTTGAAGGTCGCAACGCAGGGCCGATGGTTGTGGCTGCGGACGATCTCATCCACACTTGTCGGTGAAGGCGTAGACACGCTGATCTTCCTTTTCGTTGCCTTCTGGGGCGTGCTGCCCACAGAATTGTTGACTGCAGTCTTCATTTCAAATTTCATTTTTAAAGTAGGCATAGAAATCTGTTTTACCCCCCTGACTTATCTGGTGGTTAACTGGCTGAAATTTGCCGAGCAGGAAGATTTTTACGACCGGGGGACCCGATTTAATCCATTTTCGCGCTAAGTATTTAACCTTACAACCGGGGGATACGTTCCATCTTTATTTGTGGTATTATTGAAAAGTGTTTTCATTATCAATAAAGGATAAGATGGAACAAAAATCTGAAACCTGGATGAATCTGTTTGCCAAGGATGGCTGTCGCCAGACTTCCGCCCGCCGGGTAATTGTTGATATCTTGCTTGAATCACCACGGGCACTGGAACCGATGGAAGTTTTTAGCGCCGGCCGTGAGCGCCTGGCTAATCTCGGGTTGGTCACAGTGTATCGGACGCTGGAAAAACTGGAAGAGCTTGGGCTGGTGCAGCGTGTCCACCATCCCGGTGGATGCAATCTCTATCTGCGCTCCACAAGCGCCCATGAACATCTGCTCATTTGCTCTCATTGCGGGAAGGCAGAATACTTTTCAGGGGATAATCTTTCGGTATTGATGGCTGACATCACCGCGCGAACAGGCTTTTCCATTACAGAACACTGGCTGCAGTTATTTGGCGCCTGCCCTGCTTGCACCCAATCCGGTGAGGGTTTCCATGCGTAGGGCTGTCATTCCCTTGATCCTTTGCTTCTTACTCTACACCGGGGTCCTCGCCGCCTGTTCGCATGGTAACACGAACTCAACACCTTCCAGCCCACGCATTGTGGCGGCAGAATCCTTCCTCGCAGATATCGCGCAGAACATCGCTGGTGACCACTTTCAGATCGATTCTCTAGTACCCATTGGCAGCGACCCGCATGCTTACGAGATGACACCGAGAGATGCAGCCCTGTTGGCGAATGCCGACTTGCTGTTGATCAACGGTGCCGGTTTTGAAAGCTGGCTAACATTCTCACTGGATACCCTACCAGAATCTGTCACAGTAGTGCAGGTTTCGCGTGGTTTACCCTTTGCCACAGCGCGCCCGGGAGATCCACATTTCTGGTTGGACCCCATATCAGTTATTCAGTATGCCAGCAATATCCGAGATGCCTTCCGTACATTGGATCCGCAGAATGCTGCTGATTACGAAGAGAATGCCAGGCGCTACATCCAGAGCCTGCAAGAGCTGGATGTCTGGGTGCGGCAGCAGGTTGAAAGCATCCCCGCAGAGGATCGGCTGCTGTTGACTAACCATGAAAGCCTAGGGTACTACGCTGATCGATATGGCTTTACAGTCATCGGCACCATCCTTGAAAGCCAGTCCACAGGTACTGCTCCTTCCGCTGAGCATCTGGTAAAGCTGGTAAACCTGATTCGAACCAGTGGAGTGCGGGCCATATTCCTTGAAACTGGTGCCACACCTGATCTGGCGCAAACCCTTTCTGAAGAGACTGGTGTTCAAGTCATCTCAGACCTTCAGACCCATTCTGTCACCGCGGCGGATGGTGTTGCCCCTACCTACCTGAAAATGATCGAATGGAACACTCGGACTATCATCCAGGCGCTAAAAAAATGAACCAGACCCTTCCGATCGATCCAGCCAGATTAGAATTCCGCAATGTGTCCGTCCGATATGGATCCCGCCATGCTCTTGAGGATGTATCCATTCTGGTACCGCATGGTGCCCGGGTGGCAGTCGTCGGCCCAAACGGCGCTGGCAAATCCACCCTGTTTAAAACCCTGGTTGGGCTGTTACCCCTTGAAACCGGGAGTATCTACATCCATGGCAGGCTCCTGGGACACCACCTGGATTGCGTTGCTTATGTCCCACAGCGGGAAGAGGTAGACTGGCGTTTTCCTGTAACCGTGCGAGATGTCGTCATGATGGGTCGGTACGGCCGTTTGGGGCTCCTGAAACAACCCGGACAGCCAGATCGTATTGCGGTCGATCGCGCTCTGCAACAGATGGAGATTGACCATCTTAGCGACCGGTCCATTCAGGATCTTTCTGGCGGACAGCAACAGCGGGTTTTTCTTGCGCGGGCATTGGCTCAACAGCCCCATATATTGGTGATGGATGAACCTTTTAATGGTGTGGATGCAATCACAAGGGATGCGACACTCAGGCTTCTCAAAGACCTGACGACAAGAGATGTGACCATGATGATTTCTACGCATGACTTTTCGCTGGCGCGTGAGCATTTTGACATGGTTCTGTTGATCAACCGTAAAGTAATCGCCTTTGGCTCTCCGGCTGAGGTCTTTACTACCGAGCATGTCTCGCTGGCTTTCCAATCTCAGATGATGGTGATCGATGGCTCGCTGGTCGTGGACCAGTGTTGTGGTGATGATGAACACACCCATGTTCACGGAGGGGATGCATGAGTTGGCTTTTAGAACCCTTCAGCTATGGATTTATGCAGCGTGGATTTGCCGCGGCTGTGATCGTTGGAGTTCTTTGCGCTGTGATTGGTGTATATATTGTCTTACGTGGAATGGCTTTTATGGGTGATGCAATGGCACATGCCATACTGCCTGGAGTGGCCATCGCCTACCTGCTCAAAGGCAGCCTGCTAATTGGCGCATTGATTGCGTCTCTGGTCGTTGCGGGAGGGATCACCCTCTTCTCACGGAAGGGTTCCATCAAAGAAGATACTGCCATTGGTATATTCTTTGCGGCGGCTCTTTCTCTAGGTATTGCCATCATCAGCGGAGTTCGCTCTTACGCGGTGGATCTCTCACACATTTTATTTGGCAACGTGCTGAGCGTCTCATCAATGGATCTGGTTGTGACTACCATTCTGGCGGTGTCCGTCGTGACGGTCATTCTGGTGCTTTACAAGCCATTTCTTGTGGTCTCATTTGACCCCGTACTGGCAGCCACTCTTCGTATGCCGGCAGAGTCCCTTAGGGGGATCTTGCTAGTTTTGATCGCACTTACCGTGGTGATCTCTATGCAGACTGTCGGGGTTGGGTTGGTAGCCGCCATGCTTGTTACCCCGGCGGCGGCAGCCTACCTGTTGGCCAGGCGTCTTCCGGTTATGTTCTTGATCTCTGCAGCTATCGGCGCTTTTTCAGGTGCTGGCGGCTTGTTGGCAAGCTACTATTTGAATATTGCATCAGGTTCTGCGATTGTTCTGTTTGCCACTTTCATTTTTTTACTGGCGTACCTCTTCGCACCGCAAAAAGGTGTTTTGACCCGACTCCGGGGAAGGTCAGTGTAACCTTTTGAGCACTTCCCAGATCACAATCTGCACCTCCGGGTCAGTTTCCTGGCATGAGTGAGCATCAAAAATCACCCGGATGGATGCTGGTGCGATCTGACCCAACGCCCAGGCAGCAGCGCGTCTGATGACAGCAGACTGGGAATTTCGCAATAAAACCGTCAGTGCATCGATTGCCCTGACATTGCCCTGCGTACCCGCCACAATCGCCAGATTCCGGATATATCCCTCCCACCTGGCGCGCGTAATTGGGTATCCGCCGTAGCGGGATTTGAAAGCAATTTCTGTCAGTTCCAACTCACTGGCCACATCAATTTGGCCAGTCAGTGCCTGTGGTTCTATGGTAAGGTGCGTCGAGCGGTTGGTTTTTTTTACCCACGGGCAACACGTTTGACAATCATCACATCCAAAGACATGTGAACGGATCGCTGGGAGCAAATATAGCGGTATGTGACCGCGATGTTCGATGGTAAGGTATGAGATACACCTTCGGGCATCGATCGTTCCGTCTTCCCGGATACAGCCTGTCGGGCAGGCATCCAGGCAACGGCGGCAATTTCCGCAGTGGTCTGCAACAGGCTCACTTTCCGGAGAAAGATTCAGGTCTGTCACCAATTCGGCCAGTAAAAAGGCTGAGCCGTATTCTGGATGGATCAGGCAGCCATTCCGACCGATCCATCCCAACCCGGCTTTCCAGGCAAGGTCTCTTTCGAGAACTGGAGCTGAATCGGTGAAAACGCGATATTGAAAGCGTTCTTTCAGCCTGGAATTGACCCGCTGTGCCAGTTGTTCCACCCTGGCGGCGAGCCATCCATGATAATCCGGCAGGCAGGCATAGGCAGCGATGCTGCCATATTCAGCTTTACTGCTGGTGAAACGATCTACATCCATCGGATATGGAAATGCCAGACACAATACGGAGCGACCGCCTACCATCAAAGACTGCGGATGTTCACGCTTAACTAGCGTATCTGGACGTGCGAGATAGGTCATATCCGCGTGATAACCCCCCGTGAGCCAGTTTTGGAACTGGATAAAGTGGGGTGGTTTTTCTAAACTCGCCCATCCAGAATGTGAAAAGCCGAGGTGTTTCGCCTCGGCTTTTAGTAAATCAAAAACATCCATGCTTACGGGCAAGTACTATCAGTAACGTAGGCGTAACCATATTCGTTCATATTCAGGCGAACTTTCAACACATCCCCTGAATTCAACCCGGCGACGGTACAAGCGCCTGCCTTACCACCCGTGTACGAATCAACATTCGAGTGAATGCTTGTGAATGTATCGATCTTTGGCGAAGTAAGGTTGGGCCAGGATGTTCCGGTGTAAACCTGCCAGCTGTAGTTCACAGTCGCATTGGTGGTTGTGATCGTACCCACATAATTTGTACCATCAAAGGACGCAGCACCCACCACCGAACTGGGCGTGACAGAGCCAGTCTTGCTGACCTTGATATTCACCCACCAACCAGCGCCATTGGGTCCGCCGATGCCGAAGGGTTTTCCTTCCGCATCATTCATCTTCCAGACCTGGGTATAAGTTCCATCCGTGGCAGGAGCCTTCATAGTTACACTGATCAACAGAATACCGCCTGGGACAACCTGAGCAGGTACCTTGAAGGTATTATCGCCGGTGATTGCGGGGGTAGACGGATCATTGCTGAACGGCGCCGCCGTGTAGGCCGTGTTCCAAGTACAGGTGCCATCATTGCGTATCTTCCAGGATTTTGTGAAAGTCTCGCCCGGTTTGAAAACCGTGCCATCCGGGATGGTCTCATCATTGATGAAGAAGACAACATTGCACTGTGAGTTGATTGCCTGGGTGGGTAGCGGAACCAGCGTGCTGGTAGCCAAGCCCAATGTCGGGATGGCGGTGAGGTCCAGTGTGGGTACTGACAGGGTCGGGGTGGCTGTGGGAGGTTCTGTTGGCAACGGGGTAGCGGTTGCGGGGGGTGGAGCCATCTGCGTGGTAAGCGCATCAACCGTTGCCTTGGCAATGGTGCTCACCTGTTCAGGGCTCAGCTGGGTGGGGGCGGCTGCCTGTAAATTACATGCGCTCAGCACGATGCTAAGCAGAAGCAATACAGATGCAGCCAGTGTAATCTTTTTCATTATTTTCTCCTTCGTATGCCGATCTGGTTACCCGGACCGGTTCATTTTCGTATTTTACGACAAATAAGGCATGCAATCAACCCGTTTCGCATACCGTATTATCCTTAATCCAGGCAGTTAATATCGTATTTCACTCTGTCAAACGCTTGGTGGTTCGGTTCATCAATATACAGGTTCACCGAGTTTTCATGGTAGCCGGTGTATATCTTGATGGTGTACGTCACCCGCACCTGGTCCGCTCCAACTAAGATTACTTCCTGCACCTCGCTGGATTTCATTCCAAAACCTTCCCAGTGGTATCGAACGATCCCTGCCTTATTCGTCTTGATGTACCCGGTGAAAGTGATCGGTAAGCCGCCGTTGCCGCAATATCCCTTGAAAGTTGATGGATAGATGCTGACAGGTGCTGAGAGAACTGCAAAATCATCTTTGGTAGCCGGGCCAACTTTTATGTAGATCCAGAATGCTTTCCCGAGTCCGGTGAGACCAAAAGGCTGATCGTATGAGTTTGACAGGCGCCAGAAACCGGTATATTCGCCGGGAGTTTCAGGGGCAATCATATCCACGGTTACAGTTACCATCTCGCCGGGAGGCACATCTGCCACTGTCAATGGCTTTGTAATGATTATACTCATTGCTTCGCCAGATTCAAATACCAGCTTGTAGTTGGAATTCCAGGTACAGGTTCCCGTGTTCATTAATGTCCAACTCTTGGTGAACTTTGTCCCGGGCAGCAATTCAGCACCGTCCATGATGGTTTCATAGATTAGTTCAGCTGAATCGCAGCTATTCCAGGGCGTTGCCAGGGTGGCTGCCGTTGTTGCTGTGCTACTGGGCAACGAAGTGGCTGTCGGCGCTAGGGTTTCGGTGGCCGTAGCCTCTGGAGCTGATGTCAATGTCTGTATTGGCATCCGAGTGGCGGATGGTACTTCTGCCAGCTGTGTGCTGAGCGCTTCCACTGTCCGCATGGCGGCGGTGCTGGAAGCCACCAGTCCATCCGCGGCAATAGGTGCGGGCTGACAGGCTGTCATCAGGATCGCAATTGGAATTATGATCGTTTTACTGATCGCCCATAGGACCGGTTGTAAGGAGGTGCTGGTCTTTCCCATAGGATTAATCATACCACAACCAGTATTTTGATTAGGCTTCTGGATACCTGACCTTCGTGTTTGACCGGTTTTTCGCTTTAGCAAGAAGATGGATGGGCATCTAACCTTACCCGCTCAACGGTAATTGTCGGCATGCTATAATCGACCTAATCCTATTGAAAGAGGTTTCGATGCCACAGACTCCCCGACAGCGTGTGTTAGAAGCGATCCATCATGGGTCACCCGACAGAGTGCCGATTATCATTGGAACCAGCAATACCACCAGCATGAAGGTACCTCCGTACCGTGGTTTGAAAAAACTACTGGGGATAGAATCACCTGAGCGCTATATCTATGACTGGCCGGAGTTGGGGACTGTGATACCGGATGAAGCCGTTCTGGAACGCCTGCACAGTGATGCCCGCGGCATTTTGGATAGTTTCCCGGCTGGCACCCTGGCACGCAACCAATCGAGACCGGAGCATGACCCCTTTATTGATGACTGGGGCAGTGGGCAACGTGAGATCGAACCCGGGAACTGGTTCCCGGGAGTTCACCCGATGCGCACTGCCACAACCATTGAAGAGATCGAAGCATACCCATGGCCGGATATGGATGACCCTACCCGTGTTGCCCATGTCCGTGAAGCAGCGCGAAGATTAGTCGAACAGGGGCAGTACGCTGTTATCGGCACTCCCTGGTTATTATTCCCATTTGAACGCGCGCATGCCATGCAGGGCATGGATGTCTTCCTCGAGAATATGGCGCTCAGACCAGAATTTGCAGAAGCACTGCTGCGGAAGATTGCCGGTTTGTGCACCACGCTGATGGGTCACTTTCTTGATGAGATCGGGGAAAATATCGATATGATCAAGATCGGAGACGACCTGGGTACCCAGGAGAGCCTGCTGATTTCCCCCAGGATGTACCGGCGGATGTTGAAGCCCATCCATGCTGAATTCATTCACTTCATTAAACAGCGTACTCCGGCAAAGGTCTTTTTCCATACGGATGGCGATGTATTTGACCTGATTCCAGATTTCATTGAGATGGGGGTCGATATTCTCAACCCCATACAAACCTCCGCCGGGAAGATGGCTGACTTGCAGGAGTTAAAGAAACGCTTTGGAGATTCGATCACGTTCTGCGGTGCTGTAGATACCCATCACATTTTACCGCATGGCACCATCCAGGAGGTACGGGATGAGGTCAAGCGCGTTGTGGATATTATGGCACCCGGGGGCGGTTTCATGGTGGCATCGGTACATACCATCATGGATGAGGTTCCACCGGAGAATATCCTTGCTATGGTGGATGCGGTGGAAGAATTTGGAAAATACTAATTCTGCTATTGCTTCATGATTCCATAAAGTGAAAGGCGCTCTTGTCAGAGCGCCTTTTTGTTCATTCTTTTTCGTATGGCTGACCACCCGCCGCAGGAGGTTGTCCGCGACCAACCACGCCTGCCAGGACGATCATGGTGACCAGGTAGGGAGCCATTTCAAGGAATTTATTTGGAATCGGAACTTTTAAGATTGCCAGCTTCGAGGCCAGTGAATCAGCGAACCCGAACAGCATACCGGCTCCCAGAGAACCGATCGGGTTCCAGTTGCCGAAGATCATCGCAGCCAAACCCACGAAACCGCGACCAGCCGTCATCACTTCGTCAAACCGCCCAACGGACCCCAGCACAAAATACGCGCCGGCAAAACCAGCCATCGCTCCGCCAATCAGTACAGAAATGTAACGGGTGCGGTTGACATTGATACCCAGCGTATCGGCTGCTTTGGGATGCTCACCCACAGCGCGTGTCCTTAATCCCCAACGGGTATAAAAGAAAAGTACCGTCAAAACAGCGGTAAAAATGAACATCGCATAGATGAACATATTGTGGCTGAAAAGTACTGGCCCGAAGAATGGGATATCAGAAAGCCCGGGGATATTCCAGGTTGTGAATCTACCCGAATCATTTAATTCGGAATGTCGTTGCAGGAATTTTGCGGACAGAAAGGATGTGATGCCGGTTGCAAAAATATTGATCACTGTGCCGGATATGATCTGATTGACTTTGTATTTGATCGAAAGTACAGCCAGCACATAAGCCAGTAAGATACCACTGAGGACAGCAGTAAACAGACCGAACCAGATATTGACCAAACTGCCGAAGAGCGCCGCACAAAAAGCTGCGGTGAGCATCATACCTTCAATGGCAATATTAAAAACACCCGAACGTTCGCAGAAGATCCCTGAGAAGGCACCCAGGGTAAGGGGAACAGCGCGCACAACAGCCACCTTGAGCAGGCCTGCCAGGTTCAGAGATGTCCCGGAAGAACCCCATACGAGGAAGGCGGCAATGAACAACCCTGCGACTACTCCCAGGATGGTGTTCGTCCATTTACCGAACCCTTTAGCAAGCTGATAAGCTCCCAATCCAGCACAAAGGAATGCCAGAATATTCAGGATCGGGCGAGATGCAAATACCAGGTCGGCAACGATCACGTCCGATCCACCGGGATAGAGGACGAAAGTTGTCAGGGCTTCTGAGGTGGTGGAAATGACAAATCCGAGCCATATTGTCAATGCCATCACCAGGAATACCACGCCCATTGTCGTCCGCCGGGCAGGGGAGATGTAATCGGTCTGTTTTCTGGAGATCTGGGAAGTCTGAGCCATGGTTATTTCCCTTTCTTCGTTTCTACTGCCGGAGATTCCAGTTCAGGCTTGGGTTCTTTTAAGCGGTAGATCGTGCGAATGATGGCCGGTGCCGCAATAAACGCAAGGATTAGTGCCTGCAGTACAGAAATAATATCTATCGGGATACCAGCAGACAATTGCATCTGGATGGCGCCATTTCGCAGGAAGCCAAATAAAAGAGCAGCAAGAACAACACCCAGCGGGTGACTGTTTCCGAGCAAAGCCAGTGCGATGCTATCAAAACCATAACCGGAGGAAAAAGCAACGCCAAGGTTATGGTTGACACCCAGCACTTCGTTCGCGCCTGCAAGGCCAGCAAGGGCACCGGAGAGCATCATCGTGATCACAATACTGCGGGTGATGTTCATCCCTGCGTAACGCGCTGCATTTGGATTATGACCCACCGTGCGCAATTCGTATCCCCAGGTGGTTTTGAACAATAACAGGTAAACGAGGAATGCCATGAGCAGAGCGACAAAGAAACCACAGTGGAAGCGATTTGGGTCAGGAAATATACGCGGCAGCCAGGCACTTTTTTCTATAGGGGCAGAGATCGGCGTGGCTTTGTTCGGGTCGCCCAGAACTCCGTTCAACAAGTATTCACTGAGGCGGAAGGCAATATAGTTCATCATGATGGTGTTTATCACTTCGTGCGCGCCCGTCTTTGCTTTCAACCAACCGGGGACCATACCCCAGATACCTCCTGCGGCGGCACCCGCCAGTAAGGCCAACGGCACATGCACCAGAGCAGGCCATCCTTTGAGGGAGGTAGCCACCCAGACGGTTGCCAGGGCACCGACAAAGATCTGACCTTCAGCGCCAATATTGAACAACCCAACCCGGAAACCCAAAGCAACTGCCAGACCAGCAAAAATATAAGGTGTTGCCTGTACTAGAGACTCGAAGAAAGGAGCCAGAGAACGATTGATCGCGTCCCAACTGCCTGAGCTGATCGCGGCGATAATATCGGCTGGAACACCCACGGACCCTGTGAATAATGCTTTGTACGTATTCCAGAAAACTGTAAAGATTGCGCCGATACCAGCCAGAAAGGATTCTCCGAATGCCGCGTACACATTTTCCGAAGTGACTGCAGCGATTAAGCCGCCCACCAGCAAGCCGGAGACGATAGCCAGAATCGTAACTGTGAGCGAATTCTTCCGGATTTCTTCAATAAATATCGAGAAAGATCCGGGTTTTTTCTGTTTCTGTTCTGAAGTGGTCATGAGATCATCCTGTCTGGCTTTTCTATACGGTTGCCTGTTTGATACCGGCCATCAACAGGCCGATCTCTTCACGGGTGGTCTTTCTGGCATCTACAACTGCCAGTATCTGCCCGCGATACATTACCGCGATGCGGTCTGAAAGCTGCATGACTTCATCTAATTCCGTGGAAACAAGTAGTACCGCGCATCCCTGGTCCCGTTTCTCGATGATTCGTTGATGGATATACTCGATCGATCCGACATCGAGACCCCGTGTAGGTTGGGAAGCGACCAGGAATTTGATTGGGCGTGAGAATTCACGCGCTACGATCACTTTCTGCTGGTTACCTCCCGATAGGTGGCTGGTTGCTGTTAATGCATTCGGAGCACGGATATCAAATCGTTTCACGAGTTCATTCGCGTAATCCAATATCACCTTACGTTGTAAAATTTTCCGTCTTGCGTAAGGGGCTTCATACCATGTATTCAGGATCAGGTTATCCTCAATGGAGTATGGAAGTACCAGTCCATCTTTTTGTCTGTCTTCGGGGATATGTGCGGTACCGATCTCTTTGACGGTTTTTGCATTTGCATGGGTCACATTTTTCCCCAGGAGGGTGACCTTACCTGAGACGGGTCGGGTCAAACCTGTCAGGCAGCGTACCAGCTCCGTCTGCCCATTCCCCTGGACGCCAGCGATGCCAAGCACTTCGCCTGCGCGCACTTCAAACGAAACTTCATCTACTGCTACCTGGTGGCTAGCATTTAACACTTTAAGGTCTTTTACCTCGAGGACCGGATCGCCCGCAATGGCGACTGCTTTCTTAATATTCAATTCAATTTGTCGGCCTACCATCATGGAAGCCAGCTGTTTTTGATTGGTATCTTTTGGAAGGGTAGTGCCAACCACTTTTCCACCGCGTATGACGGTGATGCGATCCGCGAATTCCATGACTTCGCGCAATTTATGGGTGATGAAGATGATGGATTTTCCCTGCTCAACCAGCTTTTTCATAATCGAGAAGAGCTCGTTCACTTCCTGCGGGGTTAAGACAGCCGTAGGTTCATCCAGGATCAAGATATCCGCGTGGCGGAAGAGAAGTTTGATGATTTCAACCCGTTGCTGAATACCTACCGGCAGATCTTTGATATAGGAACCGGGTTCGACTGCCAGATTGTATTGCTGCGAGATCTCATGGATGCGATTGGCAGCTTTCTTTCTATCCAACAGACCACCCGGAAGGAGGTATTCATCTCCAAGCATCACATTTTCGGTGACGGTAAAAACCGGGACTAGCATGAAATGCTGGTGAACCATTCCCACGCCGGCATGGATCGCATCCCGTGGAGAAGAAACATCCAACTTTTTTCCTTTGACAAAGATCTCGCCCTCATCCGGTTTGTATAATCCGTACAGGATGTTCATCAGGGTAGTCTTGCCAGCGCCGTTTTCGCCCAGTAGCGCGTGGATCTCGCCTTTTTTCAAATCTATGGAGATCTGGTCATTCGCCAGCACTCCAGGAAAGCGCTTGGTGATGCCGCGCAATTCAAGAACAGGTTCCATGATCGCCTCGGTTCAACTAGAGTAAATAACGCAATAACTATCTCACTGATTCTACCATAGGAGCTTTTATTCGATTAATAGTAAAAGCAGGGCCATTTCTGGCCCTGCTTTTAATTTGGAATACTTAGATTTTAGTAAACGCCTTCTGGCAGGGTGGTGATTTCGCCAGCGATGATCTTGGCAGCCAGGGCTTCGATCTCAGCCTTGAGTTCAGCAGGAATCTGATCGGTGTATGCGGAACCATAAGCAAGTCCAACACCACCATTTTCCAGATTACCGATCCAGTTCTCACCCACGAAGGAACCATCGATGACCTTACCAATGGTTTCGGTCACGAAGACATCCATATTCTTCATAGCGCTAGAAAGAACATACTGAGCCTTCTCAGGATTGGCCAATGACCAGTCATTGTCGACACCGATGAGCATACCAGAACCGCGTTCTTCCATCACAGCCAGGGTACCCAGGCCAACAGGGCCAGCAACCGGCATGATGATGTCAGCGCCTTCGTCCATCAGCTGTTCGCCCATTTTGCGGCCGTCATCTGTGGATTCAAAGTTGCCAACTTCAAGACCCTGGCGGGTTTTGTAGTCCCAACCTAATACCTGGACATTGGTGCCCTTCTGGGTATTGTAGTATTCTACGCCCAGAGCGAAGCCATCCATGAATTTGGTGGTTGCGGGGAAGGCGATTCCTACATAGGTACCGACTTTGCCGGTCGTGGTCATGGCAGCGGCGAGGTAACCATTGAGGAAGGTAGCCTGATCAATGGAGAAGCCGGAACCGCGCAGGTTGGGGAAAGCCAGCCAATCGACATCGATGATCGCGAACTTCTGATCCGGGTTAGCGGTCGCGGCAGCGGTGGTTGCATCCGCCAGCAGGAAACCAACGGGGATGATCAGGTCGCATTTTTCGGCGACAAATGCGTTCAGGTTGACTTCGTAGTCGGCCTGTTGCTGAGATTCGAGGTATTTGCCTTCCACGTTGCCGTATTTAGCAATGGCATCCTCGACACCTTTCCAGGCGGTCTGGTTGAAGGATTTGTCATCGATACCACCGGTGTCGGTCACCTGGCAGACTTTGACTTTGGGGGTTTCGACAACGGGTTCCGCTGTCGGCTCAACCGGGGCAACCTGTTCTACTGGTGCGGCGGCGGGTTCTTCTACGACCGCGGGTGCAGCGGGAGCGCATGCAGCCAGCATCATGCTCGCCAGAAGAACAACTGAGAAAACGATGTACAGTTTCTTGGACATTTCTCTTCTCCTCTTTAGGATGAAAATAGATTTATTGGGCTGGTACGCCAAAAACATGCGCAAACACCTGCCCCACTGTTGTCAGTATACAACCTTTCACAATGTACTGCAAGCGATTCTTCGCGCAAGTTTTTATATCCTACGCTTGAACCAGATTATCTTTCGCTTCACCACGTCTCACGCCGAGGATAAGGAATAGAGCGACCAGCATGAAGACAGGGGAAACGACCATGATCGCATTGTAGTTTCTATTCGTCAGCTGAACGATCCAGCCATTCATATTCGGCCCTACAATGGCAGATAGGGTGGAAAACAGGTAATATAAGCCTGTGTAGGTTCCAATTCTGGCTTCGGTCGTCATATCCACAACCATTGGCAGAGAATTGATATTGATCAACGCCCATCCCGCGCCAGCCACCATCAGGATGACTCCAACCCAGGGAACCTCTCCCAGAACTGGCAGTTTTGTCAGCACGGTTGTCAGGGTACCAACGGGTAGCAGGTACATTGCCAGGGTACAAGCGGCCATCACGATCAAGCCCAGGGAAATCGTGATCTTGCGTCCGATCTTACCGCCTATATAACCTGCCGGCAGCGCAAAGATCACAAATATCAGAGACAGTTGGCCTAACAGGCGGGCACCATCCGCTTCTTCCATCAGTAGATGTTTGTTAGCATACAAACTGAAGAACGCTTCGATGGCTGTATAACCAATAAACCAGAAGAAAATGGCACCCAGCAAACGGATCGCGCTTTTATCTTTATCTGCCAGAACAATCTTCAGGCTTTCCCACATGCCTGGCTGCTTCTCTGTGTCTTCAAAGACTTTAGGCTCGCGGATAAATAAGAGTAATAGCGCGGTTGAGAGTATGACCAGACCTGAGCCAAGCCAGAAAGGAAATGCCGGGTTCATTTTATACAGCGCTGATCCGCCCAGGAAAGAGATAATAGCACCCACACCACCCATAAAGTTAATGATGCCGTTAGCCTGTGAGCGGAAGCGGGACGGTGTGATATCTGGCATTAATGCCACAACCGGCGTACGCCAAAAAGCCATGCTTAATAACAATGAAGTTGTGCAGGCAACAAATAATGGCAGGATTGAAGCCAGCGGGATTAGGCCAAATACCAACGCGCCGATTGGCGCGCCAATCAGAATGAAAGGCATACGACGGCCGATCTTCGTTCTTAACCGGTCTGACCAGGCGCCAACCGGGGGTTGGATCAGCAGCGCGGCGATATTATCCAGCGTCATGAAGAATCCGATTAGTGCCGGCGCCAGGTTGAACTTGTTTGCCAGGAAAAGCGGGACGAAAGCATTGTAGACACCCCAGATCACACTGACACCGAAGAAACCAAAACCCAGTAAAAACGTCTTGCCGTAGTTCAATTTCATATTAACCACCTTCCTTTTCAATGATGACTGCTGTTCCATAGGCCAGTACTTCGGTGACGCCATCCATTACCTCATTGGCGTCATATCGCATCGCAACCACAGCGTTACCTCCCATCTGGCGGGCATGTTCCATCATCAGGTCAAATGCCTCCTGACGGGCATGCTCGCACAGTTCGGTGTAGATGGTGATGTTGCCGCCCACCAACGTTTGAATGCTGCCCACAAAATTACCCACCACGCTCCGCGAACGTACAGTGATTCCCCGCACAACCCCAAGATACCGGGTTATCCGGTATCCTTCAAAACCGAATGTTGTGGTCACCCAAAGCGCATTAGACATTTCTTCTCCTTTCAATCATCTTTCTTCCTTCTTGGATAATAACTGATCCGCCTCAGTATCCATTGAACGTAAAAATGCATGGTCGGAATCCGTCAGGTTCGCTTTCATCAGCATATCGGGGCGTCTTGATAATGTTCGCAGTAAGGATTGCTGCCGCCGCCAGCGATTGATTTCGGCATGGTTGCCAGATTGGAGGACATCTGGCACCGGCCAACCGCGGAAAACCTGCGGCCGGGTATAGTGCGGATATTCGATCAAACCACTGGCATGGGAATCATCCGCAGCGCCATCCGGGTCACCCAGGACCCCCGGCAGGAGACGTGAAATCACATCAATGAATATCAGGGCTGGCAGTTCTCCGCCCGTCAGTACGTAATCTCCAATGGAAATCTCATCGGTAACAATATGCTGGCGGATGCGTTCATCGATCCCCTCATAACGGCCGCACAGGACTGCCAGGTGTGGAAGGGCAGCATATTCGAACGCCAGTTGTTGAGTCAGCACACGCCCCTGGGGAGTCATCAGTACCACTTTACAGGACGGAGGCGACCCCAGTACACTTTCCAGAGCCGTAAAGACCGGTTCTGGTTTCATTACCATGCCACCGCCCCCGCCATAAGGCGTGTCATCACATACATGGTGCCGGTCAGTGGTGAAAGCACGAATATCATGTACCCGCACATCGATGAGATCGTTTCTGGTAGCCCGTGCCAGAATGGAAGCATCCAGATATGGGGCAAAGACCCCGGGCAGCAGTGTGAAAATATCCATTTGCATGGCTTTATTCTAGCTTTAAGCCGGTGTTCGGGCAAGCCGGTTTGGGTATGAACCTGAAACTCAGGAAATAAACATATTTCTCTTGACATGCGGAATTGTAGTATTAAAATCATTGCTATTATGATCATCGTGCGTCGTAATCATCCAAAGTATCCCAATAACCTTTCCTTCCGGAAAAGGGTTGGCTTGCATACAGGATAACAAGTTACGGCAAGAGCCCTGCAGAGCAGCTTTCCAGGAAGGAATTCCTGGAAAGCTTTTTTAATTAACCGCAGGACATTCAAAAAGGAGGAGCCGAGATATCAGGAAAGATGTAAAATATCAGGTAGTTCGCATTATTCAGTTAGTTTTTTTTAATCACTCAAGGAGAGAAAGATGAAAACCAGTATTGTCAAGATCGTTGCATTTCTATTTGTGGCAGTGTTTGTTCTCACAGCTTGCGCGCCAGCTGCACCAGCTGCAGATGTTGAAGCACCTGCCGGAACCGTCTATCGGATCGCATCAGATGCCACCTGGCCTCCATTTGAAATGGTCGATGAGACATCCAAAGAGCTTGTTGGTTTCGATATTGATTTGATCGCTGCCGTTGCCGAGGAAGCCGGATTCCAGTATGAGATCGTTAATATTTCCTGGGATGCTCTTCTGGCGGGCGTATCCCAATGCCAGTATGATGGAGCTATCTCCTCGATTTCCATCACTGATGAGCGCAAAGAATCCATGGCTTTTTCTGAACCGTACGCTACCGCTGGACAGATCGTTACGGTAGGGATCCAAGAGAGCGAAATCACTGGTCTCGAGACTCTGGCCGGCAAACGCATTGGTGTTCAAATGGGGACCACTGGTGATTTTGCCGCTCAGGACGTGGCAGGCGCTCAGGTAGTAAGTTATGACACCGTAGACCTGGCATTTCAGGATTTAATGAACGGTCAGGTTGATGCTGTCATCGCTGATCTGGCTCCCTCCGCCAATTTTGTTTTGCTCAATGCAGATAAGATCAAACTGGTGGGTGAGCAGTTTACCGATGAGGCTCTGGGCATCGCAGTTTGCAAATCCAACCCAGAATTCCTGGCCCTGGTCAATCAGGGTCTGGCTGGCATTGAGGCGAATGGTAAGCTCGATGAGCTCAAAGCCAAATGGTTTGGCGCTGAGTAAATTTACCCCCGATCACACAACACCCCCGGGATTACCGGGGGTGTTTCGTTTTATATCCTTCCATCAGGAGTCAATCTTCATCGCGGTTACGCAAGTGGGGGAACAGAATCACTTCGCGGATGGAATGTACGCCTGCAAGCAGCATCACCAACCGATCTACCCCCATGCCAAAACCGCCATTTGGGGGCATCCCATATGACATGGCGCGCAGATAATCTTCATCCAGTGGATTGCTTTCTTCATCATCGGCTGCGTATTCCCGGCCCATCTCAAGGAACCGGGCTTCCTGGTCGAGCGGATCATTCAGTTCGGTGAATGCATTGCACAGCTCCATGCCGCCGATGTACCCCTCAAATCGCTCCACAGTTTGGGGGTCATCCGCCATGCTTTTGGCAAGGGGAGAAATATCGCGGGGGTAGTTGTATACAAAGGTGGGTTGGATGAAGGTCGGCTCGAGGTATTCACTGAGAAGGCCGTCGATCAATTTGCCGCGGGTGGCGTTGGGATTATGCTTTATCCCCTTGCTTTCGAGCGCTTTTTTCAAGCTGGCCGCATCCCGGTGCTGTTGGAAGTCTATACCGGTCACATCCAGAATCCCCTGCCGCATTTCCACGCGGTTCCAGGGTGGCGCTAATTCGATCTCGTGTCCTTCAAAATTGACCCGTGTTTTCCCCAGGACCTCTCGTGCCACGAAAGAAACCATTTGTTCGGTTTGTTCCATGATCTTCTGATAATCTGCATATGCCTGGTAATACTCCAACTGGGTAAATTCGGGGTTATGCTTGAAGGAGACTCCTTCATTGCGGAAGTCTCTACCTATCTCATATACCCGCTCAAATCCACCCACCAGCAATCGTTTTAAATAAAGCTCAAAAGAGATACGCAGGAACAGATCCTGCTTCAACTGATTATGGTGGGTAACGAATGGCCGCGCAGCAGCTCCGCCATAGATGGGCTGAAGAATGGGGGTTTCCACTTCGATAAAATCGCGTTGATCTAAGAATCTACGCAGAGCGCGTACAGTTTCAGCGCGCAGCTGGAAGATGCGCCTTGTCTCCGGGTTAACCGCCAGGTCCGCGTAGCGTTGGCGATAACGTACTTCCGGGTCAGTTAGTGTGGCATGCCGCACGATTTCGCCATCCACTACTTCATCTTTCGCCGGGGGCAACGGTAGAATGCTTTTGGCGAGCAAAGTAAAAGACTGAACATACAATGTTGCTTCACCAGTCTTTGTGCGGAAGAGGTAACCAGTTGCCTGAATAAAATCACCGAGATCTAATTCATGGCTGAAGAGATCCATCTGTTCCTGCCCGATATCATTGATCCGGAGGAAGATCTGTAATCTCCCATACCCATCCTCGAGATGGGCAAATGAGATTTTGCCCATCGGGCGCATGGAACGCAGCCTGCCAGCCAGGGTAACGATTGTTTTTTCCACCTCTGCGCCGGCTTCGGTTTCTTTTTCCAGCGCAAGAAATTGATTCATAGCTGAGGTTGTGCTGTGCGTCACCTGAGATCGGGCAGGGTATGGCTCAATACCCGAATCCCGTAAGCGGTGCAGTTTTTCTAACCGGGTTTGTTCTAAGATATTTCCGTCTTTATCCGTCATAAGCGTTCCTTTATATAACCATCCGAACGAGGGTTAAAAAAAGCCAGCCGTTATCACTACCGGCTGGCTCGAAGTTCAAAGATCAATCAGTTGATCTTGAGAATCTTGACTTCATAAGCGCCGGCAGGGGCATCAATTTTAATTTTGTCTCCCAGCTTTTTATTCAGTAAAGCTCTGCCCAATGGTGATTCGTTAGAAACCTTCCCCTCGCGGGGGTTGGATTCCGCTGCGCCGACGATGGTGTAAGTAACCTTCTTTCCGCCTTCTTCCTGGATGGTTACCGTGCTGCCAACCTGTATGGCTTCACGCTTTTCTTCTTCTGAGATGACACGAGCTGTCGCCAGGATCATTTCTAATTCTTTAATACGGCCTTCATTAAATGCCTGTTCATTTTTAGCGTCTTCGTATTCGGCATTTTCAATGAGCTCCCCGCCTTCCTGGGCTTCATGCAGGCGGGTGGCAATTTCGTGCCGCCGAGTAGTGCGCAACTCCTCCAGCTCGAGCTGTAGCTTTGCAAATCCGTCCCGGGTGAGGAATGTGTTAGTCATACCGTTCTTCCTTTACTTGGTGAATACCCCTGAGGGTGATAAGAGAAACAGCGCCGTGGAGGGGTCTCCTTCCTTAACGCTGTCAAGTTATTTTAGCATATTTCCCGTCACCGGGCAAGCGCCTGCAAATGCTCGCCCATTGAACCTGAGGGAACCCCTTCACAGCTTAGCATCACCGACTGGAAGGGGTTGATTGTTTCTCAGGTTATGGTCTCATCAGCCGCGCAACCGATTCAATGGCAACGATCATTCAGTGCATTTCACCTTGTATTGAACGCTGGTTGATTGGAGGGTAACCGGCGAAGTGATCTGCAGGATCATAGAACCTGATTCTGATGAGTATACATTGAAGGATGTTGCAATGTATGCCATGCTGTCCGCGGCTATCTTCACTCTACCCGTTTCCACCACCAGGTTGCCATTCTTCAACCAGCGGTAAGAGATCTCTCCCAACCGGTTGGTTCGAATAGCTCCCGCAAAGGAAAGTTTTACGGGGCATTTCACCGTCTGCGAGGGTGTCCAATTGACAATATCCACATCAATGACCGGCAGGCCGGGAGTCGGGGTCCATGGATCCAGGTAGGTCGGCACCATAGAAGTATCACCTTCCACTACGGTGGTAACCATCCAGACCCAGCAGTGATAACCTGGATAGGTCGGGTTTTCTACCCACCACCAGCTATTGCCGGTATTCACCCCGACCACATTGACCCGCATGTCGGGTGTCAGGTATCCTTCTATGTTATACATTGGAGATGGGCCGGATCGGCAGTTGGTATCTTCTGTGACATGCAAAATTGGCCAAATCGGCTCAGGGGAGGCAGTGGGTGTCGCTGATGGAGGAATGGGCGTTGCTGAGGGTGGAACCATAGTGGAGGTCGGGGGGAGAGTCGGTTCGGGTGTTGGCGGCAGCGTGGGTACTTCCGTATCCTGTGGCGCGGCTGCTTTTGCTTCTGGAGTAGAAGCACCCTCTTCAAATGCTGCTTGCAATGCGCCCTGAGTCAAGGTCACGCTGATGGTTTCCATTGCCTGAGTATAAATGGCAGCCACATCCGGTGTTGCAACCGGTGCCGCTGCGGGCAGTGAACAACCGCTGATCAGTATGATCACGAGGGCAATCATCAGGATGTGGTATTTTCTATTTGCCATGGCAACCTCCACTTTCCACTATATCTTACATTATTTTTGATCATATCAAAAGTATCTATCTGATTAACAAAAAGGAGCCCGGAATATCCCGGGCTCCTGTGATTATCCAACTTACGGACAGTCGATGGAGTACGACGCTGTGCCAGATTTCCGGATTACCGGAGATGTGATCTTCATCTGGTACCAGCCACTGGCTGTATCAGAGTACTGGATACTGGTGCTGACAGTTTGTGTACCATCATCGCTGAAAACTACCATACCGCTGTGCATTACGCCGCCATTCTCATTGATGAACTGATACGTGACAGTTGTAGCGATATTCGATTCGATCGTACCCGTGATGATCAGAGTTTTCGGGCAGCTTCCGGACCATGTAGCGGGATCCACGCTGATACCGAGGTTGAGGATCGGGTGTGCCTGAGCGGGTGGAACCGGTGGAACTACATCCGGTAAGGCATCGGTATCGCCAGTCACCACGGTAGTCTCAGCCCATACCCAGCAGTATTTGGGTTCAGGGTTCGTGATGTTTTCTATATACCACCAACCACCCTGGCTGAGCTTTCCATGGACTCTGGAAGTCTCACCAACACGCAACCCGCCAACGATCTCATAGACTTTGTCTGGCCCTTTGCGACAGTTGGTATCCAACAGGGCGGTAATGGTAGGGTAAGTGGAACCGCTCGCAGGAATCCACAGGGTTGCGGTAGGTCCAGTTGGAACAACTGCTACCGGTTCAAGCGTTGCAGTAGGCAGAGCCTCTGTAGCTGTGGGGAGGGGTTCGTCCGTTGCCGTCGGCAGGAGGCCGGCATTACGGGTGGCTTCTGCTTCATATGTTTGCACAGCCGCGGTGTAAACCGGACCAAGATCCACAGCCGCGGATTGCGGTTCTGCTACTGGAGCAGCCGCGGGGGTGCATGCCGCTGCAAAAAAGGCAACCAGCACGCACAGAGTCATTAAAGGCATCTTTTTCATCAGATAGTCTCCTTCTGTACTTTGCATATTATCACAAAAATAACCTTCTGTGACCATTTAATCTGACTACCTTGCCGCCAAAGGAGAACTCCTTTGAAGAGGTTTTTCGTTAACCTGAGGTATGAAACCGTCTGTACCCGCTTTTCTGTGGAAGCTATATTTTTTTATAGACCTATTGCATTCCCTCTATTAATGGGGCATACTGTAAACATCAGAAAAGGAGGTGATTGTATGGAAGAAGCCTATTGTGTTAAGTGCAAAGCAAAAAGGGAAATGGTCGAGACTACTCGAGTGACCATGGCAAATGGACGCCCGGCAATGAAAGGAAAATGCAAAACCTGCGGTACGGGCATGTATAAGATCCTGAAGAAATAATCGAACCTTTCAAAGGGTTTGACGAAAACAAAACTCTTTACGCCAAAGATCGGGCATTTTTTCTACTGCCCGATCTCATGCATTATCCATTAAAAGAATGGGGGGATAAACAAGTTGGTATTTCCGTTTATACCATCATCTTTTTGATCTAACGATATCCCTGATCGCAGACCGCTTACAGAAAAAACAGCCGGGGGAAATCCCGGCTGCTTAAGGATATTGGGGTGTAGGTTAGTTTACAACAGATGACTGATCTTTACGCGTTGAATAACGGATCAATCGGAACGGTGCTTTGACTAACCAGACAATCGGTTGGAATAACCAATCCATAACCGCGTCAAAATGCGCCATTCCTTCTCCCACCCACAAAAGAGCGGGAGACAGTTTCTGCAAGAGGGGTGAATGAGCATAGAGAATGGATATGAGTATTATGCCCACAGAAATACCGAAACGGACAAAGCCATTCATCTCAAAGTGATAGATCTCTGCTGCGATTAATTCCAGCCCAATCACAAAGACCAGGATGTAAGCCGCATTTTTGAGGATGGGTTCCTTTTCGACTGCGTAGCTGAAAAGACCAGCCGCAAAGCGCATCATGAGAATACCGATTGCGACGCCGATCAATACCACCCAGAGCTTGTCTGAAAGGGTGACTGCCACAACTACATTATCCAGGCTGAATATCAGATCGGTCAATTCGATCGTAATGACGATGCTCCAGAATTTCGTTTTTTCCAGGTGGTGGACATGAGCCTGTTCTTCTGTCTCGCCCATCTCTGGCTTGCCGAGGTTGTTACATGCCAGTTTGATCAAGTAGATGGCACCGATGATCTTCAGCCAGGGATTACTGATGACGAAGTTGGCGACTATAAGCATCAGTCCGCGACCGAGGTAGGCACCGAGTAAACCGACCCGCAGAGCAGCAGTCCGTTGCGCACCGATCAATCCATGGATTTTTTCACCAAAACGGCGCAACCCTGCCGGCCAGACTATTGCCCGGTCATCCGGTAAATGGGAGACCATAGCACCCAGCACAGCGGCATTATCAATGGATAAGATACCTTCCATGAATATTAATTGAAGTATGATCAGGGGGATGGTCAGGTCCATATTACCTCGTTATCGTAGGTTTGGCCTTGCGTACCCGTTGGGGTATCATAATTATAGACACCCCCTCCATCCCGGTAAGGTACTTTAGCCATATATCCTTTGATACTTGTCACCCATCTTTTGTGATGTATATCATCTTTGAAAAACCAGATACAATTGCGTTAAGATAAGAAATTATGGATGAGATCGCATTGATTACCGCTGCCCGTCAGGGTGACACGGATGCCTTCAACCGTCTGGTGTTAACTTACCAGGATATGGCGTATAACATGGCTTATCGCATGCTGGGTGAGGTCAGCCGGGCTGAGGAATGCACACAGGATGCTTTCTTTGCGGCTTATCGCAACTTGAATTCCTTTCGAGGCAGTTCTTTTAAACCCTGGGTGCTGCGTATGGTTCATAACGCCTGTATTGATGAACTCCGCCGCCGTAAGCGCCGTCCCCTGGTACCTCTGGAACCCCTGCATCATGATGAAGAAGTAGAATCCCCGGCCTGGCTGGCAGATACTTCCCCGACGCCGGAAGAAGCAGCTGCCACCCGCGAGCTGGATCAGGCAATCACACATTGCCTAAAAACCTTGCCCCCCGATGCCCGCTCGGTGATCGTACTGGTAGATGTTGAGGAACTCGGGTATGAGGAGGTAGCCGCCACGCTGCGTACCCCTTTGGGCACTGTAAAGAGCCGCCTGGCCAGAGCCCGGCAAAAAATGCAGGACTGCCTGCAAGGGTTTATGGAACTTCTCCCGGCTGTTGAGCGTCTTGATAGGGAGGGAAAATAATGCGCAGCCAGGTGAACCTTGATCGTTTGAACCTGTTATCAGAATATCTGGACGGCCGCCTGCAGCCCAAAGAGCAGGCGAGGGTAGATGCACTGCTGGCATCGGAACCCGATGCAAGGAACGAGCTGGCTGCTTTGCACTCCGTCCGCAAACTTTTACGTTCAGCTCCCCATCGCACAGCCCCGCGAAATTTCATCCTGAAACCTCATGTCGCCCGAACGATCCACAGGGATCGGGTGGCTATTCCACTTCTCGGGACATCAGGCCTTCTCTCTATTGGAGTTGCCCTGACGTTATTCCTTTTTGCATATATTCCGAAAGCCATCCAGTCAGAACCTTCCTCCATCTCCAGTTTTGCCATGGAACAGGCACCGGGAGCCCCCGCCCCGGCCGCATATTCGATCAATGGTGAACCGATTATCATTACCTGGGGTGTCCCTGCAGCTGGAGGGAGAGGTGGCGGTGGAGGGGAATGGGAATCAGCTGTGTCTGCCGGAACGTTCAGCGTAAAAATGCCTGCTGCCGGAGCCCCATCGGAGCAAGCCACGCCGCAGACAGACACAATGGCTGTCACGGATTATCCACCCATCACAGGCACCGGGCCGATCCTGGGGGTCTCTGAAACGACAACGGCTGGGAAGGATATTGCCCGTAACATCACTATGGTGAATTACCGCGGAATCGGCATCAACCTCCTGCTCCTGTGCGGCCTGATGTTATCCGCAACGGCATATCTTCTTAAACGGAGGAGGTACCGGTGATAGAGCCTGCATTTTGCCTGTTATGCGGCAACAAACTACAGAATACTCTGTACGAGGATGGCCACCCCCACCCGGTATGTCCTGATTGTGGATGGGTGTACTTTCCGGATCCCAAGGTAGCCGCTGCCATTCATCTGATCCAGGAAGATAAGGTGCTCCTTGTTCGGAGGATCTTCGACCCGCACCGTGGCGAATGGACGCTGCCAGCTGGTTACGTTAATGCGGGAGAAGACCCGGCAGAGGCGGCAGCGCGGGAATGTTTGGAAGAAACCGGAGTTTTAGCCCGGATTACCGGATTACACAGTGTAGTCACTGGCCGAGAACACCCGCGCGGCGCGGATATTGTGTTGGTATACAATGCCGAATATATTTCCGGTGAGGTACGCGCCGCTGATGATGCCGATGAAGCGGCTTTCTTTCCCCTGAACGCACTCCCTCCGCTCGCTTTTCGCGCCACCCGGGCAACTCTTGGAGTTGAATAATAATAAATAGCCATTATCACCCCCTAAAAAAAGCAGCCTGACCTACTGGTCAGGCTGCTTTCGGTTTACCTAAAGGAATTACAAGCCCGCGGCGGCTTTTAGTTCAGCAGCTTTGTTCGTCTTTTCCCAGGTGAAATCTGCTTCTTCACGGCCAAAATGACCGTATGCTGCAGTTTGCTGGTAGATCGGGCGACGCAGGTTCAGGTCACGTAATATGGCTCCGGGACGCAGATCAAAAATCTGGGCTACCAGATCCGCAATTTTTGAGTCATCGATCTTACCCGTTCCGAAAGTTTCCACATTGATGGACAGGGGATGGGCAACACCGATGGCATACGCCACCTGGATCTCACAACGATCTGCCAGGCCGGCAGCTACAATGTTTTTGGCGACCCAGCGGGCAGCATAAGCGCCGGAGCGATCTACCTTTGTGGGATCTTTACCGGAGAAAGCACCGCCACCATGGCGCCCCATGCCGCCGTAGGTATCCACGATGATCTTGCGGCCGGTGACCCCCGCGTCACCCATTGGTCCACCGATCACAAACCGGCCGGTGGGATTGACGAACACCTTCAAACCATCATCCACCAGATCTTCGGGGAGAACTTTATTGATGATGTACTCGCGAACCGATTCGCTGATTTCGGCATGTGAAACCTCGGGGCTATGTTGCGTAGAGATCAGAACTGTATCGATGCGTCTGGGTTTGCCATACTCGTACTGCACTGTTACCTGGCTCTTGCCATCAGGGCGCAACCAGGGTAGCTGGCCGCTCTTTCGGGCAATAGAGAGCTGGCGGGTGAGCCTGTGGGCGTAGTGGATTGGAGCAGGCATGAGTTCTGGGGTTTCATTGCATGCGAAGCCAAACATCATCCCCTGATCTCCGGCGCCAATCTTTTCGATCTCAGCTTCGCCCATTTCACCGGCTTTCGATTCCAACGCATTATCCACACCCAGGGCAATATCATGGCTTTGTTCTGCAATCGCTACCTGGACGGCGCAGGTATTGCCATCAAAACCTTTATCAGTATGGTCATAACCAATCCCCCGGACGACATCACGCACAAGCTGATCGAAATTGATATCTGCGTGGGTTGTGATCTCACCCAAAACCATTACGAAGCCAGTTTTTGTGGCTGTTTCGCATGCCACGCGGCTGAAGTTGTCTTCGCGCAAGCAGGCATCGAGTACGGCATCGCTTACCTGATCGCATAGTTTATCCGGATGCCCTTCAGTAACCGATTCTGATGTGAACAGGTACTTTGGGGAGGACATAAATGTGGTTGTCATCTTGTTTCTCCTTAAAAAAAGTAGTTTGCCCATGTTGAAACTCGCGAGGGCAAACTGTTTCTCGGCTGCCCTCTCATCTTCCAGATTTGTCTGCCGGAATTGGCACCGGTGAAACGGTTTCCCGTCTCCGGTTGTCGAGGCATCACTGGGCCGGTCCCTCCGCCTCTCTGGATAAGAGTGCCGCTATGGGCTATGTAATTATTTCCGATTATATCATACCTGGAAAAGGAGATTCACTGGCTTATACAGCCTTTCTGCCATTGATGCTTTTATGCCCTCTTTTCTTTATCTCACATATCCTATTTTGAACCCTCACTCTTAGACAGGAGGGTTACAATTAACTATCCATCATGATCAGATCTGGAGTCAATATGTCATCTCTCACACACGAAGTTTCGACCTTGCTGAATCATGGGCAGAGCCTTGTACTGGCTACGAT
>Ga0172375_10001431_pt1 | contig 38428 bp, 36 predicted proteins | sample LakKiv1m_FD_114537 | JGI IMG/M metagenome (GOLD analysis project Ga0172375, IMG submission 114537) | Freshwater microbial communities from Kabuno Bay, South-Kivu, Congo - kab_092012_11.1m | ecosystem: Environmental > Aquatic > Freshwater > Lake | place: Democratic Republic of the Congo... | reverse complement strand
GTCATACTGAGAAGGAAGTGGATTGTAATCACCTTCCTCGTAGCGATAGTTACGACTGTTACTATCGCTACGTTTATGATGAAGCCCCTATATAAATCTACTGTTACGATAAAGATCGAAAAAGAAAACCCGAACATTCTTGCCTTTAAGGATATTGTAAATCTTGAAAGGATGGAGGATGACTATTATCAGACGCAGTACAAGATGCTTAAGTCCAGGAACCTCGCAAAACGGGTTATACGTTCACTCAGCCTTAATACTAACCCTGAATTTGTTCCGGATTTGCAGAAAAAAGGAAGCAAGGCTGATAATAGACTTTTAAAGCAGGATAAGCCTCTTGAGGATGATGGCATCAGCTCGGGCCTCATAGATTCCTTTATTAACAAAATTGATGTAAGCCCCCTCCAGAAATCCAGGCTTGTGAATGTGAGCTTTACATCGTATGATCCGCAGCTTTCAGCAAAGGTTGCGAATGCAATCGGAGAGTCCTTTATCGGGCTGAACATAGAATCGAAGTTTGAGGCGACTTATCAGGCAAGGATATGGCTCGAAAAGCAGCTTGAGATAATGAAGGCAAAGGTGGAGCAGGCTGAAGAAAAAGTTAACGAATACGCTGCAAAAATGGGAATCATATTCCTTCAGAAAGACACAAGTGGGGAAGGGAAAGGGACAGATAGCGAAAATATAATCACAAAAAAGCTCTCTGAACTATCGACAGAGCTCACGACAGCGACTTCTGAAAGAATAGGCAAAGAGGCCATTTACAGAGAGATAAGTTCGGGTGACCCTGAATCGGGCTCTGTAGTGATGAGCAATCCCATTATTATATCGCTCAAAAAAGATTACGCCGCCCTTGACTCTGAATACAACGAGCAGCTGAAGATATACAAACCCGATTACCCAAAGATGGTAAGGCTTAAAGAACATATTAACCAGATAAAAAATAAGATAGACCTGGAGACACAAAGGGTTATCTTAAGTGTTAAAAAAGATTACGGGATTGCAGTAAAACGCGAAAATAATCTCAAAGCGGCGTTTGAAGCCCAGAAGAGAGAAGCCCTTGACCTGAACCAGAGTGCTATCCAGTATCAGATATTGAAAAGGGAAGCTGATACCAACAAAGAGCTCTACAATGGTCTTTTACAGAGACTTAAAGAGACAGGTGTATCTGCAAGTCTTACTGCGAGCAACATCCAGGTGCTTGACCGGGCAGAGGTTCCAAAAGCGCCATTCAAGCCGAGAAAAACAATGAATATCATGTTGTCCATTATAGTCGGCCTTCTCGGAGGTATTGGTCTTGCCTTTTTTACCGAGTACCTTGATAACACAATCAAGACACCTGAGGATATTGAGAAAAAGGTATACCTTCCACCGCTCGGACTTGTTCCACAATACACTAATACTGGTAATAATGGAGCCCTTCAAAAAGTAGAGTACATTGCACATTCAGATGGCAGGAGTCCCATTTCAGAGGCATACCGTTCTATAAGGACATTCCTTCTCCTTTCAACAGGCGGCAAACCGCCGAGGGTAATGGCAGTCACAAGTCCTGCGAGGGACGAAGGTAAGACGACCACTGTAATAAACACAGCCATTAGCCTTACCAAATCAGATGTAAAGGTTCTGATTATAGATGCTGATATGCGCAAACCGAGACTTCATCATATTTTCGATCTCGATAATACTGTAGGACTGTCCGCATTCCTTTCAGGCAATGTGGAATTCGGCGATGGACTTATAAAAGAATCTGATATCCAGAATCTTGATATCATTACATCGGGTCCGATCCCGCCTAACCCTGCAGAGCTCCTGAGTTCATACAGGTTAACTGATCTTATACACAGCCTTTACCCGCTGTATAACTTTATTATTATTGATACCCCTCCTGTAATGGGCATCTCTGATCCGCTCATTGTCGGCTCACAGGCTGACGGTGTTATTATGGTTGTGAAGTCTGGAAAAACGCCAAAGGAGGCTGCACAGGAGGCGAGGAGAATGCTTGAAGGCGTAAATGCAAAGATACTTGGGGTCGTGCTTAACTCGGTAAGCCAGTCAAATATGAGATACAGCTATTATTATAATTACTACAGATATTATTATACTGATGAAAATAAATGAACGCCGGGTTCTTTTATTATCAATAATTTTCCCCCTGTACCTCCTTTCACTCTGGCTTGTCTCAATGCCGTTTCTCGGAAAGTTATCTTTCGATAAAATGGGTGAGAAAGGATTTCTTTCAGCAGTTTCTCATGAAAAAAGGAATGCAACATATCACTACGTCCTCGGAAGGTTTTACCAGTATAACAGTGAAGGTACTGACCTGACAAAAGCAATTAAATATTATGAAGAATCTATAAGGCTGAGTCCCCTGCAGGGAGGCTGCTGGCTTGACCTCGCAAAAGTATACCGGGCGGCAGGGATGACAGAGAACGCGGGTAATGCTTTAGAAAGGGCTGTAAGGCTTATTCCGAAGAGCCCTGCTGTGATGTGGGAGGCAGGAGTCTTTTATCTGATAAACGGTGACATAGACAGGTCGGTAAGAAGCTTAAGAAATTTTATCCTTCTTAATCCTGAAAGGCAGGTAGACGCTTATGACCTGGTATGGAAAATTCCGCTTGATTCCCAATATGTCCTTGAGAACCTTATACCCGATTCATATCCATATTATAAAAGATATCTCCTCTATCTCATTTCTACCAATAGAATTGAAGAGGCCAAAGACCTCTGGAATAAAATAAAAGGATTAGGATTATCGGTAGAAGATGAATTATTCTTGAGGTACATAGACTTTCTTATCTCAAGACATCTTTATGAAGACGCAGGAAGCATGTGGAAGGACTTCATAGATAAGAAGTTCAAAGAGAAAAAAGAAAACCAGCCTTCGCTTCTCTGGAACGGGAGTTTTGAGTATGATATACTGAACGGCGGCTTTGACTGGAAGATAAGCGAAACAAAAGGGGCCGATGTGTTTTTAGACTGGAGTATGCATATATTCGGAGACCGTTCACTGGGAGTAACATTTGACGGGACGCAAAACCCGGATATAACAATAGCCTCACAGGTGGTCAGGGTAGCGCCTCAGGCTAAATATTTGCTCAGGGGAAATATCAGGACTCATTCGCTTACAACTACTAATGGTCTGTTCTTTTCCGTTGAAGGACACGACTGCATGGGGCTGTATAAAAAGTCTGATGTAATAACAGGCACAAACTTCTGGAGGGAGATTAACATCGAATTCGAAGTACCTCCGGAATGCAGCGCTATATCCATAAAGGTAAGAAGGGAGCGGTCAAGTAAGCTTGATAACAAGATTAGCGGGAGCGCATGGATAGACGGGATAAGCCTGACACAGCGCTAGTCATTATTACATCAGCTATCCTGATATTTTCTGTACTCTTCTTCGGCTCTGTAGAGATATGGTCCTCAGCGCTGATTGAGGTCTGTGTTTTCACACTCATAATAATATGGCTTGTTATCAGGGCAAAAACAGGACATCCTCTGCATGCTGACAAAACAGTTATCAGCCGGAAAGAAAGGTATATGTTTATTGCACTGTTTGGTCTTCTTGCGTATATAATTATTCAGATGCTTCCGTTTCCCTCAACTATTCTGAAATATATAGCCCCCAAATCCTTTGAACTCTATTCATTCTACAGCGTTGATAAAAACCCCGGCATGTATATAAGCCTTTATGCCTATAAGACGCAAATAGAGTTCCTGAGGGTGGTTACCTATTCTCTTTTCTTTACTCTCCTCGCTTTCAGCATTAAAGACATGCATACACTCGGGTGGTTGCTCAAGATATTGAGCTACTTCGGCTTCGGACTTGCCATCTTTGCAATAATACAGAAGGCTACATGGAACGGAGGGATATACTGGTTCAGGGAACTAACCCAGGGTGGATCTCCCTTCGGGCCGTTTGTGAACAGAAATCATTATGCCGGATTTATAGGCATGCTCATACCACTGACTCTCGGACTTGCATTTACGCGGAAGAGGCGGGAAAGAAAAATATTATTCGGTTTTTTTGCTCTCATCATGTCCGTTTCTCTCTTCTTTTCTCTTTCAAGGGCCGGCATAATCAGCTTCTTTGCGGGCATTGCTGTTTTCGGGCTATTCCTTTCGCGGGATAAATTCAGGGCAAAAAAGAGATGGGCGCTCGCAGCCTTTATATTCGTCCTTTTCCTGTACCTGTTCTATCTCGGGATTGACCCTGTTATAGACAGGTTCTACAAGACGGATATCACAAGTGAAGAAAGGTTTGCTGTCTGGACAGAAACATTAAATGCCTTTAAAGACTTCTATCTGACAGGGAGTGGCCTGGGCACATTTATAAACGTTTTTTTATTCTATTCACCTGGGGCTATCACATCCATTTATGACCATGCGCATAACGACTACCTTGAATTTATTCTCGAGGCGGGTATAATCGGCGCCGTCTTACTCCTCCTTTTTTTATTCTTTTTTGTTCGTAATATATTTGGAGGCAGCTGGGATGGGCGGATAGGGATTTTCAAGATATCCATGCTCTCCTCGATAACCACCATCGCTGTCCACAGTATATTTGATTTCAACCTTCATATACCCTCGAATGCACTTATGCTTTCATCTGTCTTTGGTATGGCATTTGCCGTTTCAAAGATGGGTCAAGAAATTTCTCCGGACGTTCCGGTAAAAGGAGGCAAGGAGATTTATTTATAATGTGGCATGTTATATATACAAAGCCGGGTAAAGAGGACTCGGTTGCTTTTCGCCTTCATGGCATAGGAATGGAGGTCCTGAACCCGAAACTCAAATCAAAAAAATATAAGCGCAATAAAATAGTTGAGGTCATAGAGCCTCTCTTCCCCTGTTACCTGTTTGCAAACTTCGATAAAGAGAAATATACTCATCTAATCACTTACACAAGGGGTGTGAGGTACATTGTCGGCAAACATAATCCGATTGTTGTATATGCTGACATTATTAACACAATAAAAGGAAGTATGGAAGAGGGAAATATTGTAGTTGTCAAACCTCAAAGATTCGAAAAAGGTGACAGGGTCTTAATAAAAGAGGGACCTTTTAAGGATTTCTACGGGATTTTTGAAAAAGAGGTAAAAGGCCCTGAGAGGGTCACGATTCTCCTTGAAACACTTAATTGCAAGCTTGAACTTGACAGCTGGGTGCTGAATAAAATATAAAAATAACAGGCTAAGGCTAAGAAGAAAATTTGATCTCAGCCTCAACCTTAACCTCAACCTGGGGGCTTCAATGAAAGGTATAATTCTCGCTGGCGGCATCGGGACAAGACTTTATCCAGTAACAATAGGGGTTTGTAAACAACTGTTGCCCATTTATGATAAGCCAATGATATATTACCCGCTATCTGTGCTCATGCTTGCAGGCATAAAGGATATCCTGATAATTTCCACTCCTCAAGATTTACAACGTTTTAAAAATATATTCAATGACGGCTCTTATTTAGGGCTTGGTTTTTCTTATAAGGAACAGCCTCATCCCGGAGGTATTGCAGAAGCATTTATCCTGGGCGAAGAATTTGTAGGAAGTGACAACGTCTGCCTTGTGCTTGGGGATAATATTTTTTATGGCCATGGTCTTACAGATTTGCTGAAGAAGGCCGTAAATGATGTAAAAACAAAGGGTGGCGCTTCAATATTTGGTTATTACGTTAATGACCCTGAAAGATACGGCGTAGTCGAATTTGACGAGAAGGGCAACGTTTTATCCATAGAGGAAAAACCCGAAGCGCCAAAATCAAGATATGCGGTAACAGGCCTTTATTTCTACGAAAACGGGGTAGTAGAAGTTGCGAAAAGTATGAAGCCATCGCAGAGGGGTGAACTCGAGATAACAGATGTGAATAAGGAATTTCTTAAAAAAGGAAAGCTCAGAGTTGAATTGATGGGTAGAGGCTATGCCTGGCTTGATACAGGGACGCATAGAAGCCTCCTGGAAGCCGGGGAGTTCGTAGCAACTATAGAAAAAAGGCAGGGTTTGAAAATAGCCTGCATAGAAGAAATAGCATACAAATTAGGTTATATAGGTAAAGAGCAATTGTTAAAACTCGCCCAACCTTTAAACCATAATGAATACGGAAAATATCTTTTGAGGGTAATAAAATAGCTCTGTAGAAGCAATGTTTGAAAAAGAGGAGATTTAATGAAAAAAGTATTAGTAACAGGCGGAGCTGGCTTTATAGGAAGCGAATTTGTAAGGAGCGGTGTTAAAAAAGGATATGCGATAATAATTGCGGACAGTCTAACTTATGCGGGAGATATGGAAAGATTAAAGGAGGTGGAAAAAGAGACTACCTTTTACAGGACAGATATAACTGATAAAGAATGTTTGGAATATATATTCAATGCAGAAAAGCCGGATATTGTTGTCCACTTCGCAGCTGAAAGCCATGTTGACAGGAGTATACTGAATGCTTCTCCTTTTTTGGATACAAATATAAAAGGTACACAGGCCCTTCTTGATGTATCAAGGCATTATGAAGTTGAGAAATTCATAAATATATCAACTGATGAGGTGTATGGTGAACTTAGAAGAAAAGGACAATTCTATGAAATAACACCCCTGAACCCCAATTCTCCATACTCTGTCAGCAAGGCATCTGCAGATATGCTTGGAAGGGCGTATCATAGAACATATGGCGTGCCTGTAATAACAGTAAGACCATCCAACAACTACGGCCCATGGCAGTATCCTGAAAAACTTATACCGGTAATAATTTTAAAGGCATTAAGAAACGAAAAAATCCCTGTTTATGGTACTGGACAGAATGTAAGAGAATGGCTTCATGTTTCTGATTGCGTAGAAGCAATATTTTCAATTTTAGAAGATGGGGAAATAGGCGAAATTTATAATGTTGGAAGTGGAGAAGAAAAGAGAAATATAGAAGTTGTCGGGGCTATTTTAAAGCTTTTGGACAAACCTGAGGATTTAATTGAATTTGTAAAGGACAGGTTAGGACATGATTTCAGATATTCTCTAAATTCAGATAAAATAAACGAACAAATCGGCTGGAAGCCCGGAATAAATTTTCCGGAGGGTATAGACATGACTGTAAAATGGTATGTGGATAATATGAGATGGGCAAACAGCAAGCTCAACTGCATCAGCCCGTATAAAGAGAAATAAAAAGTATGAAAGCATTAATTCTCGCGGGCGGTTATGGAACACGGCTCTGGCCGTTAAGCAGAAAGAACTATCCGAAACAGTTCCTGCAGTTAACAGGGAATCTGTCCCTCCTGCAACAGACCGTAGACAGGCTCCTTGGAATTGTCTCAACAGAAAATATTGTTGTTATGACCAATAACGAATATAAATTCCATGTCTTATCAGACCTTAAAGCCTTGCTCAATACCCATAGCCCTATGCCCCATGCCCCATGCCATTCACCCTTTGCTCATAGCTCCATGCCCTTTGCTATTATCCTTGAGCCCGCATGCAGGAATACGGCTCCTGCTATAGCCCTAGGCGTGAAATACTGCCTCGAAAAATTAGGCTGTGAAAAGGAAGAGGTACTCTTTATCTCACCATCTGACCATGTTATTGCGTCTATTGATCAATTCAAGGAGTATGTGAGGCAGGCAGAGGTTATTGCAAAAGAGGGATATATTGTTACTTTCGGGATAAAACCTACAAGACCGGAGACAGGATACGGTTATATAAAAACAAGCATGGAGCATGGAGCAAAGAGCAAAGGGTACTTCAAAGTAGAACAGTTTACTGAAAAGCCTGATTTAGAGACTGCAAAAAAATATATTGATGAAGGAAATTACTACTGGAACTCGGGGATGTTTGCTTTTAGTATGGGCACCATAATTGATGAATTTCAAAAGCATGCACCGGATATACACGAAATGCTCGACAAAAATTTTGATGAGATGATAAATAGATTTATTCAGATGCCAGAAATATCCATAGACTACTCGATAATGGAGAAATCTGACAGGGTGGTTTCTCTTCCCCTGGATATTTACTGGAATGACATTGGATCATGGGATTCCCTGTGTGAGCTCCTCCAGAAGGACGAACAGGGTAATATAAAGAACGGTGATGTAATCGCCATAGATACGACTAATACCATGATCATTGGGAATAATAGGCTCATCGCCACTATCGGATTGGAGGACAGTTTAGTTATCGAAACCAGTGATGCAATCCTGATAGCAAAGAAAGGGCAGGCGCAGAAGGTAAAAGAAATTGTGAAGAGCCTTTCAATGGCCAATCGCAAGGAAGCGGCAGAACATGTAACTACTTATCGTCCCTGGGGAAGCTATACAGTTCTTGAAGAAGGCGAGCGATACAAGATCAAACGGGTTGTTGTTAACCCGCGCGAAAGACTGAGCCTGCAGCTGCACTATCACCGCTCCGAACACTGGGTAGTAGTGAGGGGAACCGCAAAGGTAACAATAGGTGAGACAGAAAGACTCGTCCACGAAAATGAATCTGCCTATATATCGAAATCAACCATCCACAGGCTTGAAAACCCTGGAAAAGTTCCGCTTGAAATAATCGAGGTCCAGAACGGCGAATATTTGGGTGAGGATGATATTGTGAGAATAGATGACCACTACGGAAGGAAATAACAACTCAGAGCGTAAATTATAAAGCGTTTACGATTCACGCTTTGCGCTAGAGGAGAAAAAATGGAATTATTACAAAAAATTAACTCAAAAAACGCAAAAATAGGCATCATGGGCCTCGGCTATGTTGGATTGCCCCTTGTTATTGAATTCTGCAAAGCAGGCTTTACTGTGACAGGTTTTGACATCGACGATAAGAAAGTAGAACTTTTAAAAAAGGGGAAAAGTTACATCAGGCATATTGACATCTCACGCCTCACAGACAACGCTTCACGGTTTTCGCCTACTTCTGATTTCTCAAAACTTGCCGATATGGATTGTATTATTATCTGCGTTCCAACGCCTCTAAACAAAAACCGTGAACCGGATATGACATATGTCTTTAGCACAACAGAGACTGTTGCCCGGAATCTCCGTAAAGGTCAGCTTATCGTCCTCGAATCTACAACATATCCAGGGACTACCGATGAGGATATGAGGGAGATACTCGAGAAAACAGGGCTGAAAGCAGGGGAAGATTTTTATCTTGCCTATTCGCCGGAAAGGGAAGACCCTGGAAATAAGAGCTACTCGACTTCAAAGATACCGAAGGTTATTGGTGGTTATACGGAGAGGTGTTGTAAAGTTGCCAAAGCTATCTATGATTGTGTTGTGTTCAAAACAGTACTTGTTTCATCGACAAAAGTTGCGGAAGCAACGAAACTCCTCGAGAATATTTACAGGGCCGTGAATATTGCCCTTGTGAATGAGCTTAAGTTACTCTTTGACAGGATGGGAATTGATATATGGGAAGTTATAGAGGCATCCAGAACAAAGCCTTTTGGATTTCAGGCATTTTATCCGGGCCCCGGACTTGGCGGTCACTGTATCCCGATCGACCCATTTTATCTGACATGGAAGGCCAGGGAGTATGACTTCCGTACCCGTTTTATTGAGCTTGCAGGAGAGATCAATACAAATATGCCCTATTATGTAGTGCAGAATGTGGAACTAATCTTGAATAAATTTAAAAAAGCGCTAAATGGTTCGAAAATCCTTGTATTGGGGACGGCATACAAGATGGACGTCGATGATCAGAGAGAGTCACCGTCTTTGAAGATTATTCAGCTTCTCAAGGATTACAGTGCAGAGGTGATATACAACGACCCCCACGTCCCTGTCTGCAGAGGTCACCGGCATTATCCTGATATCGATATGAGTTCCATAGCGCTTACGGAGGAAATTTTAAAGAATGCAGATATAACCCTTTTGCTTACAGACCACTCAGCCTATGATTATTCCTTTATAGAAAAACATGCTCAGTGCATTGTTGACACAAGAAATGCATTTGAGAGAAATGGGATAAAAAGTCCAAAAATATTCAAAGCTTAAAAGGCAGGAAATCGAAAAATATTTAATTTTAATAATGAATGGTAGGCGCGAGGGGGATTGAACCCCTGACTTCTTCCGCGTCAAGGAAGCGCTCTCCCACTGAGCTACGCGCCTAGGAGTACATACTTAAACAAAAATATAAGGAACTTGTCAAGACTACATTCACTGGTACATTCACTGGAGGTGAGGACTGGCATACAGATCTCTTGAGAAGGATGTCCATTTCTCTCGATAACATAAGACCGAATATCATAAGTGAAAGATTGAAAGAGCAGCTTGCTGAATACTTAAGGTTCTGCCATTTATTCAGGAATATCTATGGCTTTGAACTTAAGTGGGAACGGTGTAATATGCTTGGGACAAAGCTAAATGAAACCCTTAAAATATTTAAAGCAGAGATCAAGGAATTTCTGAATTTTATTACCTCTCTCAAAAATAACCTTTAATAGCACTCCTGAAGTATAATAATCTCATTAACAAATATGCATATAGAAATTCAAGGTCAGTTAGAAAAGATTACTTATGTCAATGAAGAAAATGGCTATACAATTGCCAAAATAAAGGTAAAAGGGCATAGGGAGCTTGTTACCATTGCTGGTAATCTGTTTTCAGTAAATCCAGGTGAGGTATTAAAACTCAAAGGTATATGGTATAACCACCCTAAATACGGTGAGCAGATAAAGGTTACCTCTTATGAATCTGTCATTCCTGCCACAGCTAAAGGCATAGAAAGGTATCTCGGCTCTGGTTTAATCAAAGGGATAGGACCCGTCATGGCAAAACGGATAGTTGCTCAGTTTGGAGTTGAAACACTGGATGTTATTGAAAATTCAATACCTAGACTAAAGGAAGTGGATGGTATTGGAGATAAACGCATCCGGATGATCCAGAAGGCCTGGGCTGAACAGAAGGAAATAAAAGAGGTAATGCTTTTTCTTCAGGGTTATGGGGTAAGCTCATCTTATGCCACAAAGATTTTTAAACAATACGGCCAGAAATCTATCAGGGTAGTCAAAGAAAATCCCTATCAGCTGGCAACAGATATTTTCGGTATCGGCTTCATTACTGCTGATAAAATTGCACAAAATATAGGCATAGCTAAAGATTCCCAGATAAGGGCAGAGGCTGGTATCCTTTATGTCCTTAAGCAATTATCTAATGAGGGTCATGTTTATTATCCCTATGAACTATTAATAGAAGAATGCAAGAAGGTTTTAAATCTTGAGAGGGATATTATTGTAAAGGCCTTTGGCAAGATTGCCTCGGAGAAGAAAATAGTCCTCGAGGATATAAACGCAGAAGAGATAAAGGAGAATAAAGCTGTTTATCTTACTGAATTTTATATATCCGAGGTAGGAATTTCCAATAGCTTTAAAAAGTTGCTTAATGTTAAAAAGACATTGCGGTCGTTTGACATTGAAAAGGCATTAGAATGGGTACAGAAGGAACTCGGCATTATATTGGCAGAAAATCAAATTAAGGCTGTTAAAGAATCGATTAACCAGAAAGTAATGGTGATCACCGGTGGGCCTGGCACAGGGAAGACTACAATTATTAATTCGATAATAAGAATATACAGAAGGTTAGGGCAAAGAGTTCTCCTTGCAGCGCCAACAGGAAGGGCAGCAAAAAGGATGGCAGAGGCAACAGGCCATGAAGCAAAAACCATACATCGTCTTCTGGAGTTTAGCTTTCAAGAAAGGGGTTTTAAAAGAAATGAACGGAACCCTTTAGAAGCAGAATTGCTAGTAATAGATGAAACTTCAATGGTTGATACTATCCTGATGCACCATTTCTTAAAAGCTGTGCCAGTTACTGCTACCTTAATTCTTGTGGGAGACGTGGATCAACTTCCATCCGTTGGACCAGGGAATGTCCTTAAGGATGTTATCGAGTCTGGTGTAATACCTACAGTAAAGTTAAATGAGATATTTAGACAATCCAGAGAGAGCCTTATCATCATAAATGCCCATAAAGTAAATAATGGAGAAATGCCGATACTTACTTATAATAAAGCTAGACTGCAGGATTTCTATTTCTTTCAAATTGAAGAACCCGAAAAAATCCGTGAGAAGATAATAAGCCTATGTAAGAAAAAAATACCTGAGAAATTTAAATTTGATCCTATAAAAGATATTCAGGTTTTAACAGCAATGCATAAAGGGATAATAGGAACCTCAAATCTCAATATGGAATTACAGAATGTGTTGAATCCCTCGACAGATGAATTAATCAGAGGCAGCAGAGTTTTTAAACCAGGCGATAAGGTGATGCAGATTATAAATAACTATGATAAAGATGTTTATAACGGTGATATTGGTGTAATAACCCGTATAAATAAAGAAGACCAGGAGATTAAAGTTGATTATGAGGGAAAAGGCGTAATCTATAATTATAGTGACTTAGATGAAATTGTCTTAGCCTATTCTGTATCAGTGCATAAATCACAGGGCAGCGAATATCCAGTGGTTGTCATGCCGATCCATACACAGCACTATATGCTTTTACAGAGGAATTTGTTATACACAGCGATAACAAGAGGGAAAAGGCTGGTTATAATAATAGGGACAAAGAAAGCCATGGCGATAGCTATCAGGAATAATAAAACTCAAAAAAGGTATACCTATTTGAAAAATAGATTATATATAGTATAGGTCCCATAAGAGAAAGACTCGGAAATCCCACAGGAAAAAAACGCATAGCTATCGCTCTGGCTAAAAAATAAAAGTGACGCTGTAGTATTAATAGCATATTTCGTTTAAACAGGAAGGGCGACGCTCTTTAATGCTGTCATGGGCCCGCGCCTTTTGAGGATCTCCACCTGCTCCCTGTTTTTCACCAGGAGGGCACCGGCAAAACCGAGAGAGTTAATCGAAATCGAGTCAAAAAACTCCCGGGATCTTGGAATAAGGAGCATCCACTGCCGGCTCGTGAGAAAGCAGTAAGGCACAGACTGCAGCTTCGTACCTTCAGCATCAGGAGGTTCCAAACCCAGCCGGTCAAGCATAGCGGCGTAAAGTTTGAATGTTTTTCTGGCAGCATCGAGCGGTGAAGCCACAATATCACATTCAAGCTGAACAAAAACATGCAGAAAAGGAAACCCGGGGATGGTGCCAAGACGGTTTTCGAACCTCGCCCTGGCAAGTAAGGGCTCTATGGGAACCTCCGGATTTTCCGGGACAAGCGGGAGCGGAACCATCTGGATGTGTTTGTGCCGCTGGCTGGCGCCAGCTGCCTTTCCGCCGTTGTAAAAACCGAGTCCGTTGTATTCGGCCATGCATACCCAGAGCGCCTCAAAGTCCTGCAGGGTAAGCAGGGTTTCTTGATCCTCAAAATGCCGGGTGACGATGAGAAGATGATGTTCCACCACATTGAATTTATTGAGGAGGGCAACGTGGGTGCCAGAAATATCGCCTACAAAAAGGGCTTTCTCGTAAGGGAGAAATGGGTTCATGGCCATTTCTGTTGCGGGAGCCTCCTGCTGTTTCCGCCTGGCCTCATTCTTTCGCTGCAGACTTGAAAGAATCCTTACAAAGAACCGTATCCCCCCGTCTTCGATGAATTCATAACCGGTTGGCATGGGAAGCAGCGCGCAGGTACGGAGGGCGAGCTTGGTTGCCCGCACAAGATTCTGCCACAAAGTGTTTTTCTTCAGTACTATTCGGGAATCCCTGTGCATCTCGTGATGCGATTAATAAACATTAAAACTGCAATTTTTATCTTAATAATAATTCATTGTCAGTACACCACAGCAAAAATATATTATATCAGAACAGCAAGACAGTATTAAAAACACGCGCTTGCTAACAATAATTCCCTTTCCAGTTATAATCTAAATTTCCAAAATCTCCAATTCATCTGCTGTCTTAATTGCTGGCTTTTCTAAATCCGCAATGGCAATGTAGCGTACAGGCTTATAAGCATGGGAAGTCATCAAGGTAAGACAATGCTTCTCAAAAGTGACAGTTTCGATATAAGGCTGATGAGCCCTGATTAAGACCTTACATCTGAGCTGGTTCATTTTCCGCTTAAAGTAGTCTTCTCCATAAATGGGTCTTCCTCCATAATAACCGAGAAAATTACCCGGCATTTCTACAAGGTCACCCCATGTAACCTGTTGCCAATGCTCGCTGCCTGATTGGATATGATCGATTTCTCCCAATTCATTAACATCAGGTGGTACTCCATGTACAGCGATGAGACCATTCTCTGTAATGGCAGCAAATGATAAAAATTGGCAGATTTCTGAAAAAAAAATTTTTTCTTTAAGAGATAAACTTTCCCAATAATCGGCCGGGGAAAATGGCAAAACAAAATATCCTTCATGATTGCCCATTAAAAGGAAGATTTGTTTTGGCGCTTCTAACTTCTTTTTGAGTAAAAACTCTATGTTTTTCCTGGAATGTTTTCCTCTGTCTACATAATCCCCCAAAAAGACTAAGGTATATCCGGGTTTGAAATAAAGGCGAAAGACTGTTTCTGTGGCATCAAGATCACCGTGTGTATCACCTACAAATACAGCCTTCCCCTGGGCTGGCAGCCGAATTAGACGACTATCCCGGGCTAAAATTTCTCTGATAGATTCTAAATTCCGCATACTTTATAAATTTAGCAATTTTACCTTATAAGGACTGGATTCCACATCAAGTGCGGAATGAGACTATAAAAAGTGTAAAGAATGTTAGGGACATGATAGTGTTTTTATGTTCTGTAAGCTGCGTTAACCTTGATATATTCCTCTGTCAGGTCACATGTCAGGACCTTAGCTGAAGACCTGCCGAGGTGCAAGTCAATTACTATCTTGACGTCTTTTCCCTTTAAGACCCTGATAGTCTCTTTGTCTTTTCCGGTAGTTAAACCTTTACTGGCCACTTTTACCTTTCCGAAATAAATATCTATCTTTTCTTCCTTAACCTCAATACCCGAGTAGCCGAGGGCTGTCATGATACGGCCCCAGTTAGCATCACCTCCATGAATAGCTGTCTTCACAAGGTTTGAGTTTGCTACTGAAAATGCAGCCTTTTCAGCATCCGCCTTACTCCTTGCACCTTTTACTTCTATTTCTATAAATTTAGTCGCCCCTTCCCCATCCTTAACAATTAACCGCGATAACTCGGAAGTAATTTCACATAGAGCCTTTTTAAACGCTATATATGATTCTGATTTTTCTGTAATTTTTGGATTTCCTATCATACCGTTAGCCATTATGAGCACAGTGTCATTGGTTGATCTGTCGCCGTCAACGGTAATTCTATTGAATGAGCTTTTTATTGCGTCATTAAGCGCTTTATCTAAGGTCTTCTGATCCGCTGCAGCATCTGTCATTATAAAGCATAACATAGTCGCCATATGAGGCCATATCATGCCAGCACCTTTGCAGATACCTACGATACTACCTATCTTGCTACCGATCTTTACCTTTTTTTTCACGATCTTCGGGAATGTATCGGTCGTCATTATCGCTTCTGCAACATCCTCTATAGTTGACATTCCAAGATTATTTATAATCTCGGTAATCTTCGGTCTTATTCGCTCCATGGGCATGGGTGTACCTATGACACCTGTTGAGCAGACATAAACGAGAGATGGCTTTATATTGAGACTGTTGGCAACAAGTCTTGCCATATCTACAGCATCCTGAATGCCCTTTCTGCCTGTACATGCATTTGCATTCCCGCTGTTTATCAATATTGCCTGTCCTTTGCCTGACCTTATCTTCTTAATGTCAAGTTTAACAGGCGCTGCCTTGATCTTATTTGTTGTGAATGCGCCGGATATATTGGCCTCAACCTCAGAATATATGAGGGCAAGGTCTTTACGGCCCGGTTTTTTTATCGCAGCCTCCGCGGTAGAAAAAAGAAATCCTTCAGGTGGTTTAATATCAATTAACTTTGACATAAGTATAAGATTATTCTATCGGTTGATATTTTGCAAATGCTTGTTGACTCTGCTCACCACTGTTTGTCATTCCCACTTGTCGGGAATCTTTCTTTAAAGAAGGATTGCGGACAAGCCGCAATGGCAGAAGCAAAGAAATGCGACTAATTGAGGCTCCGGTTGGGCTTCTTTGTTTGATCTGCCTTGCCACGGCCTGTAGTCATGCCGGGGCTGTTCGTGTCTTATCCCCTCTTCACTGAAGGGTTACCACAGGCGGGCTCTTTTTTCTTGACAATTCCCTATTATTTACTGTACGCTTATAAGCTTAAGAAATAATAATTAGAAGGGGGGTAGAGAATTGTATGCTTTAGGCACCCATCTTTTAGTAGAATTGAAGGAGTGTAATCCTGAAACTCTGAAAAGTCTTGAAAAGATAAGAAGTGCAATGATTTCTGCAGCAAAAGAAGCTAAGGCAACAATAATGGATATTTCCTTTCGGGAGTTTAACCCATTTGGTATCAGCGGCATAGTAGTTATAGCAGAGTCCCATCTCACAATTCATACATGGCCTGAGTATGGTTATGCGGCTGTAGATATCTTTACATGTGGCGATATTATAAAAACAGAAAAAGCATCTTCATATCTTATAAAGCAACTTGAGTGCAAAAATCCTTCTTTTGTAGAAATGAAAAGAGGTATACTTTCTCACAAAAACGTGAAATTACCACATAAGGTTTCTTCGGACTCTACCTCTAATACCGAGGTTTATCAAGCAATGCCCGGGTAGAATTAAAATAAGCTTTATTTATTTTCTCTGTTTGTTAAGGTTGCAATACCCGGAAGTTCTTTTCCTTCAAGCAATTGAAGGGAGGCCCCTCCGCCAGTTGATATAAACGATATTACGTCAGATACACCTGCCTTGTGTACGGCAAGGTCAGTATCACCGCCACCAACGATAGTCAGTGCGTACGCATCTGCAACAGCATGGGCAATAGCAAAAGTCCCCCTCGAAAAGGCATCTATTTCGAATATGCCCATAGGCCCGTTCCAGAGGATAGTCTTTGCATCCTGAATCGCCTCTGAAAAAAGTTTGGCAGATGCTGGACCTATATCCAGTGCCCTCCACCCCTTTGGTATCTCAAGGGTTGTCACTAGCTTTGTTTCTGCACCGGGCTCGATACTCTGGGAAATCACACAGTCTACAGGCAAATAAAACTTAATGCCCAATCCTTTCAGCTTTTTCCTTATCCGTTGCGCTGTTTCGAGCATATCTTCTTCAACAAGTGAATTCCCTACCTCATAGCCCATAGCCTTTATAAAGGTATAGGCTATGCCTCCACCAATTATAACCTTATCGACTTTCTCAGCAAGATTTTCAAGCACGCCTATCTTTCCGGAAACCTTTGCCCCACCTAGAATGGCAACAAAGGGCCTCACAGGATTATCTATCGTTCCCTTAAGGTATTCTATCTCCTTTTTCAATAGAAAGCCTGCTGCTGATGGGAGAAACTTTGTTATGCCGACAATGGATGCATGTACCCTGTGGGCAGTCCCGAATGCGTCATTGACATATATATCTGCAAGCCTTGATAAAGCACGTGCAAACTCCTCGTCATTTTTTTCTTCTCCTGGATAATATCTGAGGTTTTCGAGGAGAAGCACATCACCGTTTCTCATTTTTGAAACAAGACTTTCTGTCTGGCTGCCAATGCAATCGGGTGCAAAGGCAACTTCTTTGTTAAGAAGTCTCTGAAGTCTCTTTGCAACAGGCGCAAGACTAAGTCTCGGGTCTGCTTTTCCCTTTGGTCTTCCAAGATGAGATGAGAGTATAACCTTTGCTCCTTCATCAATTGCATAATTTATAGTAGGGAGAGTTGAACGAATCCTCCTGTCATCAGTAATCTTCAGATTATCATCAAGGGGCACGTTGAAATCAGCCCTGATAAAAACTCTCTTTCCTTTTATGTCAAGGTCTTCTATGGTAAGCTTATTGAAAATATCTTTAATCGGAACGGAATTTATGTTATTTGTATTCCTTCTTGCCATATTCAGCTCCTCTTAATTATGTAAAGTATGAGGTCCATCAGACGTGAACTGTAGCCCCATTCATTGTCATACCATGCAAGAATTTTTGCCATCTTTCTCTCAAGCACCATTGTTAATGTTGCGTCTACTATGGATGAATGTGCATTTCCATTGAGATCCGATGATACAAGAGGGGCTTCCGAGTACTGAAGGATTCCCTTCATAGGTCCATCAGCAGCCTTTTTCAAAGCGGCATTAATTTCTTCTACTGTAACTTCCTTTGCCAATTCAACAACGAGGTCTACAATAGACACATTAGGAGTAGGAACCCTTATCGCCATTCCATTAAGCTTCCCTTTTAGTTCTGGCAGCACAAGTCCAACAGCTTTTGCTGCGCCTGTTGTAGTTGGAATCATGTTCAAGGCAGCTGCTCTTGCCCTCCTTAAGTCTTTATGGGGAAGGTCAAGTATCCTCTGATCATTTGTATATGAGTGTATGGTCGTCATTAACCCCTTTACTATGCCGAATTCATTGTGCACTACTTTAGCAACCGGTGCAAGACAGTTTGTCGTACACGAAGCATTTGAAATAACCTTATGTTTCGAAGGATCTATTGTTTCCTCATTTACGCCCATGCATACTGTCGCGTCAGGTTCTTTGGCAGGTGCCGAAATAATTACCCACTTTGCTCCAGCATCTAAATGCCTTGCAGCAGACGGTCTGTCTGCAAATCTTCCTGTAGATTCGATAACAATATCTACACGCAGGTCCTTCCATGGCAGGTTTTCGGGTTCTGTAACAGCAAACACTTTTAGTTCTTTCCCATCAACTGTTATGCTCCCATCACCTGCTTTTACATCAGCATTGAATATACCGTGTACTGAGTCGTATTTAAGGAGATGGGCAAGAGTCTTTGCATCGGTAAGATCATTAATAGCAACAATTTCAAATTCATTATATCCTTTGCTTGCCCTAAAAAAATTTCTTCCTATTCTTCCAAAGCCATTGATTGCAACACGTAATGACATAAGACCTCCTATAAATTAAATTTCCCAATTTAGTTGGAACCATCAGAGACAGAGAAACTATTTATAACAGCCCCTGTTAAAAGTTTTGGATAAAAATATGTTGACTTCGGCGGCATCCTTATCGAAGAGAGAGCAGCTTTTTCAACGTCATCAACTTTTGTAGGATTAAGGAAGATGACAGCACTAAACTGCCCGCTTCTCACTTTATCAAGTGCTTTGTTTATATCCATTTCATATTCTATATCGGTTGTATTAAATATCTTTTTTAGCACCAGCTCATGCAATATAATTACATCTATCTCTCTAATGTCAGGACTGACTTCCGATAAATTATCTTTTTTGTATTTAAGGAGATACCAGACATCACTCCCATTCCGGAAAAAACCAAAAACATGTCTTCTGCCTCCTATCCTCTTTGCAATATTAAAATCTGCTTTCACAGGCTCGATCTCAAAATATTGAGAAAGCGTTTTGCTTATATCTTTGGGAATTTCTTTTAAAAGTCTGTGCGTCGGAAGTATTGTTAGACCTTCATCTAACATATTTGCAAGAAACATAAGCACATAATCACAGGGCTCTGTGGCTATAGAAGATGTTTTCTTTCTTTTCTCTTTCTGGAACTCAAGGGCTGTTTCATATCTGTGGTGTCCATCTGCAATAAAAATAGCCTTGCCTTCAATTTCTTTCTCTATAATCTCTATATCCTTTCTTTCATCAATCTGCCAAAGTCTGTGAGCAGTTCCAGCAGCGTCCTTTGAGTCTATATATGGTTTTGTCCTAGCGATTCTTGAAAGTAGAGTTGACACCTGTTCCTTTGTATTCTTATAAAGTGAGAATATCGGGCTTATGTTTGCCTCGCATGACCTCATCAGGTTTAACCTGTCTTGTTTCGGCTTTGATTGAGTGCACTCGTGGGGAAATATACTACCTTTACCTAACTCCTCCAATTTTACAAGCCCAAGGAATCCGAGAAGCTGTTTTTGTTTCCCATTTATCTTGTAATACATTCCATACGCATAGAATGAGGGTCTTTCACTACGGATAAGCACCCCCTCATTTATCCAGGCATCAAGATATCTCCTTGCCCTTGTATATTTATTTTCTGTTTCGCGGTCTCCGGGCTGCTCTTTACCAAAATCTATTCTGACTATATTGTAAGGGCTTTTCCTATATAATTCTTCTCTGTGTTCAGGCGATATAATATCGTATGGAGGAGCTAACACGTCCTCCATTGATACCTTATAAACATTGTAAAGAATTCCCTTGAAAGGGATTATTTCAGCCAATTTTTTTATTCCGTAGAATTGCAGAAAAGGATGTTCGTTATCTTAACATGGTATAATTATTAATTCAAATTATCTGAGCTAAAAAAAGGCGGATTGTTACATTTGCAATTTGCCCCTATAGAGCCTCTTTAGCGGTAGCCTTTATAACCTCCTTTATATTCCTGTCAAGAAACTCGGGGATAAAAGATATGTCTAAATTTAAGAATCCAGATGTTATCACAGAAACAGCATCTTCTCTGGAGATACCCCTTGACATCAAATACTCAACCTGCTCTTCAGCTATAGGACCTATGGAAGCTTCATGAGAAAGTTCAGCTTTTAATGCACCCTCTGATGCCAGCTGAGGGATGGCATAGATTTTTGCCTTATTAGAAAATACTATTCCACGGCAGTCAAGATGAGCCAGACAATAACCTCTGGTTTTAGCTACGAGATCCCCTCTTGCATAAATCACACTCTCATCAGCAGCTATTGTCCTTGTAATAGATTCTCCCCTTGTTTCCTTTCCTTCAAGGATTATCCTGGAACCAAGATCTATGTAAGAATCCCTGAGTCCGTAAACCACAGTATTAAACTTTGCAGAAGACCGGTTTCCTTTAAGATAGGCAACTGGAAACGCCTGAATGGACTTCACAGGCTTTAAAAGGACATAGTTACTGACGAAAGCTCCATCTTCTTCGACAACAGCCCAGGTTCTTGGTCTTACATGAAAGTTGTCAGCCCAGTTATGGATCATCGTGAAGAAAAGTTTCCCCCCTTTTTTAACAAAAAACTCGGATACTCCCAGATGTATTCCTTCAGCATCGCTCCTGGCCAATGTACAGCCGGTTATTACTTGAAGTTCCGCGCCTTCTTCTACAATGATTATATTATGAACATTTTGACTTATATAGCTTTCTGCAACCAACAAACATGACTGCACAGGATATTGCGGTTTTTGATAAGGTAGTACCCTTATGAAGTATCCATGAGTCATATTTAATTCAACCTGAGCAGTATATTTGTCCTGATCAACTGGAACTGCTCTCCAGTAATAGTCCTCCAGCCAGTCGTATGTATTGAGAGCATCAGTAGTACTCATTATTTCAAGTTGACCCTCGTAAGCTTTGTTTAAGCTTTCATAGACAACAGAATGATCAACTTGAAAGTACGATCCAGACCTTAGCTCTTCATTTATATTAATACCTGCCATAATAGCAGCCTCTTTTGCCTGCTGAGGCAGACTTTCAAGACTTTCTATTTTTCCTCTTTCAATATGCTGGCCGTAACGTGAAAGGTCTAGGTCCGGTCCAAGTATTGCTTTTTTTTCTTTTGCCTTTCCAGCTCTTACCTTTAAATCAGAAAGGTACGTTTTGCTTATCGGCATTCGGCGCACCTCCTGTACCCATGCTTTTTTATTTCCGAAAGAATATCCCTGGGGTTCCCTCCACAGACTAAATTCCCGTCAAATATAATATAACCCCTATCGGCATTCACATAATCAAGGATGTAACCGGTGTGAGTTATTATTATTGCGCTTCTTTTTTGTTCCTTTACCTTGTCCTTACCCAAAAGCGTATTTATAGCATCTCCCACTAGAGCAATATTTTCAATGTCAACGCCTGATTCTGGCTCGTCAATGAGGACTAAGTCTGGTCTTTGAACCATAAGCTGGAGAAGCTCTGAGCGTTTCATCTCACCACCAGAAAAACCATCATTAAGTCCTCTATCTAAATGCCCGGAAAGGTTGAGTTTTTCTATATCTTCAATAAACTCTTCTTTATTGGACATTATTTCGATCAGCTTTCTCAAAGTAACACCCCTTACAGTCGGAGGCCGTTGAAAAGAAATACCGAGACCAAGTCGTGCTCTTTCATAAACATCTTTATCAGTTATCTCTTCTCCTTTAAAATAAATTTTCCCTTGCGCTATTTTGTATCTTGGAAATCCCATAAGGGTCATCATAAAAGATGTCTTACCAGCCCCATTGGGTCCGAATAACGTATGGATTTCACCGTATTTCAAAGAAAAGTTAATACCTTTCAAGACCTCCTTATTACCAACAGAGACCCATAGATCCTCTACCTTTAGCATCTCCTGCACAATCTACCCCTCCTTTCAAGGAATATACACATGTTACTATAACCTAAATTGAGCGATTTTTTTAAGACTGTCATTGCGAGGAGCGGAGCGACGTGGCAATCTTGCTCACTAAAGACGAGATTCCTCACGGAGTTCACCCTGAGACAAAAGACAAGATTCCTCGCTCTTTACAATAATTTAACCTGGCGATTATAATTAAATTAATGAAGAAGAAAATATTTATCGGCGTAGTTATTCTACTTTTGGGATTTTTTTTAGGCGGGCTCACATTCTACGTCCTTGGGAAGATTACAGGACAGTATGAATATCAGCCATATCCCGTCACGCCGAATGTTCCCCGGCAGGTAGTAGAAACAAGCAGGGCCTTCTCGGAGATTGTGAATGCCGTTTCGCCTGCGGTCGTAAATATATCCACAACCAAGGTGATAAGAAGAGATCCGAGATCCTTATTTGAGGATCCTTTCTTTGATTTATTCACCCCTTTCTATGATTTAAGGGTGCCGAAGAAATGGAAGGAGCAGAGCCTTGGCTCAGGTGTTATTGTTTCACCAGATGGATACATAATTACGAATAACCATGTAGTTGAAAAAGGGGAAGAAATCAAGGTGACCTTACTTGACAGAAGGACTTTCAAGGGAAAGCTAGTAGGTGCTGACCCCAAAGCAGATATTGCTATAGTGAGGATAGACGCAAATAATCTTCCGACGCTGGCCTGGGGTGATTCTGAGAAATTACAGGTAGGTGAATTTGTCCTTGCTATAGGTAATCCTTATAGCCTGAGCCATACAGTTACCATGGGTATAATAAGCGCAGTAGGAAGAGCCAATGTTGGAATTGCTGACTATGAGGACTTTATTCAGACTGATGCTGCTATAAATCCTGGAAATTCAGGTGGGCCGCTTGTGAACATAAAAGGAGAGCTTATCGGGATAAACACAGCGATATTCTCCAGGACGGGTGGTTATCAAGGTATAGGTTTTGCAGTGCCCAGCAATATGGTGCGTCTAATCATGGATCAGCTTGTTCAAAATGGAAAGGTTACCAGAGGGTGGATTGGCGTCACTATTCAGGAACTTACACCTGAACTCTCGCAGAAATTCGGAATTGAAAAATCAAATGGCGCACTTGTTAGTGATGTTGCAAAAGCTAGTCCGGCTGAAAAGGCTGGCATTACGAGAGGCGATGTAATACTTGAATTTAACGGCAAGGAAGTAAAAGACGTGAGCAGTCTGCGAAATATGGTTGCTCAGAGTAAGGTAGGCAGTGAAATATCTATGAAGATACTCCGGTCAGGAAAGAAATATGTGGTCAAGGTGTTCATCGTTGAATTACCGAGAGAAGTTGCAGAGGTTGTTCCAAGCCAGTTACCAAATGATGCCGATGCGGAGTTACTTGTAGGCCTTACAGTTACGGACCTCACAAAAGAAATTATAAGGCAGATGGGGTTTAGTAAAGATGAGAAAGGGGTTATCGTTGTAAGAGTAGAACCGGGGAGTCCAGCAGATGAAGCTGAAATCAAAAAAGGTGATATCATAAAAGAGATAGATAAAAAAGTTATAGAAAACGTGGAGGATTTCAATAAGGTTGTCTCAAGAATAGAAAAGGAAGAGGCAGTTCTTCTTTTTGTTAACAGAGGCGGCAAAAGGTTTTATGTTATTCTCAAAGCATCTTGAGGGCACAGCGATACGGAAGCCTTTCAATTCTTCATCTTAATTTAAAATTCCTTTTATTAATAACATATTATTTTAAGCAAAAAGGAGGTGATAAAAAATGTTTCTTGTTCTCAGGCTCGCAATCCTTTTGCTCTTTACATTCTCAGGATACCTTATCGGTATTAAATATGGTTATGAGATTTTTGGTGCACTAATAGGGGGATTTTTAGGTCTGATTTCAATCTCTGCAGAATTAATATTTAAGAAGATTGAAGCAGGCTCTATTATCGGAGGGCTTATAGGTATTTCTTGTGGTCTTTTATTTGCCTACCTACTTATGCTACCTTTAAAACCGATTCTCGGTGAGGACATAAAAAAAATTATATCCTTTGGAGTAATAGCGGTATTTGGCTATGGGGGGCTTCTCCTTGGCCTGAGCAGGGGCAAGGGAATTTCGATTGCAGGTATTTTAAGGCTTCTCAGAGGGCAGGGCACGGAAGAAAATCTCAAGATTCTCGATACAAGTGTAATAATAGACGGACGTATTGCAGATATCTGTGAAACAGGGTTCCTTGATGGAGTTTTCATTCTTCCCCAGTTCATCCTTCAGGAATTACAACATATAGCAGACGCTGCTGACTCTATGAAAAGGGCAAGAGGAAGACGGGGACTTGACATTCTCCATAAGATCCAGAAGATGTCCCGTATAACTGTAAGGATAGTTGATAATGATTTTCCAAAGATAAAAGAGGTTGATGCAAAACTTGTTGCCCTGGCGAAACTCTTAAATGCAAAGGTTATAACTAACGATTTTAACCTGAACAAGGTTGCAGAACTTCAAGGGGTATCGGTACTTAATATAAATGAACTGGCTAACTCTTTGAAACCGGTTGTACTGCCAGGTGAGACAATGAATGTTTTTGTACTTAAAGAAGGAAAGGAATACAATCAGGGCGTTGCGTACCTTGATGATGGAACTATGGTCGTTGTAGAAAATGCGAGAAGGTTTATAGGCAAAAATGCTGATGTAACTGTGACAAGTGTTCTACAGACAACAGCAGGAAGAATGATATTCTCAAAGCTAAAAGAAGAGTATGAAAGAGAGGAGTATAAGGCAGCGAAGTAATTCTGACTTAAAGAATAAGGGTAAGAGTGAATGAAAGGGCTTCAAGAGAAGGTTGTTGCAGTTGTGCCAGCAGCTGGTATGGGTAAGAGATTTGGTCCCGGAGCTAACAAGCCATTTAAATCCCTCATGGGCAAACCACTTATCGTTTGGTCGCTTGAGACCTTGGAGTCTGTTGTTGAAATATCGGAGATAATACCTGTGCTTAAGTTAGAAGATATGTCGTACGGGAAGAAACTTTTTGAAGAGTACAGTCTCTCAAAGATAAAAAGGCTAGCGCCAGGGGGGAAAGAGCGGCAGGATTCTGTATATAACGGCCTCAATCTCATAGATAATAAAAATTGTATAGTGGTGATACACGACGGGGTTAGACCCTTCATCGAAAGGGATTTGATTGAAAAGGCGATAAAAGAATTACTCACCCCCCTTGCCCCTGAGGCGGAAATAAAGGGGGGTGAGGAAGAATTTAAGGGTTTTGATGGAGTTGCTATTGGGGTTCCTCTAAAAGATACTATTAAAGAGGCAGAGAATGGGATAATAAAGAAAACCTTGAAAAGAGATTTTCTATGGGCTATACAGACACCTCAGGTTTTTTCTTATAAAAATATTTTAGCAGCATATAAGAGGGCAATGAAAGAAAGGTTTTACTCAACAGATGATGCTGCTCTCGTAGAAAAATATGGGGGAAAGATAAAAATTGTAATGGGATCTTATAAAAATATTAAAATCACAACACCTGAAGACCTAGCTATTGCAGAATTTCTTCTCTCAAGGAGAGAAAAATCTTTATGAGAATAGGCATTGGTTATGATTCTCACAGACTGGTTAAGAATAGGAAGCTAATACTTGGCGGAGTAGAGATACCATTCGAAAAAGGACTAGCAGGGCATTCAGACGCAGATGTTCTGAGCCATGCGATAATAGATTCAATCATCGGCGCCCTCGGACTTGGCGACCTAGGCAAACACTTTCCTGATACAGAACCTGAATTTAAGGAGGCCTCGAGCATTAATCTTTTAAGATACATTATAGAGCTTACCCGAGCAAATGGCTTTGGAGTTTTATGGATAGATTCAACAGTCATCGCAGAAAGTCCGAAGCTTTCACCTTATATCGAATTAATGAAAGATACAATATCACAATCAGGGATCCCGTCAGGGTTAATCAATATTAAGGCTAAAACCAACGAAGGCATGGGTTTTATTGGCAACGGTGAGGGCATCGCTGCGTATGCAGTCTGTCTGCTTAATAAGGTTTGATTTTTCCTTCAAGCGCTAAGAATGCTTTACCATTCATACACTCTTCCTTTACATATTGTTAGAATAGGCATTCCTCTTAAGACCCATCCTTCAAAAGGCGTATTTTTACCTTTTGAAGCAAACCTTTCAGCCTCGACCTTAAATTCTTTATTTTGATCCACTATAATCACATCGGCATCAGCCCCTGCCTTAAGTGTGCCTTTGTCTATTTGTAAAATCCTGGCTGGATTTAATGCCATCTTTTCAACCAGTTGATTCAAGGAAAGGATACCTTCCTGCACAAGCTTCAGGCTTAAACTCAATGCTGTTTCAAGTCCTGATATGCCAAAAGGCGCCATGTCAAACTCTCTCAGCTTTTCATCTACATGATGCGGAGCATGATCTGTTGAGATCACATCTACAGTGCCATCTCTTAGCCCTTCCTTTATGGCTTCTATATCACGAACAGTCCTTAAAGGCGGATTCACTTTTGCATTTGAATTGTAACCTTTAACGGCATCTTCAGTTATATTATAATAATGAGGACATGTTTCTGCTGTTACATTTACCCCTCTTTTCTTTGCAACTCTTATTAAATTCACCGAGCCTTCTGTTGATACGTGAGCAATGTGAAGCTTCCCCACTGTAAGTTCTGCTAAAGAGATATCTCTGTAAACCATTATTGTCTCTGCCTCAGCAGGAATTCCCTTGAGGCCGAGTGTTACAGACATTAACCCCTCATTGACTACTCCACCTTCGGAAAGGATTAAGTCCTCACAATGAGAGATTATCGGCGCATCAAATGTCTTTGAATACTCAAACGCCCTTCTCATAATCAGGCTGTTCATCACAGGCTGTCCATCATCAGAGAACGCAAGGCAACCCTCGTTTCTCATTGTGCCCATCTCTGCAAGTTCTTCACCCTTTTGCCCTTTCGTAATTGAACCAATCGGGAGGACAGAGCAGTAACCTTCCTGCGCAGCCTTTCTTATTATGAATTCTGTGACGCTTGCGTTGTCGTTGACAGGATATGTATTTGGCATGCAGCATACAGTTGTAAAACCACCCTTAACTGCAGCCATTGTCCCTGTTTTTATAGTTTCCTTATATTCAAAACCGGGTTCCCTGAGATGGACATGCATATCAACAAGTCCGGGCATTACTATGAGGCCTTTTGCGTCAATAGTTCGGAGTTCAGAGTCACTAACCCCCCTTCGCCCCCCCTTAGTAAGGGGGGGATGGGGGGGTGTTTTTTGTATGCTGATCTCTTTTATCTTTCCGTTTTGAATCAATATATCTCCAACCCCGTCAACCCCTTGAGATGGGTCTATGATATGACCATTCTTGATTAATATTCTCACCTTTTAACTCCTTCGAGCAGATACATTATTGCCATCCTGACCGCAAGGCCATTAGTAACCTGATCGAGGATTAAAGAGTTCGGACCATCTGCGATCTCTGATGTGATTTCAATCCCCCGGTTCATCGGACCAGGATGCATGACTACAGCATCATTCTTTGCAAGCGAGAGCCTCTCTGATGTCAGCCCCCAGTTTCTGGAGTACTCCTCTATGGATGGAAAGAAACCCTTTCCCTGCCTTTCCATCTGTATCCTGAGCGTCATCAAAACGTCCACATCCTTCAGCCCGGCTTCCATATTATAAAAGATATCAATACCCATACCCTTTATCTCATTTGGGATTAAAGTTGGAGGACCGATCAACCTTACCTTTGCACCGAGCTTTTTCAGGCAGTAAATATTTGATTTTGCAACCCTGCTATGGGCTATATCTCCGACTATTGCTATTTTAAGCCCTTTAATTTTTCCTTTCTTCTCCCTTATGGTGAATGCATCGAGGAGTGCCTGTGTTGGATGTTCATTTGTCCCGTCTCCTGCGTTTATCACCGATGCTTTGAGTTTTTTTGCGAGAAGATATGGCACACCTGATGATGAATGCCTGATTATTATGAAATCTGCACCGAGGGCCTGGACAGTAAGGGCTGTGTCAATCAGACTCTCACCTTTGACAACGCTGCTAGTCGGGACTGAGAAGTTTATAACATCTGTGCTGAGTCTTTTTGCAGCAAGCTCAAAGGATGTTCTTGTCCTTGTTGATGGTTCAAAAAAGAGGTTAACCGCGGTCCTGCCGCGCAGTGTAGGAACCTTTTTTATATCCCTTCCAAGGACATCTTTGAATCCTGCGGCTGTGTCGAGGATAAGATTTATTTCTTCAACAGAAAGCTCCTTTATGCCGAGTAGATCTTTCCTGGTCAGCACTTTTTACTCCTTTCCCGCTTTTTCAAGTATCACCTTATCTTCTACCCCCTCTTCTACGAGATTAACCTCAACTGTCTCGCTCAGCGCTGTAGGTATATTCTTTCCCACATAATCAGCCTTTATCGGAAGCTCCCGGTGCCCCCTATCAATCAAAACTGCGAGTTGGATACTGGCAGGCCTTCCCATGTCTATCAATGCATCCATTGCTGCCCTTATTGACCTGCCTGTAAAGAGGACATCGTCAACGAGTATAATTTTCAAATCCGTTACCTCAAATGGTATTTCTGTTCTCCTTACAATAGGCTGCTCCTTTCTTATGTTCAGGTCATCCCTGTAAAATGCAATATCAAGCGAACCTACAGGGATATCCTTTTTTTCGATCAGTTTTATCTTTGAGGCAAGCCTTTTTGCAAGGTGCACTCCTCCTCTCTGTATTCCAACCAGACAAAGCTTCCCTGTGCCTTTGTTTTTTTCTATTATCTCATGCGCCATCCTTATTAAAGCCCTGTCAATGTCATTTTTGTTCATTAGTTCTTTAGTCATTTTATTAAGACTCCACGTTTATTTTTAAAAGTTTAACTATCGGACCATATTAATTTGGCATAAAAAAACCTTCCCCTCATTTTGAGCGGAAGGCTCTACTCGGTATCTAAATTTTTGCAGCTCATGCTGCCTCCTTTACCTTTTTAGCCTCACCGGGCCATTCTTAAAGGTAAGATTATTAAAACATAATCTAAAGAAGCTGTCAAATTATGATGAAGGATGAATGTATATTTAGCTTCTCTTGTCAACACTTATCAGGTATCGATATAATCATTTCTAATATGAATAATCTATGGAGCATAAGGATGAGGGCCTCCAAAAAGGTCAGAAGTCAGAAGTCAGAAGTCAGAAATAGAAAATCGAAAAAGAAAAATCAAAAATCAAAGCCCGCTGAGGTCCATATCTCTGGCGCAGAAGGACTTTATGGTGTGTCAGATATTCAAAAGGTTGTTGAAAAATATACCCTCAGGGCACTTAACCATCCGAAAGGCAGGGCCGATAAAATCATAATTACGATTGAGAATATAAAGCGAAAGCCAAAGGAAATCTCAGCGCTGCCTGTAGCTACAATTAGTTGTTGCACACTGGATGAGGGGAAAAATGCAGCGATTAAGCTGCTTCAGTCATTAGGAATATCAAAAAAAGCTATTGACACAGCTTTTGAATTGATCGGGAAGGGCAGTATGAGGGGTGCGGCTATTATCACTGCAGAAAAAAGCGGCCGTCTTGAGCCTGATACGGAAAGAGGGGTAAGGGCTTCCAGGTTTGGAGTTGACAGGTCGGCATTAAAAACACTTTCCTTAAGGCTTTCAAGACACGGGATTAATAAAGACATTGTTAAGGAAGCCCTTATTCTTGCATCGAAGGTTGCATCCTTTAGACAGGTGGTGGCTGAATTATGTATATCTGATGACCCATACTACACAACTGGCTATGTAGCATCTAAAAGATATGGATATTTAAGAATAACAAATATTAAGCATAAGAGAAGCAAAAGTGGAGGGAGGGCCTTTTTTGTAAAAGAAGGGATAAATGTTAAAGGAATGATAAATTACCTTGAAAGAATGCCTGTAATAATTAAAAGTGTTTCTTTATGCAGAGGTACAGTTCCAATAGATGAAATCCTCAATTTTTCTTATAAATAATCCTGAAGCAAAAAAATCGTCAGAAAGAAAGATAATGCTGGCATCTCGCTTCCTGAGGTCAAGAGGATATAAAGTAGATGTATTTTTCACAACGCATAGAGGACACGCAGAGAGTATTGCAAGAGAGGCGCTAGATAAATCACCATCTGTGATTATTGCAGCAGGTGGTGATGGCACATTCAATGAGGTGGTTAACGGTATCGCGGGATCAGAAGTGCCAATGGCGATTCTGCCACTCGGAACTACAAATGTGCTTGCGAAGGAACTTGGTATTCCCGAAAATGTAGAAGGTGCAATGGAGGTTGCCGTTGGCAGGACTCCCAAAACCGTCTCACTCGGGAAAATAGTTATCACTCGTCACTCGTCACTCGTCACTCGTCACTTTTGTTTAATGGCAGGCTTTGGCTTTGATGGTGAGGCAGTTTTTGGAATAAACGAGACCTTCAAAAAATTTTCAGGTAAAGGCGCTTATATCTATAATGGAATAAAAACCCTGTATAAATTCGATCCTGGTGAATTAACTTTCGATGTTGATGGAAAAAGTTATTCTGGATTTTCTGCAATTGTAGGAAAGGCGTCCAGATACGGAGGGAATTTTAGGGTTACACCTGATGCAAGGCTTACCGACCCGGCCCTTTATATCTGTATTTTCAAAGGTAAAAAACGTTTAGACATTTTCAGATATGTCATTGGTATAGCAACAGGAAGCCATCTTGGATTTAAAGATGTAGAATATCTAAAGGCAGAAAAAATACAGATAGATGGCAATGCCTATATACAGCTAGATGGTGATTACTTTGGTAAAACGCCGGCAAAAATTGAGGTAGCGCCTGATATAGTCAGGCTGGTATTTTGATTGTCCCTCCACCAATTACTGTATCGCCATCATAAAATACCGCTGATTGACCGGGAGCAGGCGCCCACTGCGGCTCATCAAAAACAACGCGAACAATCTCGCGGTCACCCCCTCCCTTGCCCTCCCCCATCACTGGGGAGGGAATAGTTGAAGATTCCCCGCCCCTAGTGGGAGGGGTGAGGGGAGGGGGGATTAAAAATACAGTTGCGGGTTCATCCTTCATCATGGACCTCACCTTCACAGATGCCCTGTAGGGGCGAGGCAGTGCCTCGCCCTCTCTCCAAATGGGCAAAATCCAGTTTAGATCTTCAACAAAAAACTCTTTTTTCTTTGCAGCCTCGCAGGGTCCTGCATATATCATGTTCTTCAGGGCGTCTATCTTTAAAACATAAAGGGGTTCAGGAGAAGAAATCCTCAGTCCTTTTCTCTGGCCGATGGTATATCCGTGAATTCCCTTGTGTGTTCCTATTATCCTACCGGTCATATCAACAATAGGACCTGGTTTTTCTGCAACAGAAGAAAGTTTCTCAATAAATTTAAAATAATTCCTGTCTTCAATAAAGCATATATCCTGGCTTTCAGACCTTTTTACTGCCGGGAGATTAAGCTCCAGCGCTATTTCCCTGATTTCATCTTTCCTGTAGTATCCGAGCGGGAGAATCAGTCTTTTGAGTTCATCTTGTGTCAGAACGTATAGGACATACGACTGATCCTTTTTCGGATCAATACCTTTCTTTAGGAAGAAGTAATCACTAAAGTGTCCTGAGTTATTTAAGCGCCTTGCTCCATGCTCTATGCTCTTTGCTGACTCAACCCTTGCATAATGCCCGGTGGAAATATATTCAGCGCCCCTTTTTTCTGCCTCCTTCAGGAGAAAAGGGAACTTGATAAACCTATTGCATAATACACACGGGTTAGGAGTAGAACCTGCAATATATGCATCGACAAAAGGCTCTATCACCTTCTTTATAAAATCATCCCGCACATCGATTGCGTTGTGGGGTATCCCGATATGGCGTGCGGTCTTCGATGCTTCCTCTATCGCCCGGAGTGAACAGCGTGTTGCAGGGGCAATTTCCCCCCATAGAATAAAGCTGAGCCCCTCCACCTCATGCCCCTGCTTCTTCAAAAGATATGCTGTGACAGAAGAGTCAATCCCTCCACTCATTCCAACAATAACCTTAGACATACTTAAAATATAACAGATTGACCTCTTGTCCTGTAACTACTACAATATCTTTACTATGAAATATTCATATCTCTTAGAGGCACAAAAGATGATGAAAATTAGTAATCCCCCTACATCCCCCTTTATAAAAGGGGGAGTTAAATCGGTGAAAAATTTATAAAGTGGGTAACTATTCCCCTCTTTTGTAAAGAGGGGCGAGGGGAGATTACTAAAAAATAAATTCAATAGGAGAGGGATATTTTCACATGAAAAATATCGTTCTCACAGGCTTTATGGGAACCGGGAAGACTGAGGTCGGGATGGAACTCGCGCGACTTCTTGACATAAAGTTGATTGATGTGGATGCAGAGATAGAAAGATCACAGAAGATGACCATCAAAGAGATATTCAAGCAGTTTGGCGAGCCGAAGTTTAGAGAGCTAGAAACAGAAATAATAAAAAAAATCTCTGAGAATAAGAACATCATTATTTCTACAGGCGGTGGCGCGGCGCTAAAACAGGAAAATATGGACATTTTTAGAAAGAATGGGATTATAATCTGTCTCACCGCAGCGCCCGAAACAATTTTGAAAAGGACGAGCAATAATACTGAAAGGCCATTGCTTCAAGTAGAAAATCCTCTTGAAAAAATAAAAGAGCTTTTAGATTTTAGAAAACCATTCTATGAAAAGGCTGATGTCATGATAGATACAGAAGGCAAGACGCCTTTAGAGATTGCAGAGGAGATAATAGAGAGAATTAAAGACAATTACCCATGCAGTCAATGGAATAACTTCTCGAAAATTTAATCTGAAAACAATAACAAACTCACTGATGCGGTGAGAAAAGCCCTTATGACTGTAAATATCAGTCTTCAGGAACATATTATAATCTCTGATACTGGCTTTTTCAGTTATAGAAAAAGTGGTTATTTCGATATGATATAAAAGGTAAATAAGGAGGTGATATTTATGAGTACTTTGACTAAAGCACTGCGACATCCATATATCAAAACTGACAGGAAAATACGGGGCGGAGAGCCAGTTATTTCTGGTACGGGGATACGTGTGCTTGACATTGCAGTTAGGTACGAAATCATGGGGATGACACCAGAGGATATTATCGTTTCATTTCCTCATCTGAAACTCGAACAAGTCCATGATGCTCTTTCTTTCTATTATGAGCATAAAGACACGATTGACAGAAAGTGGAAAGATGAAATCGAAGAAATTGAATCAATGAAAAAGACGCATCCGTCAAAACTAGAGAGGAAGATTGGCAAAATTAAGAATATACACAGATGAAAATGTTGACATTCGCGTGGCTCAAGGTTTAAGGAATCGGGGGATTGATGCATTTACTGTTCAGGAAAAGGGGATGACAGGATCCACTGATTTAGAGCACTTCAATTATGCTTACCAAATGCAGGCGGTGATTTTTACTCATGACCGACACTTTCTTGAAATTGCAAGGAAATTAATAGAAGCAGGCAAAAGCCATTGGGGAGTTATTTTTGTCTCAATGAATAAATTGAGTGTTGGTGAGTGCATAAAAAAGGTGGCAGTGTATGCTGATATTTTAACCCCGGATGACATGAAGAATCAGATTGAGTTTTTATAGTAAATAAATAAGATGCCAAAAGAAAACAATAACATCCTAACAGGTCTTTACTGGCAGGGTAAAAGGACAGAGGTTGAGCGGATTTCGCTGCCCTTTCAAACTATTGAAACCATAAATGAAAGTAGAGCAACGAGGGAGAAGGAAAAAAGTAAACATAAATAAGATATCTTTAAGGTCTCTGGGACAGATCATAATAAATGTACAAAGTAATATGGGATAAGGAAATCAACGGTGTAATATTAACAGACAAACCCACCGAGATTAACAATTTAATTCTTCCACGCCCTGTTTTTTTTGAAGAGTTAGACCTTCTGAAATTCAATAAATTCTGGAAATATCCGAGAACAAAAAAACCATTATTATGGGCAAATGGAAGGAGATACAAAGGGGGAATTATGACACCTATAGAGTTCGATGTGATTGTTTTTAAGGAAAACGAGACCTTTGTGGCCTACTGTCCGGAGCTTGATGTTTCAAGCTGTGGCAATAATGTAGAACATGCCAAGGAAATGCTCAAAACCGCTGTAAGACTCTTTGTTGAGGAAACCGAGAAGATGGGAACACTCGAGAGCATACTGGAAGAATCAAATTATAAAAAAGACAGGAGCGGCAAATGGATACCTCCGAAACTGGTTGCCACAGAACTTGTGAGCATATAATTTATGCCCAAGATAGTTCCTGTACCGGCATGAGAGCTAAAGAATGAGCATAAGTAATGAAAGGCCATTGCTTCAGTTAAAAACCCGATGGGAAAGATAGAAGTGTTCTGAACTTACGGAAGAGCAAATTGTCCCTGACGAAGTGGTTGCATGAAGATATAATATTCCAACAGGTCTTTACTGGCAAGGGGAAAAGATGAATGGATGAACAAAAAGAAATGCAAGACTTTGGTTTTCAGCCGATTGAAGTAGAAATTCCTAAGCAGGAGGAATTTTATAAGCTTCCTCGCAGGTTTGGAAGTGTGCCTGTGGATGAGGCGCCTCTTGGATGGGAAACGGTTGTAAAGCCCGCTGAGGTCAAGGTCACAAAGTTTGAGAATGTCTATCCGAGAATTTCACTCCCCTTTCAGGAAGTTGAGAGGGTTTCTTTTGGATACTCTGATTTGCCGCTTGATCCGAACAAACATCATCCTGACTTATTCCCCAAAGGCGCTAACAGACTTTTCTTTGGAGACAACCTCCATATTATGAGGCAGTTGCCTTCAAATTCTATAGATTTAATTTACATAGACCCGCCGTTTTTCTCTGGCAAAAATTACAATATCCTTTTCGGCGACAAAAACGAAGTTCGTTCTTTCACGGATATCTGGGAAGGCGGTATGCCAGAGATGACGAAGAGAAGAATAGTGCCTTAATTAAATGCTCTAATTATGAAAAAGATTAAAAACATTCCAGAATTTGATAGACCTCGTGAGAAGATGGAGCAAAAAGGTGCAAAAGCACTTTCTAATCTTGAGTTGTTGGCTGTTTTGCTTGGAAGTGGCATAAAGGGTAAAGATGTGTTTGAGGTAGCAAAAGATATTTTAAAGCTGGCTCAGGATGATTTTGATGGTATCAGTTTGGAGAAGTTAAAGGATATTGAAGGGGTTGGACTGGCTAAAGCATGTCAGATAATGGCAGCGATTGAATTCTCAAAAAGATTTCTGATAAAAGATAGGATAAAGGTTAAGAATGTTGAGGATGTAGTGAGATTAGTAGAAGAGTTAAAGGATAAAAAGCAGGAATATTTTTTGAGCTTAACATTAGATGGGGCATCTAATTTAATACAGAAAAGAACGGTTTTTATTGGCACTTTAAACCACAGCATTGTCCACCCCAGAGAGGTTTTTGCTGACGCAATAAGTGACAGGGCAGCAGGAATATTTTTTGTGCATAATCATCCCTCAGGTGATGTTGCACCAAGCGAGCAGGATATTGCGATAACTAATAGATTGTTAGAAGTTGGTAAAATAGTAGGTATTGAGGTAATTGACCACATAATTGTCAGTAGAAATGGACACTTTAGTTTTCAAGCAGAATGGATGTTAAAGGCTGATGAAGGCAAATAAAATTAAGAAAAGAATGTTAAAGGTCGTAGATGTATTTGGGAATGATACAAATAAGGGTTTAAAGGTGAAGATAAAATGAATTCTGAAAAGTTAGTAAAGATTTTTAAAGCCTTTATAGAAAAAAACAATGAGACATTCTATAAAATTGCTTGGGAAATAATAGATGAGGAGAAAAGGAAGAAACATCATCTATTAGCTACACAACTAAAGCATATTTTAACAGAAAATTCAGTTGCTTCAAATATAAATTATACCCAACAAGTACCACCTATCCCCAGAGATAATGAAAAGGGATTTAGATTATTGGATGTTAAAAAGTTTTTCATAGATTGGAATGATGTGGTCTTAGCAAAAGAAACTGAAGAAACATTGAAACAAATAGTAAAAGAATTAGAAATAGAGAAAGTGTTAGCTACTTATGGTCTAAAACCCAAACAAAAAATACTCTTTTACGGACATTCAGGAACAGGCAAAACACTTACTGCAAAGATTTTGAGTTCAGTTATTGGTTATCCTCTTGTTTATGTAAGATTTGAATCAGTAATATCATCGTTTTTAGGAGAAACCGCATCCAACTTAAGAAAAATATTTGATTTTATTGAAAAAGGTAAATGGATAGTCCTGTTTGATGAATTCGACATAATTGGCAAGCAAAGAGATGACCCCACTGAGCACGGAGAGATTAAAAGAGTGGTCAATAATTTTATGTTAATGCTTGAAAACTATGAGGGCGAGAGTGTAATCATAGCATCCACAAATCACCCTCATCTACTTGATATTGGTGTATGGAGAAGATTTGACGAAATTGTCTATTTTGATCTCCCAGATAAAGAAAGACGAAAGAAGATTTTTGAAAAATATTTAAGGGTTTTGAAAAAGGATAAGGATTTCGATTTGGAGAAACTTTCAGAAGAGAGCGAAGGGTTTTCTGGATCAGATATTGAGCAATCTTGTATAGGGGCACTTAAGATGGCAATATTAAATGGCAAAGACACTGTGAGTCTCCATGATGTGATAAAAGCTGTTTCAAGACATAAAAATAGAATGGAAGCAAAAAAGGCAATTAGATATGAGAGACCATATTAAACTTCCCTTTTATGAAGAAGAATTTAAAAGGAAAAGGCGTGGTGGTGGAGGAGGTCTAAAGCCTCGCCAAGATAAACAAGGATTTTCTGAAGTACAAGTCTTCAATCTTTTAAAGATAAAAGATGAATTTGATAGCGATAAAGAAAGGTTTAAGCAATTCTTTGACCCTAATCTACTTTTTAAAATCCAACTAAGTCAAAAGGTAGATGAAAAGGGGTTTATAGAGTTTTTGGAAAGAAATAGGATAAAGGTTATCTCGCCTTCACCGGAAGGTAAAGGATATTGGATTTCACTTGCAGAAGATGAAAATCTGAATGAAGTTAAAAAGAGATTAAAAGAATATGGCGAAAGGGAAAGATATAAGCAATTTGATGCAATCGAATCTTTTGAGCCCATTCCTTCAGGAGAAAAGATAGGTGAACAACTCAAAGAAAAGCCTTTGCAGGAAGGAGAAGAGGCTTACTTGGATATTGAGATTTGGAGGATGGAAGACGGAAGGCTTAAAAAATTTTTAGAAGGTGCAATCGATAAACTAGGGTTTAAAAAATTTACAAAGGATAAAGGCGGGAAAATAACAGATGAATTGGTAACAAAAAATCTTTGTTTGTTAAGAGTTAAAATAAACAAGTCCACCTTTGAAGAAATAATAAGATTAAGAGAAATAAGCCGAATAGATAGACCTCCAAAGCCTTACATAACATATCAAATATTATCCACCCCTCTGGAAAAATTCGAGGTTGGAGAGCCTCCACCTGAAAATGCTACTGCTATCGTCATATTAGACAGTGGAATTCTATCAAATCACCCTTTATTAGAAAAAGCCGTTGGTGATGAAATAGCCGTTCCTTTACTTTATAGCAATAAAATTCAAGAAGATAAACCCCAAGATGATGTAGGACATGGCACAAAGGTTGCGGGTGTTGCCCTTTTTGGAGATATAAAGAGATGTATTGAAGATAAGAGTTTTCAGCCCGAAATATGGATTCTTTCAGCAAAGGTTATGTTTAAGGAAGAAAATCCAATAACTGGAAAGATTGAGGCTGTTTATAATGAAGATGAACTTTTAGAGCATCAATTGGAAAAGGTAGTGAGATATTTTGCTGAAGGATATTCCAACTGCAAGGTTGTAAATATTTCCTTTGGTGATAAATACAAGAAAATGTTTGGCAATAAAAGACAATTCGCATTAGCAACCTTAATAGATGAGCTTGCTAAAGAGATTAATATTGTCTTTACAATATCCACTGGCAATATCGCTTCAGAGGATCACGATTTTCCTGATAACTTGATCTCGCCCTAATTTTTATACACTAGATCATTTATTACATTCGAACCCATCATAAAGTATATCATTATAGCCTTTAAAATCAAGGATTTTCCGAGATTGTTCTGTTTTTGCTATGACC
>Ga0172375_10001430_pt1 | contig 38433 bp, 33 predicted proteins | sample LakKiv1m_FD_114537 | JGI IMG/M metagenome (GOLD analysis project Ga0172375, IMG submission 114537) | Freshwater microbial communities from Kabuno Bay, South-Kivu, Congo - kab_092012_11.1m | ecosystem: Environmental > Aquatic > Freshwater > Lake | place: Democratic Republic of the Congo... | reverse complement strand
CAAAAAACTCAGCGGCATCCGCTCACAGGAAATTGAAGGCAGTGGTTTTAACCAGCTGCGTTTTGATGATACTCCGAAGCAGATTTCAGCCCAGCTGCAAAGCAGCCATGGTGCGACCCAACTAAACCTGGGGAACTTAAGTCATCCCAAAGCCACTGCTGAAAGTGACGGCCGTGGTGAAGGCTTTGAACTCAGAACTGATCAGTGGGGTGCAGTCCGTGCCGGAGAAGGATTACTAATTTCCACCCATCCACAGACACAAGCCGAAGGCAATCATCTCGATGCCAGTGAAGCCAAGAGCCAGATTGAAAGCTCACTGAACAATGCCCAAGCCTTAAGTGAAGTGGCCAAAAACCAACAAACTGATCCACTGAGCTTACTCGAAAACCTACAGGGCTACCTCAAGAACTTAGAGAGTGAAGACCAAAGCAAAGCCGCGGCTTTCAAACAAGCGATCATGCTCTTGGCTTCACCAAGTTCAATTGCCCTAGAAAGTAACGAAGACATCCACCTCAGTGCAGATGGGCAGATCAACCAGATTGCACAAGGAAGCATTAACACCAGCACGCAAGACAGCATCATCGGACATGCCAGCAAAAAGATCAGTTTATTTGCAGCGCAAGAAGGGGCACGACTCTATGCAGGCAAAGGCAAGATCGAGATTCAAGCTCAAGGGGATGGTGCTGACCTAATTGCTAGAAAGGGTGTGCAGATTATTTCGACGGAGGCAAATGTCGACATCAGCAGTGCGAAAGAAATCGTACTGACCGCAGGCGGTTCGCAACTAAAAATAAATGCTTCGGGGATTTTTCCTACGACTGGCGGTAAGTTTGAGGTTAAAGCAGGGCAGCATCAGTTTGTGAATGGAAAGAATGTATCAGCAAAATTTCCAGCTTTACCTACCTTTAAATTATTACCTAATAAAGTGGAATTAAAATACATTTATGATGACTTAAAACCTGTTGCACAAGCTCCATTTAAATTGATTTTTGCTGATGGTTCTTCTCAAGAAGGAGTACTAGATGCCGAAGGTTATGCCAAAGTCACTATTCCTAGTGATAAAACTCAACCTAAAGTCTACTATGGCTTTAGTAGTGTTGAGGCGAAACCAGATAGAGAAAAAGTTGATAATCCTTTCAAAGATCAAAAAGTGATGAGTGTTACTGAAGCAGAGCAGTTAATTGAAAAATATAATCAACAGGAACTTGATGCATTATTAGATGAATATTTCCCTGATGAAATTGAAGAGATGCTCACGTCAAATAATATCGAATACGACGATCATGTAAGCGATTATGAAGAACAATTAATACCACAACAAAATGATGTAGACGATGCAATAGCAGATGATTTAGAAGAAATTTTACTTACAGATGATTCTACTTCTAGATTAGACCTAGGAGATACACAATGAATACTGCCGTAGCCAAGGGTTCAACGCAAGCTGTGAGAATAACAGCTAAAGGGGAAGAATCGGCGGCTCAATGGATTAAAGGTGTACTTGATGGTAGTGGCTCCAGTCCTGCTCAAATTATTGTTGCAGTTGTGATAGGTTGTATACCCTTTGTTGGTCAAGGCGTTGATGTCGGGAATGTGATTGTCTCAGTCGTTAAAATATCAGAAAAGCCAGATAATAAAGAGAATTGGTTTGATTTGGTATTTAATCTTGTTGCATTTGTTCCAATTGCTGGTGATGGATTAAAAATTGTTTTTAAACAATTGCGTTCAGGTAAAGCTATGGGAGCTATTTTGGATGCAATACCAAGCAAAACATTACGTGGTGATGTAGATAAATGGTTTAGAACCTTAAATTGGAATACATACACAAGAGAGCTGCAAACAACTAGTAATAAAATTATTGATGGTTTAATTGGCGTTTTTGATAGTTGGATGACACGAGCTGTTCTCGGAAATGCTAAGTTAAAAACATTAGTAACTCAGCTTCAGCAAATGAAGAAAGTTGCCAATCAAAAAATTGATATGGTTATGAAAGAAATGCAAGCAGCCCATAAAAAGGCACTAGCAACTCCTTATCCTAACACTACAGCTAGAGCTCCAATTACGACTCGAACACCGACAACAACCAGTAGACCAAATCAAAATCCAGCCCCACGAACTCAGCAAAATGGCAATGTATCAAGAAATACTGGAGGAAATAATGTAAGCCCAGGTCGTCAAAATACTTCAACACGACGTCAACAATTACAGCGAAAAAGAAGATCGAATCAAGAACTTGGTTCAGGTGGTGAGCACATTACGGATTATTACTATGTAAAACGCATGAAAAGTCGCTCTAAAATTAATAATAATGGTGTGCTGTACGAATATCACGATACGGGTCATAACGGACTTGATCATGTTTGGCATAGTGCTCGACTAGCACATAAGTATCGTGTAACAGACAGTAAAGCGACCAATGCTCTGAGTCATCGAACACTCATGACGCCTAAAGCAGCCATGATGGCATTGAAAATGGGTCTCGATGTTTATATGGCATCAGATGAAGATGACAAAGTCAAGCGGTCAGTGGGAACAACAGTGAGTGATGGCGTACAAATGTCACACTTGTGGATTTCTCGGAAAATTTCTTCCGCTAAGATAGTTAAAGAACATGATAAATTATTGGATGCTATTGAAGAGTGGGAGAAAGTTAAATTTAAAGCTACTTCAACAAGAAAACTAGGTAAAGCTATTGTTATCAAATGTCCTTATGATCGTAGTTTAGTCACCATTACGGGGGATAAATTTGATCATCATGAAAAATGTAAAGGTTTAAATAAACCCAAATGCACACGGACAGTCACGGCACACGGGATTAAATTAGAATTTGTTTTACCCAATGAGATGTTGGAGAGATAAAAGAATGTCGATACAAGTAAATGATCAAGAAATCGATTGGCAAAGATGGTTGAGTCTTGAAATAAAAGATGCAAGTTTATTTAGAGACAATTTACTAGAACAAGAAATGTACCATAGAAGATTTGATACATTTGTCAATGGATTATATACGGTTGTAGATGGATTTAGTCATTATAAAAATGATTCTAAATTTGGCGGATATATTGCTTCTGGAAGAAGACGGATTATTGATACTTTAGATTTGATGTCACTCCAATATTCTGCTGGTGGAGATTTAAATTTTATAAAGGAACTTTTCCCGTATCTTCTTCATTGGACAGAAGAGTATGCAGAAACCAGTCACCTTTATAATTTAAGCCCAGATGCAGGTGGACGTTATGTTTGGCATATTTCTTTAGGCACTGAAGATTATTGGTATATTGCTTTGCGTTTAATTTGCTTTGGATTATTGACAGGCTATGCAGATCAAATAAAGCGAATTATGCCAATTATCGATTATGTGGAAGCAACTCCTGAAGGGCAGGAAAAAGATGGCTTAATCGAGCGATTGGTTGCTTCATTTGTAACAGATCGAGGCATACCACCGAATGATGCACGTCGTCATTTGCCTTATCGTAAGCTCATTAAAGTTTTTGAGGCGGATGCAGAAAAGCGTCCAGCAATGATGTTGCAGTACTTAGAAGATTGGTATGAAGCCAGTCGTCGTGAACCATACTTTGAACAGCATCCAGAAACCGACTTAAGATCTGGTAGAAGTTATTATGGTTATTGGTCATGGGAAGCAGCAGCTGTTACATGGTTGTTAGATATTGATGACACCATTTATCGAGAGCATCAATTTTATCCAAAAGATTTAGTTGATTTTGCTAAAGCACAATCAGAAAAAGTACAAGCACAAGATTCGGTAGAAAAAATTAAAATCAAAGGTGGTGATAAATGTCCAAAAACAGGTTATTGGACGACGCCAGCCCAACCAAATGAACGTCAATATTTTGATAGAGGTGACATTTTACCAATGCTTTCAGAACAAGACTGGGGTGAAGTATATTGGTATTTTGATGGTGAAAAATAAACTTAGAATATCGCAAGATTTAGCCATCCTTATAGGGTGGCTTATTTTTTTATGATAAAGCCTAGTCATAATTACAGGCGAAAAATTTGATCATCATGAAAAATGTAAAGGTTTAAATAAACCCAAGTGCACACGGACAGTGACTGCGCATGGGATTAAATTAGATTTTGTTTTACCCAATGAGATGTTGGAGAGATAAAAGAATGTCGATACAAGTAAGTGATAAAGATATAGATTGGCAAAAATGGGAAAGCTTAGAAATAGATAATGAAATTAGCTTTCGAGATGAATATTTATTAATACAAGATTACCATGAGAATTTTGATGAATTATTAAACGGATTATATGCCGTTGTTGATGGATTTAGTCATTATAAAAATGATTCTAAGTTTGGTGGATATATTGCTTCTGGAAGAAGACGGATTATTGATACTTTAGATTTGATGTCCTTACAGTATTCAGCAGGTGGAGATTTAAATTTTATAAAAGAACTTTACCCGTATCTTCTTCATTGGGCAGAAGAATATGCTGAAACGAGTCATCTTTATAATTTAAGCCCTGATGCAGGTGGACGTTATGTCTGGCATATTTCTTTAGGAACTGAAGATTATTGGTATATTGCTTTACGATTGATATGCTTTGGTTTACTGACAGGGTATGCAGATCAAATGAGTCGAATTATGACGATTATCGACTACACAGAAGCAACACCTGAAGGACAAGAAAAAGATGGCTTAATCGAGCGATTGGTTGCTCCATTTGTAACAGATCGAGGCATACCACCGAATGATGCACGTCGTCATTTGCCTTATCGTAAGCTCATTAAAGTTTTTGATGCTGCACCTGAAAAACGTCCAGCGATGATGTTGCAGTACTTAGAAGATTGGTATGAAGCCAGTCGTCGTGAACCTTATCATGATCAACATCCACAACCTGATATTAGATCAGGTATCAGTTATTTTGGTTATTGGTCATGGGAAGCGGCAGCTGTTACATGGTTGTTAGATATTGATGATACAAATTATCGAGAGCATCAATTTTATCCGAAAGATTTAGTTGATTTTGCTAGATCGCAAGCTGAATCGGTTTCAGCAGAAACCACTATAGAAAAAATTAAAATCAAAGGTGGAGAGCAATCCACGAAAACAGGTTTTTGGACGACTCCTGCCCAGCCAAATCAGCGTCAGCACTTTAGTAAAGGTGAGATTTTACCAACGCTTTCTGAACAAGATTGGGGTGAAGTATATTGGTATTATGATGGTGAAGAATAGAATGGCTTTGTTGCACAAAGATTTCATAACTATATGATTTTAAAGGTTTTGATTATTTTTTGATCCAAAATTAAATTTATTTAAATCAGATGCTTACATATTTATGCAACAAAGCCATTTTTCGTTAACATGGAGATGCTACGTCAAAGGATCAAAGTAAAGCTTAAACTCAAGGGAATACAAGAGGTAGAAGAGGAAATTAATATAATGAGTACATCACAACTCTATTTAAGTAAACAAGAAATAGAAGAGTTAGTTCGGGATATTCCTCAAGATACTTCAATTCTTTATGGGGAGGAAAACCAAGAATTTGGTGTTTGTCCTTATGTTACTTTTTATATTTGTAATAAAGATTGTGCAGAAATATTAAATAAAGTTGTGGCTATTTATATCGAATTTGAAAATTTTATTATAGATAAGCCTTTTCAATTAAGGTTTAGGAGTGATACTGAAGTATGGAAAAAGGCTGATAAGTGGATTAGAAGTCGTAACGAAATGTTAACGGAAATGACAACGGTTTATAAAAAACATTTTATTTACTATATTGGTGCAACATCTGCAGAATCTCCTAATCAAAGTGCACGTTGGGCCTTAGGCGCTAAAATTAGAGACTCAAATGAACGTTATTCTAGTATTAAATTAACCTTTGGTGATAAATGGTATAGATCTAATCCAGTTAGGTGGCATCATTTTGTTAAGCAGTGTCTAGAAAAGCTTAACCCAATTCAAGCCTATAGTGGCTATGAAATAGGAAATACAGGGCAATTTGCATTTGTATCTCCAGAGTTTGAAACAGCAGAACGGACTTTTACGGATTATTTTTACGGGCTCGATATAGATCATCCTGGGATGGAGTTTTCACATGAAAATATGTTTATTGCGGAAGATCGTGATGGGTTAGGTGGTGGTATTCGTACGCCAACATGGTGCTTTTTACTTTCTCCCTATTGGCTAGAGAAACTCGGTCTGAGTGAAGAACAAATTCGTGAAAAACTCAATGATCCACGTATTGAAATAACTAAAATAGAGGATTCAGAAAATCCTAATCTATATAGTCTATGGATCCGTTTGGGCGAGCTCTCACTTTATCCAGTTGAAGAAGATGTCCCTGATCTATTGGTGTTGGCAAATGAGCTAATTAAACCGATACGTTGTGATAACTTAAAACTTACGACCTTAGATGCATGGTCAGATGATCCAAACCCACGTTTTGATGTAGTAAGTGCGAAACAATGGATTGCTCGATTTGATAAAGACAGTACATGGCCTGAATTAAAACGAGTGGAAGTCGAAGCTCAAGAACCAGAAAGAATTGATATTGTACTCGCTGGAGAACCCTGCCCACACGCAGGTTACTGGTATACATTTGCCAAAGAAAACTCACGCCAATATTTTAAACACGGAGATATTTTCCCTGATTTTGAAAGTGATTGGGGGGATGTGTATTGGCAGTTTGATGGGGAAGAATAAACTCAGTCATGAACGGCTTACTATAACTTTAGTATATATTTTTACTAAAATAACAAAAATAAAAATAGCTATAAGTATTGAGTTGGATTTATCTAAGAAAGAAAAAATAAACCCGCTTACGCGGGTTTATTTTTATCTCAATCGAGATTACATATTTGGATAGTTTGGACCACCACCACCTTCCGGTGTTACCCAAGTGATGTTCTGCGATGGATCTTTAATGTCACAAGTCTTACAGTGTACGCAGTTGGCTGCGTTAATCTGGAAGCGCTTGGAACCATCATCATTTTCCATAATTTCATACACACCTGCAGGGCAGTAACGCTGAGCTGGTTCATCCCATTTAGGCAAGTTCACATCAACCGGAATCGAGGCATTGGTCAGCTTTAAATGTGCAGGCTGGTTTTCTTCGTGTACGGTGTTGGATACGAATACTGAAGACAAACGGTCAAAGGTCAGCTTGCCATCCGGTTTTGGATAATTCGGCTTAAAGCTCACTGCATCTACAGTTTTCAGTGCACTGAAGTCAGGCACCAAGTCATGCAGGGTAAACGGCACTTTAAAGATGTTCTGGTCAATAAAGTTAAACGCACCACCAAACCATTGACCAAACTTATGCATCGCCGGGCCAAAGTTACGCGCGTTGTAAAGCTCTTCTTTCAGCCAGCTGTTGTTGAACTTCTCGGTATAAGAGGTTAATTCTTTTGCAAAGAAATCTTCACCTTCAGTCACGCGGGCAATGGCCAGATCACCACCTTTTTCGACACCGGCAGCAATTGCTTCAAAGACTGCCTCACCACAGAGCATGCCGGATTTCATTGCGGTATGAGAACCTTTGATTTTGGCAAAGTTCAAGAAGCCTGCATCATCACCAATTAAGGAACCACCCGGGAAAGTGAATTTAGGCAGCGAGTTAAAACCACCTTTGGTTACGGCACGCGCGCCATAAGAAATACGCTTACCACCTTCCAAGTATTGCTTAATCAGAGGATGAGTTTTCCAGCGCTGCATTTCCATAAATGGATACATATGCGGGTTTTCATAAGACAGATCGACGATCATCCCCAGTGTGACCTGGTTGTTTTCCGCGTGGTAGAGCCACCAGCCGCCTGAAGAACCAGTTTCAGACAATGGCCAGCCGGCACCGTGCATCACCAGACCTGGTTTATGTTTGGCCGGATCAATTTCCCAAAGCTCTTTAATGCCGATACCGTAGTGTTGTGGATCGGCATCTTTGTCCAGATTAAATTTCTGGATCAGGCGTTTGCCTAAGTGACCACGACAGCCTTCAGCAAACAGGGTATATTTGGCATGCAGTTCATAACCTGGGGCAAAGTTGTGGGTCGGTTCACCATCTTTACCAATGCCCATATCACCGGTTTGAATGCCTTTTACGGTGCCATCTTCATGGTACAGAATCTCAGACGCCGCAAAGCCCGGGAAAATCGACACTTCCAGTTCTTCGGCTTTCTGGCCTAACCAGCGCACCACGTTGCCCAGTGAAATGACATAGTTGCCATCGTTGTGCATGGTTTTTGGCACCATCCAGTGTGGTGCTTCTTTCGAAGTGGTTTCAGACAGCAGGAAGAACGTTTTATCTTCTGTTACCGGTACATTTAAAGGTGCACCTTCTTCTTTCCAGTTCGGGAACAGCTCATTGATGGCACGTGGTTCCAGCACCGCACCAGACAAGATGTGCGCACCGACTTCGGAGCCTTTTTCTACGACACAAACGGACAGATCATTCAGGTTATTTTCAATTGCAAGTTGACGGATTTTAATCGCCGCAGACAGACCCGCAGGGCCAGCACCTACGATAACTACGTCAAACTCCATCGATTCACGTTCGATGTGTTCCATGTAGGACTCCTCATAATACTAGAAGGTGGCAACCGTCATCTCAGAATCCGGTGCTGCCATGAGTGTTCTTAGTTCCTAGACACAAATTTGCTATCGTGTCTTTTATATTGTGGGCTAGTATAGTTTTAAACCTTGGTCTAGCCAATTGGCTGAATCATATTATTTTTCCGTCAGCAGGGTATTCAATGATGAACAATGAGCACAATGAACCAAATCCGACGAAAAAAGTAGCATTTTCTGATGATAAAAATTTAATGGGCATTGCACAATACTTAAAAGATGCACAGCCCGGTCACAAAAGGTCAATTCCCCCTTTGGAGCACTGGCATCCAAAGCATTGTGGCAAAATGGATTTAACGGTAAAAGCCAATGGAGAATGGTGGCACGAAGGTCAATTGGTGAAGCGCCAGTCATTAATTGAGCTGTTTTCTACCGTACTCTGGAAAGAAGGTCACACGTTCTATTTAAAAACCCCGGTCGAGCAGATTGAAATTGAGGTGGAAGATGAGCCTTTATTTGTCAATCAGGTAGATCTGGTTGATATTGAAGGCAAGACCTATCTGCAACTGACCACTACCACCCAGGACCTGGTGATTGTCGATGAGCAGCATCCGATCTTTATGCGTGAATATGAAGGGGAGTTGCGTCCCTATGTACATGTGCGTTTTGGTCTGAATGCCCTGATCCAGCGTGCGGCTTTTTTTCATCTGGTCGAGCTGGGCAGCTTGCAGGAAAATGCCGAAGGCGATGCAATTTTAAGCCTGAAAAGTGGTGATTTGCTATTGCAATTAGGCACCTGAGGTTTAAGCTTGAGCCATCCTATTTCAAACTGCTCATTCCGCTGCCATGACCGCCATTCATCCCCTTGCTCCTTTGTTGCACCCTATGACCAGAGCGCAGGCGGATGCGGCAATCGGGATTTTTGATTCAGGCATTGGCGGCCTGTCGGTGGCGCTGGAAATTGCCCAGCATTTGCCTAATGAACAGATTGTTTACTATGCCGACACGGCGCATGTGCCTTATGGCCCGCGTGATGATCAGGAGATTCGTGAACTGACTGCTCAGGCCATCGAGTGGCTGTATCGGCAGGGCTGTAAAATTGCGGTGGTGGCCTGCAATACTGCCTCGGCTTTTAGTCTGGATTATCTGCGTGCGCATTATGGGGAAGATTTCCCGATTGTCGGTTTGGTGCCGGCCTTAAAACCGGCGGTACTGCAGAGCAAAACCAAAACCGTGGCCGTGCTGGCGACACCGGCGACCTTTCGTGGTCAGCTAATTAAAGACGTGATTCAGCGTTTTGCCTTGCCGGCCGAGGTCAAAGTGATTCCTTTAACCTCGCTTGAGCTGGTGCCTTTTGTGGAAAGCGGAGCACAAATGAGTGCTGCCTGTTTAACTACTTTAAGTGAACTGCTACAGCCAGTGGTGGATGCTGGCGCAGATCATCTGGTGCTTGGGTGTACCCATTATCCCTTCTTAAAAACTGCGATTCAGTCTATTTTTGGTCAGAAATTGACATTAATTGACTCAGGAACTGCCGTTGCGCGTCAAACTTCCCGCATTTTAACGAAAAATGAGTTATTATTTGAACAGAGCCGAGCCGATCAGGTGCAGATTCATTGTTATGTCAGCGGTCAAAATGCTGAACATTTACAACCGATTGTCGAGCGTCTGATGCCTGAGCAGATCCGCTGGAAAATTTCCAATCTGCCTCGCTAAGCCAGGCTCCATAAAGAAAGCAACATGATTGCTTCAGCATGACTTATTTTTTTGATTGGGGAACAATACTGATGCCCATTGGGCGCTTCAGCTATTGAGGGAAGGAGAGCCAATGCTCGATAAACGCTATCAGGTATTTATCTCTACGTCCGGTTCAGAGATGCAGCCGGAACGCATGGTATTGACACAGACCTTGGTGGGAATGGGCTTCTTTTCCTGGGGCTTGGAGCAGCGTACGCCATTGAGTACGTCATTTGCCCGTCGTCAGATTGATGACTGTGACTATGTGGTGCTGTTACTGGGCAGCCAGTATGGCGAGCAGTCGGTATCGGGTGTGGGCTATATGCATCTGGAATATATTTACGCGGTCACCAAGCAGAAACCGATGATTGTGTTTATGCATGAAGACCCGGATTCGCGTGATGCCAGCTTGCAGGATGCCAAACCTGAACTGCGGGAAAAATTTAAAGAATTCCGTCGCCTGTTGCAGCAGGAAGTTGATCAGGTGTTTTGCTATCGCAGCTTGCGTGATCTGGAGCTGGCGGTACGTTTCAATATGCCGCAAATGCTGGAGCGTTATCCGGTGGTGGGCTGGGTGCGTCCGCAAAATACCCAGGCCCTGCATGATGAAATCGAGCAGCTACAGGCCAAAGTGGCCCAGTTAAAAAATGAACTTGGCAAGACCGAAGCCGATCCATTCTTAAGCCTGCCCAAAGTATCGATGCATGAAGCTTTCCAGTTTGAATACCGGATGCATGCCTATCAGGATGGTAATTTTAAAGAACTGAAAGTACAAAAACAGCTGACCTGGGCGCAGCTGTTCAGTATTTTAGGCTCGACCTTTATTCATCCGACCCCGGAAGAATATTTCTCTAAACGCATGAATGAATATTTAAATGATACCGGCCTGACTGATGCGCGGCGTGAAATGCCACGGGCGCATGCGGTGGCCCGGGCGCAAATCAATATTCGTGCGCTGCATACCATTAAAATGCAGATGCGTCAGAATGACTGGATTGTGCAGGCCGGCCGGGATGAACGCCAGCGTATGCTGTGGCAGACCACAGTCAAAGGACAGAAATTGCTGGACAGTAACCTGCTTGATAATGATCGTGTTTTTCAATATAAATCGACGCATTAATTCATTTAGTAACAGACGGGAAAGCTGTTAAAGTAAACGCGTTCCCTGATGATTCCTGAGAGCCTGATGTCTGTTGTTGCGAAACCGAAAATCACCATTATTCTGGCCAATTTGGGCACACCGGATGCACCGACTGTGCCCGCGGTACGACGTTTTCTGAAACAGTTCCTGTCTGATCAGCGGGTGATTGAAATTCCCAAACTGCTGTGGCAAATCATTTTAAGGCTGTTTATTTTACCGTTTCGCCCCAAACGCGTGGCACATGCCTATGCCATGGTCTGGAATCAGGATTCGCCCATGCGCGAGATTTTGCAGGCGCAGGTCGATGCGGTCAGACAGACCTTAAGCCCGCTCTACCCGGAATTTGAGCTGAATATTGTGCCAGCCATGACCTATGGCAACCCGGGTATCGACGCTTTGCTGGCAAAGCTGGCCCAGCAGCCGCAAGATCATCTCCTTGTCCTACCGTTATTTCCGCAGTACTCCGCAACTTCCACCGCACCGCTGTATGATGCTATAGCCAAATGGATTCCGCAGCAGCGTAATTTGCCGGGGCTGAGCATTATCCGCGATTATTATCAGCATCCTTTGTATATTCAGGCTTTGGCGCAGAGTGTGCGCGAATTTCAGGCCGAGCATGGCCCGGCGGAAAAACTGCTGATGTCGTTTCATGGTATTCCACAGCCATATGCCGATAAAGGCGACCCGTATGCCGAGCGCAGTCGCACAACCGCTCAACTGGTGGCGCAGGCGCTGGGTTTAAATGAGGATCAGTGGGCGATCAGCTTCCAGTCACGTTTTGGCAAGCAGGAATGGGTCAAGCCCTATACCGATGTGCTTCTCGAAGAATGGGGCAAGCAGGGAGTCAAATCGGTTCAGATCATGAGTCCGGCATTTTCTGCCGACTGTCTGGAAACCCTGGAAGAACTGGCCATACAAAATGCCGAGATTTTTCAGCAGGCGGGCGGGGAACACTATGCTTATATTCCGGCGCTCAACCAGCGGGATGATCATTTACAATTGCTCAATGCCTTGCTTCAGGCTAATCTGGATGCCCTGAAACAGACTTTTGCCCATTTTCAACAGGACGCTTAACCCATGTTACAAGTCAAAATTGTGCCGGTCACGGCATTTGCCCAAAACTGTTCCATCGTCTGGGATGCAGAAAGCAAAGACGCCATTTTGATTGATGCGGGCGGCGAACCGGACAAGCTGCAGGCAGAAGTTGAAGCACTGGGCTTAACTGTGAAAGCCTTATGGTTAACTCATGGCCATCTGGATCATGCCGGTGCTGTCGGCGCCTTAAGAAAACGCTGGAATGTGCCGGTCATTGGCCCGCATAAGGAAGATGCGTTCTGGCTGGACATGATTCAGGAAGTATCGGCGCGTTATGGTTTCCCGATTCCTGAAAAGGTCGAGGTGGATCAGTGGCTGGAAGGCGGTGAGCAGCTACAGCTCGGCAATGAACAGTTTGAAGTGCGTTTTGCACCGGGACATACCCCAGGTCATGTGATGTTCTATAATGCCAATTACGGTTTGCTCTGGACCGGTGATGTGCTGTTTAAAGGCTCGATTGGCCGGACAGATTTCCCGCGTGGGAATCATCAGCAATTACTGGATTCAATCCAGCGTGAATGTTTTAGCCTGCCCGATGAAACCCAGTTTATTTCAGGGCATGGTCCGATCAGTACTATTGGTTTTGAAAAACAGCACAATCCTTTTGTGGCGGGGCAGGCCGGCTAATCTGCAAATTTCACCCTAACCAAAGTCAGCACAGTGCTGACTTTTTTATTACGCCGTTTTGATTGCCGTTTATTTACGAAACGGGTCATTCAGCTGTTTTTTCGCTTCCATTCCCACCAGCCAGGCCATTAAGGCAAATAATACCGCCACCCCAATCAGCAGCATATCCTGACTATATAAACCGACCGCCAGCATTAAGATTGCGGCAAGCAGAAAGGCGAAAAAAAGAATTTTCAGGAGCGTGGGCATACAGGGCTCGATAATTAGAATCTCGAGGCCATTTAAAAAAGAACCGAATGCGAATAGGGTAACGTTTTGCAGTAAAATTTTTAAATGTGTGCGCTGTTTGCGCAAAGAAGTTTTAAATGTGTAGGATTTTTATTACACCTTTCCAGTAAAAGCGGCTTTTTGTAAAACCGCGTAACTCATTTTAGTCTTCCGGGTTATCTACCGAGGGTGCATCCTGAGTCGGCAGGCGATATTCATCACTGGCCCAGGCGCCCAAATCAATCAGCTTGCAACGCTCGGAACAGAAAGGGCGAAATTCATTGCCTTCCCAGACAGAAGGTTCACCACAACGTGGGCAAGGGAATGTACGTGGCATGCGGGTCTCCTGATAAAATCCCGGATTAGATTAGGCAAAAACAGCTGCACTTGATAGACTTGTGCGGTTTTTTTATAAGTTTGATCTGATTATGCCCATTCGTCAATTTCAAGCCCAGCGTATGCATGCTCCGCGTGACTTTCAAGCCATTGCCAATACTCCTGTCTGTATCGAAATTGGTGCGGGCAAAGGCAAGCACGCGCTGTTGTTCAGTGGGCAACATCCTGAGCAAACCCTGTATGCGATTGAGCGCACCCGGGAAAAGTTTCTGGCCATGCAAAAGCAGCATGGATTAGAACCGCGTGCCAATCTGCAGCCGGTCCATGCCGATGCCTTACCGTGGATTGTACATGCGCTATATCCGGCGCAAGTTGAGCAGTGCTTTATTTTATATCCGAATCCGGAGCCGCATAATCCGGCCCAGCGCTGGCTAAATATGCCATTTTTTGAGTTCTTGCTGTCGCGTTTGCAACCCAATGGACAGATTACCCTGGCCAGTAACATTCCTGAATATATTGCCGAAGCTGAACAGCAATTATTGGCGCTATGGAAACTGCCATTTGAGAAACAGCGGATTGCCGCCGATTCTGCTCGGACCCATTTTGAAATTAAATATTTGCAGCGCGGTGAATTGTGCCAGCAACTGATTATTCGCAAACCGGAGGGCTATCGCACCCGTTTTGATGATTTTCAGCCGCTCCAGGGCCAGTCGCCAGCGCAGGCAGTGGAAGAATAAGCATGTCCAAGCGGATTGCTATTATCGGGGCAGGCCCGGCCGGCTTGATGGCGGCTGAGGTGCTTAGCCAGTATGGCTATAGCCTGCATGTCTATGAGCAGAAGCCTTCGGCAGCACGCAAGTTTTTAATGGCCGGCAAAACCGGGTTAAACATTTCCCATGCCGAAGCGGTGCCGCAGTTTATCCAGCGTTATGATCAGGCCGACTGGCTGGCGCCGTGGATTCAGCGCTGGGATGCCGGCTGGATTCAGGACTGGATGGCAGGCTTGGGCATTCGCTCCTATGTCGGTTCATCCGGGCGGGTATTTCCGGTCGAGATGAAAGCTGCGCCGTTATTACGGGCCTGGTTAAAACGACTGGCGGATAACGGGGTGCAGTTTCATTACCGCCAGCAGGTCAAAGGCCTTGAGCAGCAACAGCTGCAGATTCTGGATTTGAAGCACGGGCAACTGCGCAGTGAAGCATTTGATGCGATTGTGCTGGCTTGTGGTGCGCTGTCGTGGTCGCAATTGGGCAGTGATGGTGCCTGGCAGAACTGGCTTCGTCCAGAGCAGATTGAACCATTTCAGGCCAGCAATGCCGGGGTGGAATATCCGTGGTCCAGCTTTATGCAGCCAGTGTTTGGTCAGCCTTTAAAACGGGTTGAGGCCTGGGTGGAACCGCATACGCGCAGTATCGGCGATATTGTCCTGACCCATTATGGACTGGAAAGCGGCCTGATTTATAAGCAGGGCCGGGCCTTACGTGCACAGCTGAAACAGAAGCAGCGCATGGTGCTGTTTCTGGATTTACTGCCCGAGCAGTCCCAGGCGCAGCTGGCCAAAAAATTACACCCCAGTAAAAAGCAGTCGCTTAGCAATGTCTGGCGTAAAGCCGGTTTAGATGCAGCCAAAAGCAGTCTGGTACGTGAACTGGTCGATAAAAGCTTATGGCATCAGCCGGAGGCATTGGCGGCACAGGTGAAACAGCTACTGATTGAATTAACAGGCTTTCGCCCGATTGAAGAAGCGATTAGCTGTGCCGGCGGAATCAAACGCAGTGCCTTCAGCCCGCAGTTACAGCTGAAGGATCATCCGGCAGTATTTTGCTGCGGTGAAATGCTGGACTGGGATGCACCCACCGGCGGCTATTTGCTGACGGCCTGTTTTGCCACCGGACGGGCAGCCGGGGAAGGCGTGCATACCTATCTCTCTACAGGGCCGTTTAGGCCCTGAAGTGATAGATGTTATTTATTGGTCGAGCTGTGGATACTGGTCGCGCCAGTGTTCCAGTTGTTCCTGGGCATGAATAAATTTCCCCAGACCTTTAACGCTGTCTGGCGCACTCTCCGATGCAGCTGAAGCTGGTTGCTGGGCATGCAGCTGGGCCTGATGATCCCAATATTCATACATCAGGCCCTGAATATAGCGGCCTTGTTCGGTCTTTAAATCCAGCTCTTTCAGCATATTCAGTGCCGACTGGATATTGTCACCTTGCCGGCTTCGTGCAAAGCCATCATCCAGCGTGCCTTGCTGCTGCATCTGCATCAGTTCAGCTTCCATGTCTTCACTCATCTGGCTAAAACGCTGTTCATAGTCGGTTAGCAACTGCAGGTCATGCAAGTCCTGCTCGGTTTTCGGGAAATCGCGCACCGGCTCACTTTTCAGTTCCTGCAGCACCTGATCTTCGGCGCTTAATTCCTGCTTCGGTTCTGGTGACGGATTACGCTCGCAGGCACTCAGCAGCAGTGCACTGCCAAGCAGACAGGCCAGAGATAAAGGTTTGATCAGATTGGACATGACAGGTTCATCCTTATTGTTCTGTAATTTTTGTAAAGCTATACACATGGGTGAGGTAGGGAAAGTCAATTTGTTGCTGGGGCTGTTTGCCTGTATATTGCAGCACAATCTGCTCGAACTGCTGTTTCAGCTGCTGTTGCTGGTGTTCAGGTAGCGCGGCAATAAAACTGGTAGAAAGCAGGCGTTTTGACACCACCTGTTCAACTGTACCGCTTTGCGATTGCTGAAAAGTAGCTTCTGCGTTAGCGTTAAAGCCAGTCGCAGCCGAAAAGACCTGTCGCCATTGGCCGCTATGAAAACGCGGGGTATCGCCTTCCAGCGGTGCGATATGCTCGGCCAGTGCTTTGACCCAGTCGATGCTGGTGTCACGCTGATTCCAGATCAGCAACAGCTGGCCACCCGGTTTCAGTACCCGGTAAATTTCGTTCAGGGTTTCAAGATTGGCAAACCAGTGAAAGGACTGGGCGCAGCAGACGGCATCGACACTGGCATCAGGCAGCGGCAGGGTATGACTATAGGCTTGGATGCTTTGCACATCAGGATAGTGTTGCTGCAGTTGTGCCAGCATTTCGGCCACCGGCTCAACAGCAATTACATGCGGGCTAAGCTGTTGCAGAATCGGCAGGAATTTACCGGTACCGGCACCCAGGTCGACACAAACCGGTGCAGCATCAGATTTAAGCTGGTTTTTTAACCATGTAACCAGCGCTTGTGGATAACTTGGTCGGACCTGTTGATAAAGTTCGGCGGCTGTGGAAAAGCCTTGTTCTGCTGCAGGATGGAGGAATTGTGTCATATTTTGCGCTTTTTTATCTGCCGGGCATCTATAAAATAACATATTCGCTTTTTAGTCGTCGGCATACGGTCTATTTGTTATTTTGAATCTTGATAGAGGGCTGTGCAGCTCTGGTGTGGGAATGGATAAACACATAATTTTTGAAGACGATCATATCCGTGTCATCTGGATGTCCGGTCATTCAGAGGCGCTGATTTTTTCTTTTGGCGATTTAATTACCCGCGCCAAAGGCCTGACCATTAATGCTGAAAAGTCATTGAGCAAACACGGCTATAACGTGGTTGGCATCATGCCAAAGGAGAAATCCTGGTTTCCCGAGCAGTCGATGCGCGCGATGCTGCATGAGATTGCCGCCATCATTGCGCCGTTTCAGCAGCGTATTGGTTATGGCGGTTCGATGGGTGGTTATGCGGCCATAAAATATTCCAACCTGCTGGATTTGCAACGTGTGGTGGCACTGGTGCCGCAATATTCGATTGATCCGGAAGATATTCTGGACACGCGCTACAATATGTTCTTCCATCCGCAGCACAATGCTGACATGCGTATTCAGCCCCAAGATGTTTCGGCTGAGCGCGAATATATCGTGATTTATGATCCGCACTATGCCGAAGACCGCGCCCAGTACTTAAAACTGCAGGCAGTGCTGCCTTCGCTGCAGACCCTGCATTTACCGTTTACCGGACATGATGCAATTGCGGTGCTGGCCAGTTCCGATTTACTCAATGATTTTCTTAGCCATCCTTTTGATCCGGCACATTTTTACCAGAAGATGCGTCAGGTCAAAAAGAACAGCAAGTTCTACTATCGCAAGCTGATTGAAAACCTGTTGCCACGGCACAAACATGCACTGGGTCAAATCCTGAAAAACAATGAGCTGCAACTGGACAGCGGCTTTTTTGATGCCAAGCTCAAGCAGAACCTGATTCGCTCACTGCTCAGCAATAAACAGGTCGATCAGTATGATCTGCATAAACTCGGGATTCAGTTTAACCTGCCGCAGGAAAGCCGTCGCCAGCTGATGGACTGTTTTGGCCATGGGCTGGTATTTAATGTCATTAGCCAGAAGATCGAAAGCTATGCTGCCAGTGCGGTGGCTTTAAACCATAAATTCCTGATTCCGATTTATGCCAAGGGCAATGGACTGGTACAAATCTGGCTGAATGACCAGCGTTATATTGTGGCCATGAATGATCGTCAGGTAATGAAACTGTTTCAGGAACAGGATGAGCTCAGCGCCGGTATGCACCCTATCGTGATTAAAAAATACAGCGATTATTATGTGCTGAGCTATAAACAGCTGAATTTAAGTAGTGATGAATTTGGCGGCAATGAATTTGTCGATGACAGCCCGGAAAGTGCCAAATTTGTGACCCAGCCTGAAGTGGTGCTGTAAGCCAAAACTGCACTGACCCCGAAGTCCTTGTTTTATTTTATATTCAGGCTAAGATGAGGGTGGATATAAAACAACCAGTGGATAAAAGTAGGGTAGTGTTATGACCATTCGACCTCTGTCTGTTGTGGTACTGAGCCTTCTGGGTTGGGCTGTTCCGTCGGTTGCTTCGGCACAAACGGTGCATTATTCAGCCTATATGGTGTTCGGCAGTGGCCTGTTATTGGTATTGGCTTTAACCATTTATGTCATTCGGCAAATCCGCTTTTCTTTACGCAATTATCACAGCAAGCGCCCATGAACTCATGGGCGTTTTTTGTGGGTATCCCATTTTTGAACTGACGCGTAGCGCTACAAGTGTGCTTTAATTCCCTCACGCCATGATGAGAGGATGCACCACTTGAACACCGTATTTCTGGATTTTGCCTCGCTAGATCAGGATGATTTACAGCTAGAAGACTTAAAGGCCGTCTTTCAGCAGCAGTTAACGCTGTATCCAACCACTTCGCCTGCAGAGCTGCTGCCACGGGTGCAATCTGCCGAGGTGATTATCAGCAATAAAGTGCTGCTCGATGCCGAGACATTACAGCAATGCCCGCAGCTTAAACTGATCCTGATTTCAGCCACCGGTACCAATAATGTCGATTTGGAACAGGCACGCCGCCAGGGCGTGGTGGTGTGTAACTGTCAGGGTTATGGCACGGCCGCAGTGGCGCAACATACCTTAATGCTGATGTTAAATCTGGCCACTTCTTTTGTGCGTTATCATCAGGCGGTGCAGCAGGGCCAGTGGCAGCGTTCTAGCCAGTTCTGTCTGCTGGACTATCCAATTGTCGAGCTGGCCGGAAAAACGCTGGGCATTGTTGGTTATGGTGAGTTGGGGCAGGCGGTGGCTAAACTGGCCGAAGCCTTCGGCATGCAGGTCAAAATTGCTGCTCTTGCCAACCGGCCACAATCTGCGTCGCGGGTGCCTTTTGCCGAGCTGTTACCGCAGGTGGATTTTTTAAGCCTGCATTGTCCACTGACCGAAGATACCCGGGATTTAATCGGGCCGGCTGAGTTTGCCGCCATGAAACATAGCGCGTTTTTAATTAACTGTGCCCGTGGTGGTATTGTCAATGAAGCGGCGCTGGCCGAAGCCTTACTGTCCGGACAAATTGCCGGTGCGGCGATGGATGTGCTGAGTGTCGAACCACCCAAACAGGGTAATATCCTGTTAGACCTAGCTATTCCCAATTTAATTTTAACCCCGCATAGTGCATGGGGCAGTGTAGATGCACGGCAGCGGATTGTGCAGCAAATGGTAGAAAACGTGATCGCGTTTCAGCAGGGCCAACCGATCCGTCAGGTTAATTAAGCAAATATCAAGCAATAAAAAATACGGACGCATTCGGGTCCGTATTTTTTGGGTGGAATGAAAAGGCGAGTGAGGATGAGGCTCTCGCTCACTCCCGTCTTAAAGTTCGGTCACGGCATAGCTGGTGGCCCCTGAACCGGTTTCAGCAGGCACGGGTGCCGCAGGTTGAGCAGTATCTGGCTGACTCAAGCTGCCTTGTACAATGGGTACCGGCTGTTGCGGTGCACCGCCTAAGGCTTCTTTGGTGTCCTGAATTTTCTGGTTAGCCTGTTGCGTGGTGTTGCTGGTTAAGGTTTTGGTATTTTCCCAGGCCTGATGCACCGAAGGCCGTACTTTTTGCACACCTTTTTCTGCCACTTCACTAACCCGATCTGCCGCGTTTAAAACACCTTGCTGTGCTTTATAGGCCCAGACATGCAGTAAATTCGGATTATCGGCATACGGCTGAATCGGGGCTTGGAGCTTGGTGCTGCTATTCGCTTCTGCTGGTGGAGTTTGTGCCCAGACTGCAGTACCCATAAGCATAAGGCCAACAGCCAATACGGATTTCATTTTATGCATCATAATCATGAGCCCTGCTAAAAGAGAATGGAAAGCCTAAGCCTAAACTGAAGGCATGAAGAAATCATGAAGATTCCTGTTACTGTGCTGAGCATCTGCTGAATTGTCTTAAAACTCAAGCACAAAATTAAAAAAGCCCACAGGGTTGCAGGCTTGGTTCTCTCATTTTGATTATTGTGCTGCGCCCACTGCGGTATGGGTTTTGCTGCTGACTTTGGCTTTGGCCACAGGTGTATCGACATCAACCTGCGCATTGCTATGCAGTTGTGCCTGTGCCGATTTCTGTTTCAGGCTGTTTTTGGTTTTTTCCGTGCGGTCTGCGGCATGTTCACGGGCTGCTGCGGCTTTTTCTTTACCGGCTTCGGCTTTTTCATTGCTGAACTGTTTGGTGTTTTGCCAGGTGTTCTGGGTCGTGGTTTTTACGCTATGTAAACCTTGACCGACATGCTCGCCTGCGCTGTGCAAGGTCTGCTGCGTACCTTGCACTACATTATTTAAAAGTCCACCAGCCTGTGGCGCCTGCACAGCTGCCGATGCGTTGACATTGGCCTGAAGTGCTGGCGCGGCATACAGTGAAGATGTCGCGAGTAGGGCGCTGCTCATGAATATTGTTGTGAGAGTTTTCTTCATAGGATTTTCCTTGCATGTGTGCCACAGACGCAATGCTGTGAGCGGTGCCTATCTTAATGAGAAAAATATACGCCGATATGCTTTATGCAAAAACATCCACAATCTTGCTACAACTGCTTAACAATTCAGGCATTTTTGTAAACCGGGGATTGGCTGCGAAGTCTTATACCAGTTGGTATAGCAGATATAATTTGAATGATGAAAAATCTATTTATTTTTCAGGTTATTTTTATTTTTTCTGAAAAATGTGGAAAAGCACCATGCCTTTTGCAGGCATGATGCTTGAATTTTTAGTTACATTGCGCCAGGGCATCTTTATGGAAATGATCGCGTAGGGTTAGGAAGTTTTTCTGTACCGTGGCATCATGCAGATCAAAATTATGGGCAGTGCTGGTGCCATCTTGGGCAAAGGTAGCAGAACCGGCTGAAATGAGGGTGTTGCCTTTAAATGCCCATTGTTCGATTGAACGGCCGGCTTTGAGCTGTCCTCTAAATTCAATCACGCATTTATCAATAAATTTGGTCAGTTTGGCTGAGTTGTGCGTGGTGTCTGGATAGACCTCAAGATTTTGGACTTCTTGTAATACCCCCGCTTGTAGTTGTGGAATGACTGGCGCAGAGGTACATGCACCCAGAGAAAGGCAAGTTAGACCAGATAAAATTAAAGTTTTAAGTTTCATAAGCTTCTTTCTTGTTGAGTGTTTTCAGTTTGAGTATAGGGAATATGGAAGGAAAAGCCTATAGGTATGACCTATAGAATAGTGGTACTTAAGAGAGGGAGGAGAGAATTAACTATAAAGTGAGTAGTGGCGTGTTTGTAAGGTCAGTAATTGAGGTTTTAAATGATTTAAATCTTCATTGAGGCCTACACGTTTTGCCAGAGGGTCAACTAATCTTCTTGTATCATGAGTGTTCGGCAATGGAACGACATTCAAGGCTTGGGAGAGTGCTTTAAGTTGTTGACGTCTAGAAACACTTGAGCATGAGTATCTGCGGAATTTTTCTAATAGAAAAAACAGTCGGCGCTTTTCTAAGGGATTTAAACTGGAACTCACAGCAGGTAGCAGTTCTGAATATAATAATGCTTCAGCAACGGGTTTAACCTGCTCGAATGTTGCAGAATTCAATGGCTGCTTTAATAGTGCTTTTAAAGCATGCTCAAATTCCAACTGATTCATGGTGTCAATCTCCCAGGTCTGAAAGAAGCGAAATCATATATTGAATATTAGAATCTAATTGCTCAGGTGTAACGTAATAGTCTTTAGCATTATTTGCTATTTCTTTGAACTGCTCAAGCGAAAACTTGTTTCTTGCATATAATGCTTGAATATCTTCGATGTCTCTGTCAGATAAGCGTGCCAATTTAGAAACAGCCAAATCTACGCCAGATACGAGATAGACCTCTACGATACTTTCAGCGGTTAAGGGGATAACTCGTTCCCTGTAATCAGGATCGATGGAGGCAAGGCTGGTATTAAATCCACTGTCAAATTCTAAATTTGTTTCAAGATTATTATGATCCAGATATTCAATATCATTATTTTCTAGAAATAAGAAAATATCTTCTTTTTTTAATTGGCTGATCGATTGGATTTCAGCATCAATATCATTACTACCTCGAGCATTGGTGTGGATGTGAAACGCACAGCCACCAAAAATAAATGCCTTAACGGCACCATGAGGAAGATATTGATGATTCATTGAAATCCAATCCTCAAGCTCTTGAAAGAGCTTAAGGATTGCAAGGGTGATAGGTGAGTCGTTATAAATACTCATCTTTAGTGTTGAAGCACCGAAATATCCGCCACTTTGGTAAACAAGTCACGAAGCTGTGCAAGCAGACGTAAACGGTTTGCTTTCAGGTCAGCATCATCCGCCATCACCATAACACCATCAAAGAATGCATCCACTGGCGCACGAAGAGCAGCAAGTGCAGAGAGTGCAGCAGTGTAGTCTTTAGCAGCAAATAACGGCTCAACCACTGGTGTGATTTTCGCAAGTTCAGTGAACAATGCTTTTTCAGCATCTTCAACCAAGGTCGCTTCAACCACTTCGCCAGCAGGTGCCGCTTCTTTGGCAAGAATATTGGCAACACGCTTATTCGCAGCAGCAAGTGCAGCAGCTTCAGGCAATGCGCGGAAGTGATTTACTGCATTGACACGCTTGTCAAAATCAAGCGGTGATTTTGGCGACAAGGCTTGAACCGCTTGAATCACATCAACTGCAACGCCTTGGTCTTCATATTTGGCACGGTAACGACCTTCAAGGAATGCAACTGCATCGTTTAAAGTCTTGACGTGATCTTTCAATACATCGCCATACGCAGCTAAAGCAAGTTTGATGAGGTCTTCAATCGACACATCAAGCTCGTTTTCAGTCACTAGACGTAAGATACCAATCGCAGAACGACGCAGGGCAAACGGGTCTTTCGAACCTGTCGGCGCTTGACCAATACCAAAAATACCGGTGAGCGTATCTAAACGGTCTGCAAGGGCAATGGTTGTCCCTGTTTTGGTTTTTGGTAAAACATCGCCTGCGAATTTAGGAAGATATTGCTCGCCAAGTGCTTCAGCCACTTCATCATTTTCGCCTTCAAGACGTGCGTAGTAAGTTCCCGCGATGCCTTGAAGTTCTGGGAATTCACCCACAAGCTCAGAGGTTAAGTCACATTTCGCAAGAAGTGCCGCTTTTTCAGCGTCAGCCGCATTTGCACCTGTAATTGGTGCTAAAGCCACAGCCAATTTTGCAATACGTTCAGACTTGTTCCAAAGCGTGCCGAGTTCTGCCTGGAATACCATATTCGCCAGTTTCTCCTTACGAGAAGCAAGCGGTTGTTTTTGGTCTTGTAGGAAGAAGAATTCAGCATCTGACAAACGTGGACGAACCACTTTCTCGTTACCTTCAATAATTTGTGTCGGGTCTTTTGACTCGATGTTTGACACCGTAATGAAGTACGGTTGCAGTTTATTGTCGCTATTCACCAGGCAGAAGTACTTTTGGTTGTCCTGCATGGTGGTGATCAGTGCTTCTTGAGGAACAGCAAGGAAGCGTTCTTCGAAGCTTGCACGAAGCGCAACAGGCCATTCAACCAGTGCGGTTACTTCATCACGAAGGTCGCTTGGTACAATCGCAATCGCATTGACTTCATCCGCCAAGGCTTTGACTTGCTGGCCGATAATGGCTTGACGCTCTTCAAATGATGCAACCACATAAGCGCTACGAAGTGCATCTAAGTACGCATCTGCATTGGCCAGCGTAATCGCTTCAGGTGCATGGAAGCGGTGACCATACGTCACATTGCCAGCTTTATGATCTTGAATGGTGGCATCAACTACATCGTTGTCTTTCAGCAACACCACCCATTTTACCGGACGTACGAATTCAGTACGACTGGCTGCAGAACGCATGCGTTTTGCAATTGGCAGGTTGTCCAAGGCATTTTGTAAAATTTGCGGTAACAGCGCATCCAGTCTTTGGCCTTTGACATCTTTTAAGTAGCAGACTTTTTCAACTTTACCGGCCTGGAACGTCGAAACCTGATCAACCGTAATGCCTTGGCCACGCATAAAGCCTTCAAGCGCTTTGGTTGGCTTGCCTTCTGCATCATATGCTGCTTGCACAGCAGGGCCGTCAAAACGTTTTTGTGTGTCGGCTTGCGCGCCATCAACATTGACAATTTTAAGCGCCAAACGACGTGGTGCAGCATAGGCTTCGATTGAATCGAAAGCCAGACCTGCATCTTTTAAGCCTTTAACCGTTTCTGCCTGTAATGCATCACGTAATTTTTTTAGGCTTTTTGGTGGGAGTTCTTCACAGCCAAGTTCAAATAAAACAGTATGTTTAGACATTATTTGCTCTCCGCTGATTTTTCTGCTTGCGCGGCTTCCGCCTCAACCTGTGCTTTTAACTGTGCCAGAACTTCATCACGTAAATGCGGTTCCGCCATTGGGAAACCAAGCTCTGCACGTGCGGCCACGTAGCTTTGTGCAATGGCACGCGCCAATGTACGTACACGTAAAATATAACGCTGACGCTCAGTCACAGAAATCGCACCACGTGCATCAAGCAGGTTAAAGCTGTGTGATGCTTTGACCACTTGCTCATAGGCAGGCAGTGGCAGTTTCGCTTCCATTAAACGAGAGGCTTCTTCTTCATAGAAGTCGAACAGTTCAAACAGTTTGTCGACTGGCGCATATTCGAAGTTGTAAGTCGATTGTTCCACTTCGTTTTGATGGAACACATCGCCATAGGTGACCGTACCGAACTGACCTTTAGTCCAAACAAGGTCATACACAGAGTCTACACCTTGCAGGTACATCGCCAGACGTTCTAAACCGTAAGTGATTTCACCGGTGACCGGATAGCATTCAACACCACCGACTTGCTGGAAGTAAGTGAATTGCGTGACTTCCATACCGTTCAGCCAGACTTCCCAACCTAAGCCCCAAGCACCCAGTGTTGGCGATTCCCAGTTATCTTCGACAAAACGGATATCGTGTACCAAAGGATCAATCCCGATGGCTTTTAAAGAATCCAGATACAGCTGCTGGATGTTGTCCGGGTTTGGCTTAAGCACCACCTGGAACTGGTAGTAGTGTTGCAAACGGTTCGGGTTTTCACCATAACGGCCATCTTTCGGACGACGTGATGGTTGCACATAAGCAGCATTCCAGGTTTCAGGACCCAGTGCGCGAAGGAAGGTCGCAGTGTGGAATGTTCCTGCACCCATTTCCATGTCGTAAGGCTGCAACACGACGCAGCCTTGCTCCGCCCAGTAGTTTTGTAAGGCAAGAATTAAGCCTTGGAAGGTATCAATATGCGATATGGCGCGACTCATGGTCATCCACTTAAAATTAGAGAAAAATTGTGCTCAATTATAAGGATTTTGGCGGGAGGTAGCAAAGGTTATCCATACAATGCTGGCGCTTTGATCAGGAAGCGAAGCCTAACCGAAAAATCGTCGTAAAAAATCAGTAGAGAAACCAGTATTAGATTGATCCGTCTATCCACAAAACCGGATTTTGATCTGTAGGATTGGGGGAAAACCCAGCATTGTCATTTCAGTCATTTTTCTCAAAGATTGGTTTCATCTGGTGTATACAGCGCAATCATCTGCGCTGAACGGTGTATACGCAAAAACGATGTTTTTAAAATGAAGGGCTTATCAATTTTTTCTAAAAAGAGGATGATTCAGCGCTCCAATATTGATATACATCTCAACAGAAAAATTCATAATTATAAGATATAGAATGAATACATCTTATAAGCTGCTTCATTTTATAATGGCAGCCGTCGCCAAAATCACAAAGGATTCCCGTGTTTCATCCGCAATCTGAATGGTTAGAAATCTTAAAACCCAATTTCAAATTACTGCCGCTGAAAGAACGTCTGTTGTGCGGATTGGGTGCTTTGCTGGGCTTGAGTTTATCTTCACTGATCAGCTTATGGATTTTGGGCGATATTAATGCCTGGTATATCGCGCCGATGGGTGCGTCGTCAGTATTGCTGTTTGCGGTGCCGGCCAGTCCGCTGGCACAGCCGTGGAATATGGTGATTGGCAATACTATTGCCGGCATTATTGGTGTGACCTGTGCGCTGCATATTCCGAATCTGACCGAAGCCTTTAGTGTGGCGGTGGCCTTATCTATTATTTTAATGATGTCGACTGATTCGCTGCATCCACCGAGTGGTGCAGTGGCAATTACTGCGGTATTGGGCGGTGAGGCGGTCAGTGAACTGGGCTATCTATTTATCTTTTATCCGGTGCTGTTAAATTCGCTGTTATTGCTGCTGGTGGCGATGATGTTTAACCGACTGACCGGCAAGCAATATCCGCACAAGGCCCAGCTGAATCTGCGCTCGCAAGACCCGACTCCGACCCAGAAAGTCACCATTCAGCCGCAAGATATTCATCATGTACTGGAGCATCAGACCGAGCTGCTGGATATTAGTGAATACGATTTGCAGAAAATTATTCTGGAAGCGCAATATCAAGCCAATGCACGTATGCAGGATGAAAACGTGCAGGAATGGCGCTGTGAAGACATCATGACCCATGATGTGATTACCTTGCAGCAGGATGATGATATCCAGCTCGCGCTGGACAAGTTCAAGCAGGTCAATTTAATGAGCTTGCCGGTGGTAAATGCCGAGCAGCAACTGGTCGGCACATTGGCATTGTATGAAGTTGTGGAATGGTTTAAACATGCTACCGATGTGCGGATGTCATGGCAGCATCAGGTCAAACACATTATGAACCGCAAGGTGGTGACGGTAAAACCACATCAGAGTATTGCCGATCTGGTCCCGTATTTTGTGGAACGTTCGTTTAACTATATTCCAGTGGTGGAACAGCAGCAGCTGGTCGGGATTATTAGCCGCGCCGATATGATTGCCGCCATGAACCAGCGTCTGATCTGGCTACGCAGCAAAACTACGGAAAACTAAACCCAGAAAAAAAGAAGCTACGGTAATAGGGGTCCAGCGTAGCTTTAAACTGTGCAAGAAAAATGAAGATTAACGGTAACTGTTCTGATCTTCATGAATGGTACGTACCGGATTGCGATAGCCATTCACGTGTTCAATTTCAGCTTTCTTTTTCGGCATCACCAGCCACAGTACCAAGTACACCAGAATACCCGGGAAGGCGGCACTCATAATGGATACCAACACAAAAATAATGCGGAGTAAATTTGCATTCCAACCAAAACGTTCAGCAATACCACCCATTACACCTGCAATCATGTTTGAGCGGTTAGAGCGGTATAAACCAACATTGGCCATTGAGGTCTCCTTAAAAAATAAATGGTGAGTCAATCAACAACTCATAAAATAAAAATGGCGACCTATTTCCGTTTTTAAAGGGTCAATGCGCTATAAATCGTTAATTTATGTAAATAAAATGACACGGTATAAATATTGCGCTTTAAAATCTTGAAACAGGTCTACAAAAACTGTAGATTTTGGTGAAAATTCATATAATTTCAATAGCTTCGCTGTGTGCCCATCAACCTGATGCAAAGGCATACGGTGGCTATTTTTATTGATACCCGGGAGACACCATATTGGCTGTGCATTGTTCGAAATGGTTATGGGGAATCTGTTGCCTGTCTTTGGCCGCTTGTGACCCGACGTTTAACAGTCAAGAAGGAGAGGAGGCACAGCCGTTTACACCCGTGGCAGACCTGCAGGTGACGGAAGATGTGCCAAGTAAACGCCTGAGTGAAGTGGCTGGCCAACCGGTATTTCCATCTGCAAAAGATGCCGATAAAGCCGTGGTGCCGGAAGCGGCCTTGGCCTATGTCGGCCGGTATCAGGTAAAAATTAGCTGTGAAGATGCCTATGTCAAATGCGAGACCGGTACAGCCGATTTTATTCTGACTTTATTGCCCGATGGCACCGCACATCGTTCCATCGTCTATCTGGGCCGGGTCATGGCCGGTGCACAAATGAATTATCATCTGGATTACTGGATGTATGATGAAACCGCACACCAGATTATTGTGCATCGCAGTAATGGGGTGGAAATTTTTTATGATATTGATGACACGCAGAATCTACGCATGGATTTAGAAAAAATTGCCACAGTATCGACGGTAAATCAGCAGTATTTTTCCCGTAATCCTTTACCGGCACATGCTTATTATCTGGAAAAGTCGGCCGATTAAAAAAGCAGATTGAGCGTTCTTTTATCCACAACATTGTGGTTGTAGCGCAGTTACGATGCAGCCCAGCATATAAATGTGCAATGCAGAGTAGGGAAGCGAGGATATTTATTCTGGAAGATAAATGGTGGGTCGTCCGCGACTCGAACGCGGGACCAACGGATTAAAAGTCCGCTGCTCTACCAACTGAGCTAACGACCCTGAGGAATAAAAAATAAGCTGCTTATTTTTTAAGATGCAAGAACTGGAGTTTTTGCAGAGTTCCTAAGGAAAGATGGTGGGTCGTCCGCGACTCGAACGCGGGACCAACGGATTAAAAGTCCGCTGCTCTACCAACTGAGCTAACGACCCATCTTAGGCTTTCAAATGAGTGGTGGGTCGTCCGCGACTCGAACGCGGGACCAACGGATTAAAAGTCCGCTGCTCTACCAACTGAGCTAACGACCCATATCATTTGATGGAGCGTATTGTAGCAAGATCTCGTTTGAGCGCAAGTAAAAAATAAAAAAGTTGTCTATGTTTGATTATAAATGAAACAAATTCATGCTGGGGAATCAAAAAATAGACAACTTTGGGCTTAGAAGCGGTATTGATAGGTTTGAATCTGCTTGAAAATTTCCGGGGTCAGATCGGTATAGGCTGCTGCACCGGGCAGCAACACCAGCAAACGATCCGTGGTGGCGGCCGGATTAAATGCCTGTTCCTTGAGCTTGTTTTTCTGATATTTAAAGGTGCCGGTGGTTTCAACCTGGGCCTGAATCCGTAAAAATACCGGAACCGCATAGCCGGGCAGGGCCTGTTTAAACTGGCTTACCATCTGCTGCAGGTCATGTTCATCCAGTGTTGCATCGGCATTTAAGGTAATGGCCGCCATTCCGGCACGGCCATTGGTTTCCGGAATTTCTACGCCGTAAACCACCGCTTCGGCAATTTTGTCATAATCGCAGAGTATATTTTCCACTTCGGTGGTGGAGACATTCTCGCCTTTCCAGCGGAAGGTATCCCCGAGGCGATCAACAAACTGGGCATGACGGAAGCCGATATTTCGCACCAGATCACCGGTATTAAAGTACTGATCGCCGCGCTGGAAAACGCCTTTTAAAATCACCGCCTTGTTTTTTTCCGGATCGGTATAGCCATCAAACGGCGAACGGCGGGTAATTTTGCCAATCAATAAACCAACTTCGCCTTTTTTGACTTTCTGACACCAGCCGCGCGCATCCCGGACCGGTTCATTTTTTTCTTTATCGAAAGCCACAATCGCATACGGGGTTGGAGAAAAGCCAACGGTATTGTCAAAGTTAAAGATGTTGCTAAAGCCGACATTGCCTTCACTAGAGGCATACAGCTCCAGAATTTCTTCAATGCCAAAGCGCTGTTTAAACTTGTTCCAAATGTTCGGGCGCATACCGTTCCCAATCATTTTGGTAACACGATGGCCCTGATCCAGCACGGATGGTGGTGCATCCATCAGGTAACGGCACAGCTCGCCGACATAACCAATGGCGGAGGCATTAAATTTTTGTACATCTTTCCAGAAGCTGGAGGTGGAATATTTACGTCGAATTGCCAAGGTTGCACTACCGGCAATTACCCCGCACCAGCACACCACAATACCGGTGGCATGATACAGCGGTAGGGTCACATACATGACATCTTTGGGATTCAGGTTCAGCACATGGCCATAGGTGCCATAGGCCAAGGTCCAGCGGCTATGGGTGAACACCACGGCTTTCGGCAGGCCGGTGGTTCCCGAGGTATAGATATAAAACAGGCCGTCTTTGCCCTGGACCGAATGCGTGGTCGGCGGATTGAATTTCGGAAAGTGGTCAATCTTTTCGGCCAGATTGTTAAAGCCTTTGGGAGCTTTGCCTGCATCGCGCTGGGTTTCCTGATCAGCAAACCAGTCCAGACGATCTGCCGGTAAGTCTAGCGCCTGACGGATCTCATCTACCGCAGCACGGCATTCTTCGCCAACAATTAGCGCGACCGGTTTGACCAGATTGATGCTATGGGTCAGCACCTTACCCACCTGTGAGGTGTTTACCAGTGCAATGGTGACGCCAATTTTGGCCAGACCGATGACAGTCGCGATCAGTTCCGGGCGGTTCTCCAGCATTACCGCAATCACATCGCCTTTGCGTGCGCCTTGTGACAGATAATAATGGGCAATCTGGTTGGCCCATTCATTCAGGGCTTTGTAGCTGAAGCGCTGCTCTTCAAACATTAAGGCCAGACCATGCGGATTACGTTTGACCGCTTTTTCAAAGGCAATGCCCAGACCGGCAGGGGTGGATGGCGTTCGTAAATAGGCTTGACTCAGACCCTGAATAAGATTCGGGACTTTGCCGATAAACTTTGGAATTTTGGCAGCGACATCGGCCAGACCAATAAGATCATGTTGTGTTGTATGGCTCATATGAATCCTATTTATTCTCGACATCCAATCTGTAGTTCTAGCGCATGAATATTGCACTTTAAGGTTTTAATCGTTTCGTTGTAGTGTAATCAACCTAATCTGACAAATTAACAAAAAAAATCCAGCCACCGAAATGACTGGATTTTTTTACTCCCCTGCAAAAAAGCAAATTATGACTCAGTTGAGGTGTTGGCTTTCTTTGGTGGACGGCCACGTGGACGACGCGGACGTGCCGGTTTTTCTTTCTCGGCCTTGTCTGCTGCGGCTTCTGGAGTTTTAGCTTCTGCATTTGCCGGTGCTTCGCTGGCATCTGCTGCATCAACTGGCAGTTCAGCCTGTACCGGTTGCGCTGCTTCAGCTTTCGCTGTTTCTTTAGCCGGTGCTTCGGCTGCAGCATTTTCTTCAGTCGCCACTTCAGTTTCAGCCGCTGGTGCTGCTTCAGTTGCTACTGGCTCGGCAGCTGCTTCTACAGGCGCTGCTGTGCTGCTTGCAGTAGTGGCTTCTGTTGCTTCAGCCGCTTGAGCGTCCGCCGCAGTTTCTGCTGGTGCATCGTTAGCTGGTGCCTTTTCTGCTTCATCGGCATGGGCCTGTTTGGCCTGTTCCAGCGCCTGCTCGGCAGCAAGTTTGGCTAAACGACGACGCTCACGCGGATCATTGGCCACACGCTTGACTGGCGCCGGTGGAGTCAGGTCCAGCACAGGAGCAGGTTCTGCTTCTGGCTCGGCTTTGCTGACTTCAACATCACGGGTCACAGGCTGCTTTTGGCTTTCTGCCGCAGGTGCTTGAGCGACCAGGCTGGCTGCATATTGTTCAGTGAACTTTTGCAGGGCGCGGTTAAAGGTTGGAATTAAACCAAACTGCTCAATCAGCACCGAGCAATCTTCACCATACACATGACGGATCAGGCTGCCTACCGTGTATTGCTGCAAGGCTGGAACCTGAGATGATGACAGCTTTGGCGGCTGGTTTTGTTGCGCACGACCTTCACGCTGCGGGCGACGACGCTGACGTGGATCGTTGCTGGCACGTTTCACCGGTTGCGATTTGTGCTCTTCAGCCACAATTGCCGCAGGTGCCACTTCTTCTTTTGGTACTGGTGCTTCTTCTACTGCCTCAGTGCTGGTCGCAACCGGAAGTTCAGCAGTTGCTGCAGGTGCAGCGGCTGTGTTCTGGTTCAGCGCGACAATTTCACTTTGTGCAGCATCAACATTCACCACCAGAGCAGTTGGCATCACGTCCTGACGTGGAGCATCCACCAGATCCACTTTCAGGCCTTGTGCTTCAGCGGCAGGCGCTGCTGCCGGTGTAGCCGTGTCATTCAGCACGCTGGCATCGCGGTGGCGATTTGGACGCTCTGGACGTTGCTGGTTACGACGGTCACGACGTGGCACAGCATCTTGCTGTTGCGCTTCGTTTTGCGTCTGCTCATTGTTGCTGTTGTGCTGACGGCGGGAGTTGCGTTTGTTTTCACGCGCTTCCTGACGTTGCTCCTGACGTGACAGCTGCACCACTTCTTCGTGTACCTGATGCTGTGCCGGGCTGTTGTCATTCTGGCTGTTTTGCTCGCGCGGCTCTTTATGCTTGCTGCGCTTTTTGTTGTTGTGACGTGATGATTTTTCTTCACGTTCAGCCGGTTTTTCAGCGTGATCACGCTCATGCTTGGCCACAGTTGATGGGGCAAGATAAGCATTGCTGGTTGTTGCTGCTGGTGCAGCCACAGGCGCCGCTGCTGCAATCTGACCGAACTGGCCACGGCTAACTGCGCCATTGTTGACCATTTGCTCAATCGCTGCAGCCGCATTGTTGGCGCTACGTGACTGATCAACCGTGTTGGCCTGTTTTTGCACAAACAGGTTTTCTAACCATGCACATGGGCTGGCACTTGGTGCAGCGGCAGCAGGGGCCACTTGTGCAGGCGCAGCGGCTTGTGCCTTGGCTGGACGCTTCTGTTCCTTTTGCGGTGCTGCAGGCGCAGCTGCATGCTGAGCGTGCTGTTCTTCTTCTAAATGCCATTCAGAGGCTTCATAGCCCAGTTCCTGTTCGCTTAAGCGGGTGGCCGCTGTGCGTTCATAGCTGGTTGGGGCAAAGCCTTCCGGGTTGTAAGAAATTTCGTAATGTGGGGTTTCTAAATGTGGGTGCGGCAATACCGTTACACGTACATTCGAAGTTTGCTCAAGATAAACCAGGCTATGACGCTTTTCATTCAATAAGAATGCTGCAATTTCAACCGGTACTTCAACCTGAACTTCACCATGACGCTCACGTAGCGCAATCTCTTCCACTTTACGCATAATGGATAGCGATAGAGAGCGCAGGTCACGTACCATACCGGTACCATGACAGCGTGGGCAAACATAACCGGTCGCTTCTTCTAAAGATGGACGTAAGCGCTGACGGCTCATCTCCATTAAACCGAAACGTGATAACTGACCAAACTGGATACGCGCGCGGTCGCTTTGCGTTGCTTCACGTAATTTCGCTTCCACCATACGCTGGTTACGGTCTTTGGTCATGTCGATAAAGTCGATTACCACCAGACCACCGATGTCACGTAAACGTAACTGGCGTGCAATTTCTTCAGCAGCTTCCAGGTTGGTGTTTAGCGCGGTATCTTCAACGTCCTGACCACGAGTCGATTTTGCCGAGTTAATGTCGATTGACACCAGAGCTTCGGTCTGGTCAATCACGATTGAACCACCTGAAGGCAGTTTTACTTCGCGTTCATAGGCGGTTTGAATCTGGCTTTCGATACCGAAATGCGCGAATAATGGCTCATTTAAAGTATAGGTTTTTAGCTTGTCCAGCTGACGCGGCATCACCGCTTTTACGAAGTTATAAGCTTCGTTATAGGCCTGTTCTGAGTCAATCAGGATTTCAGCCACATCATCACGCAGGTAGTCACGAATGGCACGCGTGACGACACCGGCTTCCTGATGCACCAGCATTGGCGATGGACCAGAACTTGAGGTGCTTTGAATTTGCGCCCACAGATCTAGCAGATGCTGTAAATCAAGTTGTAATTCTTCTTGAGAACGACCAATACCTGCAGTACGTACAATCACGCTCATGCCGCGTGGTACGTTTAAAGATGCCAGCATTTCTTTGAGTTCTTCACGTACAGAACCAGAAATTTGACGACTGATACCGCCACCTTTCGGGTTGTTTGGCATAAGCACTAAATAACGACCTGCCAATGAAATGAAGGTAGAGAGCGCAGCACCTTTGTTGCCACGTTCTTCTTTTTCTACCTGCACTAAAAGCTCAGTGCCCTCAGTAATCAATTCACGAATATTGGAAGTTTGGCGAGGATCGGCTTTGAAATAAGAATTTGCGATTTCACGCATAGACAGGAAGCCTTGGCGACCTGCACCGTATTCAACAAATACGGCTTCTAAAGAAGGCTCTACACGGGTCACATGACCTTTGTAGATATTCGATTTTTTTTGTTCACGGGTACGATTTTCTAAATCAAAATCGTAAAGACGCTGACCAGTGACAAGTGCAACGCGAATTTCTTCAGCATGTGTTGCATTAATCAACATACGTTTCATGGGTGTAACACCTTATAGTGATACACAGCAAAACATCGCTCTATACGTAGCGAGCATCAAACATCACGGATCATGGTTCAGATCTCAAATACAGCGGTCTGAACGTTTCTCTACCGGCCTGATAATCGGGTTTCGGTGGATGATTCACGTATTGATGATGTCAATACGGCTTCAATCTTTAAACGATTAAAGTCACCTGGTCGTTTCACTGGCGGACGAGCGGTACATTGGATGTGAGTAACTTTCACTGTCACATTGCTCAAAGATCATCCCTTCTTTTAGTCGAGTGTCTTGATACGGAATTATCGTCGTATCTTTACAATTTGTGCAGATCCAATGTATCAACGCTGTAGCCTGAATGCGACATCAGGGAACGACTAGTCTGATGTGTATCAGTTTACGTTTAAAAACCAACTTGAGGTTGGCGACATATTTTTTCAGGCAAACTGATTTATGTACCTTAAGTACAATTAAACGCAACAGTTTGCAGTTTTGCCGATATAATAAGCCTTCGGCGTCGGCATAATTCTTTTGGGACCTTTACGTGTTTAGTGGAGTGTTTGATTGAATAATCAACTTCAGTAAAAACCGAAATGACCCAACTTTTACCCACTTACGATGGTTTCCGTGCGCTGACTATATCAAACCTTGCATCATCTGCCTATGGGCTAAGCTTATGTTTCTTGTGTAAAGCATAGCCTAAGTGATCAGTTTTTAATCAATTTTAGTATTTTTTTAGGTCGTCGTAACTGTATGAATTCTACCCAACAATGGCAAAGTGTCACTTGGTTTGAAGTCGATGAGCATCAAGCGGGGCAACGGATTGACAACTTTTTGTTTAGCCGTTTAAAAGGCGTGCCCAAAAACCGGATTTACCGTCTGATTCGTGAAGGTCAGGTGCGGGTCAATAAAAAACGGGTCAAAGCCGAAACCAAGCTGAATATTGGCGATCAGATCCGGGTTGCTCCAATCCGTTTTGAACAGAAAGATGATACCCCGGCGCCGGTGTCAGACAAAGTCGCTCAAGGCTTGCTGAACCGGGTCATCTATGAAGATGAAGGGCTGATGGTGGTCAACAAGCCATCGGGCATTGCTGTGCATGGGGGCAGTGGTGTGGCCTATGGCCTGATTGAAGGCTTACGCGCCGCCACCGGGAAAAAATATCTGGAGCTGATTCACCGCATTGACCGCGATACTTCGGGTCTGGTGATGATTTCGAAAAAACGTAGCGTATTAAAAACCTTACAGGACATGCTGCGTGAACACAAAATCCGTAAGACCTATGCCGCAGTGGTGAAAGGACAGGTGACGCTGGACAAACAGCTGATTGATGCGCCTTTACATCGTTATGAGCTGGCCAATGGCGAACGTCGCGTGCGTGTATCTAAAGAAGGTAAAGAGTCAAAAACCCAGTGGAATGTGCAAGAACGCTTTATGCATGCCACACTGGTCTATGCATCGCCGCTGTCTGGACGTACCCATCAGATTCGTGTACATGGTCTGAGTATTGGCCATCCGCTGGTGGGCGATGAAAAATACGGTCATGAAACCGAATATCGTGGGCCTAAACCACGCCGTTTATGCTTGCACGCCATGCGTCTGGAAATTCCGGGTTACCCAACCATTGAGGCACCGTTACCTGAAGATATGCAGAGTCTGGTGGCGCAGTTAAGAGCGCAGAAGGCGGATAAGGTGCTAACACTTGGGGAAGATGACGAATAATCTTTGGCTTTTTAATTCTCGTTCGTCTTGCTTTATTTAAGTGGGAAATTTCCCTCTTTATTAAAATTAAAGATGAGGAACATTGTTCCGCAAGGGTGAGATTAAATTTCGGAAAAATCCTCTCCCTAACCCTCTCCTTTAGGAAAGGAGAGGGAACGTTGCGATAGTAAATGATATCTGCATCCGAAATGTGCGAAAGGCGACATGGATGTCGCCGTTGGGTAATTAATATCTGTTGTGATCTTGCAATAAAAGTTATTTTCTAATGAAGCTCTCCCTCCTTTTTTTAAAGGAGGGTCGGGGTGGATTTAAACCGAATCAAATCGAGGAAACCATATATGAACACAGCTGTAGAACTCATCATTTTCGACTGGGATGGCACCTTGTTTGATTCGGTCGGTCAAATTGTGGCGAGTTTGCAGTTCGCTGCACAGCAGTTCCAGCAACCGTTAACTGATGAAGCGGCCAAAAGCATTATCGGTTTGGGTCTGCCTGAAGTGGCGCAGCGTTTGTTCCCGATGGTGCCGGAATTGCATGGCGAGATTTTACAGTGCTATTCCGAGCACTATGTGGCCAACTCCAAAACCGATGTCTGGTTTGACGGTGTGGCGGCGATGCTGGATGATTTACAGAATGCCGGGGTAAAACTCGCGGTGGCTACCGGTAAAAGTCGTAAAGGCCTAGATCGTGTATTGCAGCAGACTCAAAGTATGAATCTGTTTGCTGCGACCCGTGCCGCCAGTGAAACCCGCTCTAAACCGCATCCATTAATGTTGGAAGAAATTCTGGCAGAAACCGGGGTGCGCCCTGAGCAGGCAATTATGGTCGGCGATACCTCTTATGATCTGGAAATGGCACAGGCGATTGCCATGCCGCGTGTGGGTGTCAGCTATGGGGTACATACGGTCGAAGTGTTACAGCTGTTTCAACCGCTAAAAATTGCCGGGGATGTCGGCAGTCTGCATCAGTTCCTGTTACAGCAGGTGCAAATGAAACAGGCCATCTAGGCGGGAGAGTATCTTTTCAGAAGAAGTGGACCTCTTGCCGCTTCTTCTTTTATTCAAAAGTTCATTTTCTTCCTTCTTATATTGATCTCTGCCAGAGCATGTTGGGTGATTGCAAAGTTTCGTCTTTCTTTTTCTTTTCTAGAGGCTGTATAAACACTGTGCAGCCTTATTGCCTCTAAAAACTGCTGATAAAATCGTCTAATACCGAAGCCTTAAGCGCTGAAACTTCTCATCCAGATTTCCTTACAAAGTGTATAGAAATACTCGGAAATCTATAGCTATCAGGGGCTTCGTGCCGGTTGAGTTGTGGCTGTGTTATAGGTTCTAGCTATTGTAAAAAGTAAAATAAGTATTGGCATAAAAAGTCCATTTTTCCGATTCTAAATCAGTTTATATCTATGCGCGTTTGCTAGAGATCGGCAGCAACAGCCTGTTGCCGCTCTGATCAGTCCCCTCAAGCGTGGCTTAATCGCGGTTAATGTCCAGATAAAACACCCGGGTCAGCAGCTCCATAAACTTGTCGACCGATGGCGAGTTGCTGTTTTTACGGTAACTGACATACAGGTCCAGATAAGGCAGTTCGATATCCAGCGGACGGATGATGGTGTTGTTCATGGTCAGCGGGGCAATGTAGCCCGGCAAAATGGTACAACCCAGTCCCATGCCAATCGAGTTGATATTGAACAGGATGTTATCGGCTTTTTGCACGATATTGAGTTCAATGCCGTTGGCTTTGGCAAAGTCCAGAATCGCCTGGTTCAGGGTCAAGGACTGCTCTGCTGATGGAATAATAAAATCAATACCATTCAATTCCTTAACAGGAATTCTTTCGTATTTTGCTAAGGGATGATCTTTAGGTAGCAGGAAAATCAGCGGTTCACGAATCACGAACTGGCTTTCAATTTCATTACTATTGAAATTATGACGGGTAAAGGTCAGATCCAGATCGCCTTTTTTTAACAAACGTATTTGCTCATTGTTGTTCAGGCTGAGCAGTTCAATTTTTAAATCCGGGTTCTGTACACGTAGATTTGGCAAGATATAGGGGAAGATTTTCATCTCGGCCACCGGTACAAAACCGAT
>Ga0172375_10001429_pt1 | contig 38441 bp, 47 predicted proteins | sample LakKiv1m_FD_114537 | JGI IMG/M metagenome (GOLD analysis project Ga0172375, IMG submission 114537) | Freshwater microbial communities from Kabuno Bay, South-Kivu, Congo - kab_092012_11.1m | ecosystem: Environmental > Aquatic > Freshwater > Lake | place: Democratic Republic of the Congo... | reverse complement strand
GCGACGTCGAAGCCGATCTCCATGCCTTTACCCACGTTGAATGGATCGTTCCGTTTTGTGCGGGGTGGCTTGATACCCACTGGCCTGCGACCACGCGGTTCATCGTCGGTTTCTTCGTCTTCGTCGTCGCTACTCGTAATATCGATCCGCAAACCGGACTCGATCATCGAGAAGTTGTCCAGTTGCGCACCGAGATCATACAATTCCTGCAGGAAGTAGGCCGTCTTCGTCGTCGGCGGCATATCGGCAACCCGCAGGACATTCAGCAAGTACATTGCGAAGATGCTCTCGACCTGGATTACATCGGATTTCGAAGCAATGCCGAGTTCTTTCAACATGACGGGCCGTGAAGCGTAGCCCATGTGCATGTGAAGGTCGTTCCGGGTCAACAGGTTCCGCATCGCCTTGGCGTCGGTTTCGACGGCGATTGCCACGGCCCGCTGCGTACCTGCGAACAACTTCGACGTAACATCGATCAGCGCTTCCACCGATGCGATGATCATATTTGTCGGCGGAATGCCGGAAGCCGGAATTGCCATTCCGGGGACCCCACCGGTTCTGGCGAATGCGGAAGTGACAAGCAGACCGGACATGGCTTGTGCCTTGGTGATCCACTGGTTATACCAGGTACCCAGTTGATTCTGCACGTCCTTCAACTTCGGCAGGAATTCGGCTCGCATTTCCTGCCAAAACCGCTTGCGAGCGGCTGGCGTTGCATGCCGACTGCCACCGGGCATACCCATGGCGTTGAACACCGGAGCGTATTGCTTCCGGGTCACCTGATTCGACAATTCCCAGAACCAGTCGGGCACTTCCTCGTTCAGTGCGTTGGTATAATGATTATCAATACGCCGGATAATCTCACGGTCGAGTCCGAGCATGCCATTAGCATTCGCCATCAAGCAGCGACCGGCCATGACGACTCGTGCCCGGTCCACCTTCAAGACGCCACCAGCCTTGGTGCACTTCAACAATTCGTCGTCGGGCGGTAATTGCTCCAACATCGTCAATCCGATACCCATACCGGGTACATCAGACGTACCAGCAGCGGTTGCCGCACTAGTAGCAGCAATCATAGCATCCGAAGCAAGAGCATTGACGACCTTACGAGCCTTCAGAATCGGCACACCAATACCAACCAGATCGGCTTCGGTCAAACCAGCTAAATCTTCGACGGATTCTGCACCAAGCATCTTAACCTTGGTAATTTGATCACCATTCAGGCCGAATGCCGCCAACTTTTCGGAAATCGAATCGGACACAACTGGCACGGTGGCAACAACTGGCACAACAGTAGCATCAACAGGCATTTCTGATTCCATACTCTCAGTCCTTCATGAATTTGTCCTTGGCCATCGGGCCAAAGGACACTAGGTGAACCGGGGTATTTAATTGACTACGTAACTTCTGATCGCACAAGCGATACTGTTCCTCAATTGAACCCGGCAGATCAATTGAAGTAATCTCTGGCTTACAAGAAAACAACACTGAACACAGTCGCCGCTGATAATCCAGCATACCGTCAGCATCACCCTTGTAAATTCTAATACGATCAGGAGCCTCAAAAAACTCCAAATCGTAATTCATGTACGTGTTACAGACTTGCCATGTTCCATTAAATCTGACTTGATCAAACCAAGTAATTGCAAGCCCATCAATGGACACACCACAAACATCAACAGCATATTTCAATAGAACTAAATCAAGTGGGCCAACCCTTATCTTACCTTGATAGCGATTATCTTCCTTATGGCTACCAGGAAGCAAAGTATCATTCATACTAAAATCTGCAGTGGGCATCGGTCCAGCACCGTGCCTAACAGTATACGCTCTATGCACATCGATTGACTTCATAAAAACTCCTAATTATTAGCCACACTAACAGTAGCCAATGGCACACGCTTACAAGTATGTAGTGGGTCACGATGCCAAACAGAGTGCTTACCCTGTTCTTCCAATTCAGCTACCACTTTTCGAATCACACATTCAATATCATAAGCAATCTTGGCTCTCTCTGGCATACCATCTGACATGATACTCCAACTATGCCCACGATCAAAACCAAGATTCCTCGTAATAATCAATGCGTTTTCTTCCAAAGCATTCAGAATACACCGATTGTCACTATATGTCAATGGTGGATTATATAAGCATTTGATATACGTGTCGATTTGGCCTAGACCAATTCTAACATACAGGTCAATAACATCAATGAATTGTCTTGCATTTGATGATGGAAAATGCGTCGTCAGATCAAGAGTGAATTCATTACCAGTTGGTTGACAGAACTTAAAGCATGACAAATCTTCATTTGTCCTGTTCAATATGACGGATGCGGTGCGTAGGAGGCCATCAATTCTATCAAGTTGTTCTTCACCTACTAGGGTACTAACGTGTAACGCCGTCTCTGGCGTAACTGGTCGAAATGCTCGTATTTGCTCAGCTATTGCGAACAGATCACCACTAACAACACGGTTATATAATGCAATCGCGTCATTCACGATTTCAAGTTGTTCATCATTCAATCGAATAGTGATCATACCGTGATTCCTAGTAATTTGGCAGTTTTTCATCAATTATTAGTTCGAGATTATGGTTTATGATTGTACTTGTTGCTGATTGAAATGTTTTCGGCATTACACCACGTTTTTCAAATTGTACTTGTTCACCGTTTTCAGATGTGATTATAAATGATCCTTCTGGGCCTTTTTCGAGTATGATAGATTCAGCGTTTGGCACTTCTATTCCATCGGTCGTAATAGATATTATAATATTATTTAACAATTTCTGTTTGTTATAAATGCGGTAGATCATTTGGCCACCGACTGAAGTGTGGCTATAAAACGACTATCGTTAAATATGAAATGCGTGGACGTTTGCCACAGAAAGGCTGCTCTTTTCGTTTACGTCGAATTCGAAGCAACATATGCGGCTATGAAGTTTCACAAACAAAAGAACGTCGAAAAGACAAAGCAAGTTGATGCTATAATTTCGCGAAATCCAATTGTGGTATTTTTTCCATAAACTTCGATATTTTATGCCTATATCTAGCTAAGATATCATCATGAGTAAATTCTTCATTTCTTATCGATGGATTATGTGTAAATAATTGTTTTACTTTTGTTTCATCTGGTCCTTTAATGATTAGAACTATTTCAATTATTGGACCAGATCCTGGTTCATTCATTCTACCCTCAATATTGATGGTATGGGTATCTGGCATACCTTTTACCATTATTTCTTTGCTAAACCATATGATCATTTTTATCTTCTTATGTTACGATTGATGATGTTTTCAGTCTCTACCATAAGTTCGACTACACGTTCAAATTTGTCGGCAGCATCGAGCATTAAATCAATCAATTGATATTCTTGCTCGATTTTTAACACTTTAGGCATAATGGTACCACCACGTATTGTATTGACACAATCCCTGGCAATATTATTTGCTTCTTCTATTGTGTCACCAACACCACCAAAAAATACCCCTTGTAGAGATACACCATCATCCTTGTCTATCCCCACCTTGGCATACGCTACAAGGTATTTCTCCATCTGTTTATACCCTTTCGCATCTATTTGTTCATGTTCTTTGTTCATGTTCTACTTCCATCAGACAATCCATGTTCGCCCCCTCGGCCAGTTGAACCAAACCCTTCACTAGCACGACCATCTTGAATTGGTGAAAATTCTCTAACAATAGTAAAATCACAGCTCATGACTTTATGTATTATTATTTGGGCTATTCTATCACCCTTACGAATTTCAAATGGTTTGTCAGAATTATTATTTAATGCAATTATCAAAGGACCTTGATATGTACCATCTATGATACCACTAACTGGTACTATACCTTTCATCCATAAGCTAGATCGTCCTTCAACAGTATAATATACACCATCCGGTGGTGATACTATAATACCAGTGTTTACGTTTACCATAGTATGTGGTGATATTACAACATCTTCAATAGAAGCTACATCATAACCAGCATCTGATGATCTTTTCCTAGATGGTAGCATTGCATCAGAGTCTAACAATTTTGCTTCTAATCGAATATTACCAGTCAGTCCGATGATTAATTCATTAAGAGATTGAATAAAATCATATTCTGCAGTTGATTTTTTTGCCCAATTCATAGCTTTACAAGCTATAACAACATTACCTTTAATATAACCAAGCGAAGAATCTAATCGTTCAAGCGAAGCAGATCTAATATCATGATTTGTAAACAATAATTGTACCTTAGCGTAAAAGCATCTTCCATCTTGTTTCTCATATTGATCCAACAAATATTCAAAATCTACATCAAATGGGATACCTTTATTATGACATTCGTTCCTTTTCCTTGGTATTGCTATTCTCAACCATTCAATTATATTAGTATATCCTCTAACTCCTTGCTTCCTTACAGACATGCATGACAAACAGTGTACAGAAAGTTTATCATAACGAGTTTTACTAGATCCAAACGCGTCATATGACAAAAATTGCTTACATTTATTACACCATTTTAATTTAACACCGTCATCACTAACAACATGTAACGGACAGAAATGTAATTTCCCAAGATTTCTAAATTCTCTGGTAAATATTTCATTGCACCTAACGCATTTAACAACTACTTTTTGGTGCGATCCTGGTGACAACTCAGCACAAATAATATTATACTTCTTATGTGTTAATTCAACTTGTAATTCTACTTTACCCATATTATCAAACATGGCGATTACCTCAAACACAAAATGCTGGCGGTATTGTGCTTATAATGATCAATTCAAAATCGTAAATGGTGTAGCAGAAGCAAGTAGTTTTGCAGAATTAGCATTACACTTAAGACAAAATCTTTTTCTGTGCATTCTATCTGCTAAAACTATTGATGTTGGAACATACAAAGCTGAATGTAGATTACGACAAATGCGACAAATGCAACAGATACAACGACCCGGTGGATAAAATACATTGCAACAAACGATTATAATTAGTCGACTCGTTGTTTCAATAATTCTAATATATCAGCCATCACAAAATCAACCACAGTATCAATGGGTTGTGAAGCATCCACATATATAATATTATCAAGTGCCACATACGAACTTACGGCCATGGTTCTTGCAGCAGGACCAGTGATCAAATTATTATATGTATCACATACTTTAGCCCAGAATTCAATTTTCTTTCTATCATAATGATCACCAGTGGATTGATCAACTCTATTTGTATGATTTATTCTCTCTAAGGCTAATTCAATAGGGCATGAGAATATATAGACTCTGTCGGCTTTTGGTGGTACTACCAAACTATATAATCTAATAATATCATTAATATCAATACCATCAGCAGTGCTATAAACAATAGAACTAATATGTGAAGATCTATCGGCAAGAATTATTTCATTCTTATTAAGTGCTGGCTCAAGAAGAGTTTTTATAAAACTTATAGTATCAACCATATAAAGAGCTTGACGACTCAAATCATCAATTTCAACACCAAACCTATGCGGATATTTTACTAATTCACGTAAATGTGCACCAAGTGGTGTACTCCCTGGATGTCTTGTTTGATGAATTGGTGTTGAACCAATAATATCACGTATCTGTTTGGAAGAAAGTCTTTCTGCTACACCTGCCATTACACTACTTTTACCACTCCCATCCATCCCTTCAAACACACAATAACACCCACTGTACATGATTTCTCCTCTTTAAAACTTAGACATAGGTAATGCGTCACCGCCATTACGAGAACTTTCACGAATTGGACCAGCTATACCATCGCGTATCCATACAACATATCTTATATCCATATATTGTTCGCCATTTTCAGTGAAATAGCGATATTTATTACCAACCTTCCGTCCGCCACGAATATTAGTAACAAATAATTCCAACCGCTTACACTTATACTTGATAGACATACGTTGCGGTTGTTTAGCAATCCCCAAAGCCTTTCTAATTATCGGTCCAATGCAAGTATCTTCAATCACAAACTGACGATCTTTTGTTATAGCATAATCGGCCATCATCCTAACAAGATCATTCGTTTGAAATACTGGACACCGTTTTAACCAATCAGGTGCCGTTTCTGAAAGATCACATTCAATCGTGACAGTATCAAAGAGACTCATATTAAGAACCCATAGATGATATCGAACGTCGTTCAGCACGACTATACATCATCACATATTTATATGAATTTGGGCCAAAACGCTTTAATCTTTGAATATTTGGACTAAGCATAATCGTAGCATCGTAAAACCGCCATAATTCGCATTTGCTAGCGAGCAAATCAACAACACGATGCTTGCCGTAAACTTCGGACGGTTGTGATTGCACCGTGAATTCTACAACAGACCAATATGATTCACCAGGAACAAGAGAACCATCATCTTGTTGCAACTCTTCAAAAATCAATGATGGTCGTATCATTTCGTCAACATGAACACACAACACACCAGATTGTTGTATTTCAGTGCTCATTTGTCATCTCTGTTTCGTGGATTTTTTGGAATACACAACAGCACATGGTCATTCCATTCAGTCTCAAGAAAACAATCCTTACCTTTCGCTACAATTAGGTGATTGACTAATCGTCGTGCTAGTCCAGCGGATCGCCAAACAATTGATTCATACTCTGCTAATCCTTTTGGTTCAATCGGTCTTATACCGTCTCTATATAATTGTTGAGCATCTTCATTAGGATGTTCTTCAATTATTCTGCCAATGCATGTTCTTCTTAATCTCCCGGCGAGATCCCAAAAATCCCGCTCCATCACTCGTGCTTTTTCTACAGCGTCTCCGCTAGTTACAAAATACATTCTTGGATTTATAGACTCTGCTTCAAGTCCAAATTGCTTTGGATCTACAAATGGGATGTGATCGTCAACCACTAATTGAAATATAGCTGGTTTTGTGCCGTCCCATTTTTCGCCTATTTTATGCATGGCTCACCAATACTTAATTCATTTAAACATTGTAATATCAATTCCCAATCGCCGGTCATAGGTATATACGTATGTCCATAATGCTTAGCAGACAATTCAAATCTACATGCGAGTCTATCTATCCGTAGCTCACATTTATCATTTATATTATTAAATATTATTGTAATAGCTAGGTCATGATTATTAATCAACGTTATATTATATCCATAATCTTCTATTATATTACATATATGATCTATAATAATATCATTATTTATCGAAGATAAATTAAAGAGTTCATCCAATAACACTTGAGGTATCATATACCATAAATACGCCAAGAGCCGTTGTGGTTATTACAACGGCTCTTGGTATATTCACTATCTTTAGTTTCTCAGATGATTCTAACAGCAGAACCCCAATTATGTTCCATCAATTTGCAGGCATGGCCTTTCTTAACCATCTCTTCAGCAAAGCCTTCAGCATGTCTGGTAAACCTAAACAGAGCTGAAGAATCATCACCAACGATCGGTTGTCTACGTTTCACAGGTATCATCATAATATTGTGCTTCGACACAACTCTTTTACCATCATGGAAATAAGTCTCTAACATAACATTATTAGTAGAGTGAACTTGCAGTAATTCTTCAGCATCGGCGAGAGCTTCAGCCAATTGTGTTCTACGGCTAGTTCTATTAGTTGAGTTTGACTCACGCACAAGGCATGTGAAGAATGTACCATACTTACCAAGATGCTTAAGGTTTTTTGCACCTTCAGCTATTGATAATTTTACATGCTTCGCAAGACGTGCAACATTTTCCTTTACTGTACTATTACCAGTCATACCTTTTTCAGTACCAGAAATAACCGGGGTACCTTCTAAAGTATTTTTTTGGGCTTTACCAAGTGGTTCACCCATTTCCTTGAACTTACTTGGTTGATCATCGATACTAATATCAGATGGACCACCACCACCCTTAGCTATTGATGCACCGGATGCCGCACCCATTACATCGGGGCTAGCTTCAGACAAAAAACCTGGAAATGTAGCTGCAAGTTTTTTTAACGATTGGAACACTTTTACTGGCGTTTGCTGCGGATCGATACCACCAGTATAATGACCCCATGAAGCATTTAATGCCTCACCGATCGATTTCCGACTAGCACCATGATTATTATTGATAATATTCTTTGCAGAGTGCATAAACTCATTCAATGCTTTATGCATCTGTGGGGTGAGGATTTTACCCTCCATGTAGTCACCCTGTATCGATGGGCTACCACCAGGTCTAAACGGATCTCTACTAACAGGTCTGTTTTCACGCCAACTTGAGCCTGGTATACGTGGTGCAGGTTCAAAGGCATTTAATACCCCAGGTTCACCTTCATCTGGTGTAATATCAAGGCTAAATGGACCAGTAGCAGAATCCATTCCCTCATGTGTGCGTGGATCAAATCCAAACTCATCAAATTCATCGATGTCATCTGGTGAAGCAATACTTGGTGCACCACCAGATTCAATATTTTCTTCTGAATTACCACCAATTGTCATACCACATTCTGGGCACGCCTCTTCTGGACCAAGGTAGCCACATTCTGGGCATTCGTTCCACGGTGCATTGTGCTGACCATATGGTCCTGGGCCTTTTGATTCCTCATCACCCTCTTCTGGCAACTGGTCTGCTTCAATATCATCATCAGACCAATTAGCCATTGGATCATCTGGGTCTCCAGATAATTCTAATCTGTTATGGGCAGAGGCTTCTTCTCCAGGTTTCCTTTCCTGAAGTTCAGCGAGCATATGGCCAAAAGGGTGTGGAGACTTGCCCTCCGTGCAAGTCTCACCGCAGTGCTCGCCATCATCGCATTCACTATCTTCTTTGTCACCATCCTCATCCTTGTCATTGTCTTTTTCCCAAGGCTTAACCCATTCGCCTTTCTCGGTGTACTCTTCATGGATAGGTTGGCCAGTCCAATAGATACCGTTAGCATCCTCTCCTTCATAGAAGATGAATTCGGCATTTGCTTTCATCAACTTCAACATCGATGATTCATCGATCGTCGGCGTAAGACCATGAGCCTTCATCAATGTTTTAAAGTCTTCAAGGCATACGACTTCAGTCGATCGCGCATAAATATCGAAGAGACCCTGTAGGTCATAATCTTCGCCGATCATTCTACCAATGGCACTTGGGTCCCAAGACTCAGATGGTTGTCCGAGTTGTGGCCCACTTGTTCCAGTAATCGGGCCTTCTTTCGGCATTCCTGTGCTACCTTGGCGGGCACCAAATTCTGATGGTGCTTTGCCGCTCAGCACACCACCATCACTCCATCTGGTTCCTCCAAATGGCTCAGCTACCCCGTTACCGTCGTTTTTTGGTTGATCTGGCCAATTGTGACCAACTTTTTCTTGATAGCCGTCTGATGCTTCACTATGCTTGCTGACGTGGCCACCTTGTGATTTACCTTCTACGCCATTTTCATCAACATCGCACATGGCCGCAGTTTCTTTGTGTTTGCGTGGCCATTCTTTGCCGATACTTTTTGTATTGGTTTCGTAGGAACCGATTTCCATTTTCTTTGGTTTACGGTCTACTACACCTTGCCCTGTTGGACTTGGCATTTGATAATCGCCAGCTTTGTAGTCACCACCAGTGAATTCTGGTTCCCATTCTCTTAAAACACTTCGTCTTCTACTGGTCATAACAGACTCCTGATTAATTACTGGCGATTCGTCGTCGGTATCTTCGTCTTCATCATCAATAACGATATATTCAATAGGAGCAATCGCTATCGCTCCTGTTCCAGTAAAAGATTCACTATGTGTTGCACCCAAAGTGATTCCATCTGGCTCTGTAATATATTTGTTTCGAGGTTCGCCACCTAGATGATTTGCTTGTAATTTAGATTTTGCCTTATTTATATCAGGTCCATCAGCCATTTGTGAAGTTGATGATGTCATATTATTAGGAGAATCTCCAGTAGCACGTATACGATCTAATTCAGGCGAACCCACATATTGTGGTGTATCAAGTTGTCCAGGTGTAAATTGATTAGTTATTCGCTGGTTTGGCAATTGTTCCGACGAACCAGCACCACCACCAATAGGTGGAGGACCAGAATATGCTATATCATCTATGAGTATCTCATTTAATTTACTCATCCCAATAAGCCTTATTTACAGCATCAACAATTTCATCTGGTCCCTTACCATCACCTATCATCTGATCAACAAAATCATTAATACCAGGCCAATCATGTAATTCTTCTGGTAATAATTGAAAAACGCGATTCCAAATATATTCTTCAGCACATTCTGTCAACGCATCTGTGTCAGCCTGTACACACTCTCTCAACTGGAATGGTTCAATCGGCTCATCAAAACCGTGCTTCAAATTATTTTGCCTTCTGATATAATCCTGCTCAGAAGACATACCAGGACTATGTGGAGTAAAAATTCTTTGTGCACCAATTGTTGGATCAGGACCTTCCCAAGGAACTTGCCCAGTATTACCGGTTTGGCTCTGTTGATTATCTAGCTTGCCAAATCTACCACAATTCATGCATAATCCATATATATTATCCTTTGGTTTATCACAATACCAGCATTTACCAGACGGCATACTAGTTTCTGGTGAACTTTCGAGGAGCTGTATCAAAGTATCAGCGAGTTCATTTAATGTTTCTTCTGGTGTCTTTCCTTTTCTTTTTATAACCTGTTCACGATGACCAGACGGATTGAGCCTTGTGTAAGCACCATATCGTTCAATTTCACCGTCTTCTTCAGGCGCAATTGTATCTTCTTTATCTTCTACAAGTGGCAATAATTTAATTTGGTCCCACAATGGATCTAAGACCTTTACATTATGCTTATCAGAATTTAACCAATCACGTATATCATTGTTATTGAATCCTTGCGTTCTTAGCATTTTTGCAAATGCTGTTAATGTATATCTTTTATTATTATACACAATAGCAGAATCGCCAGTAAAAAAAACGTAATATCCATCAGGTATTTTTAACATCACGCAGCTTCCTTAGTATCCATTTGTTGTCTGGTAATTTAACAAGAATGGATTCATCACCTTTTTCGAGATATTCAATATATGCTGTGTCATCCATAACTGTATATTCATATTTAATTTTGTCTGACAAAAATTGGTTTACTCTTGTGATTAAGTCTTTCTGATTATCTCCAATTATTATCTTACGACGTGGAAAAGTTAATAAACCAATTTTGAAATTAGCTTGCCATCCATATTGTGGTTGGTCTTTTATAATATATGGATGGTTATCTTTCAAAAATTTTGCTAATTTTTGTAATCCACCAGTATTTTCTACTTCATTAAGAACATGAGTCATTATTTCTTTATTGCGACCACATCCAGTTGTGTTTCTGACATCATTCATAAATCTATTATAAATATCAATATTATATTCATATAACCACCTATGCCAATCATGGCTAGATATAATACTACAAAATTGACTTATACGTAATTTCATAATGTAAAACCATCTTAACCAACTGGGAACAATATTATTTCAAATTGATGTAATAAATGTCTTAGGCCGCAATTACCCTTTACATTATCGTATAATTTAGAACGTAACATATTATTAACAATTTTATTAAATTCTTTATCATATGTAAATGTGATATTCTTTGAAGGAATTGGTGCAAATGATTTACCATCGATAGTTGGCCATGCGAAAGCTGGATGGCCAACTAGATCTTTAAACTGTGCAATACATGGTGTCGTAGATGATTCACCGCCACCACAAGAACTATCTGTATCAAGTGATCTCTTAACTATAATATAATCCTGGCCAGAAATATTTACAACAAACCCACAACAGTTACCACTATCCCAGCTACGTTCATACCATGCTAGATGTGTTGGAGCCATATCACATGATAATTCATGTGGATCTACTTCTATTGTTTCTATTGTGGCTTCTATCTTTGTCTCTGCTTCTAATTTAGAAGATATCGGTAACTGTTCTTTAATCTCAAGAACATCTGATTTCTTTTCTAATATCATCTCTGGCATTATTTTTAATGTTATTGATCCAGATGCATTTACAGTCGGTAATGCTCTTAAATATCCACCAACTTCACCACCATCATGATTAAAAGAAATAGCTAGACCTTCGTACGCATTTTTAGCATCGATAAGAGTATTGTATGTACCTTTGTTTAAAAATCGTGTGGTTTTTGAACGTTCTCTAGTAATATGTGTAATACAAACGTCGGCTGAGTATTTCCCATCTATCTGAGCATCAAATGATTCAATAATGGCAGTATATTGACCTTTTGCGAGATTTATTGTCGCAAGATTTGCAGACGATATATTAACAGTTGGATCTATCATCAATTCATATTCAGTTACGACAGCAGCAGATATAGAAGAAGACGACGGACAACTTAATGTAAATCTCCATGCGGTACCATTCAAAGGACCATATACCTTCACAATAGCAGTGGTTGTAGAACTATTCTTATCAAATGTCGCTGACCCAGACCCTGGCGACACAATTGTTTCATTCGGACCACCACGAGATGTTAACGCAGCATCAAGCTTCGATTGATATGATGTCTTACCCCTATAACCGGTATTTATCACTTCTTTACCATCAAATTCTACAATAATCTTATCTGGCACATTATAGAAATTATATGTTAAAGTTACAGTACCTTGATCAGAACCCAACTGAATTGTAATTTCAGTTGGAAAGCTAACACCACCATTATAAACAACAGAGTTATTACATTGGCAATTACTACCAGAGCATGGTCCAGGAGGAGGTGGCGGTGGCGGTGGAGATGGCGGCGGCGGTGGTGGAGGTGGAGGCACAGCACATAATGTTTCAGCATTTGGTATTAATGCTGTACCCTGAACTTCAGTTTGACCACATGGTTGATCACCGATTGAGCCACGTTTATTTATTGCAATTCTAGCGTTTGGTAAAGCAGTAGCAGCAACAATCTCCATATGACGACGCAAATGATCATTTTTTGTCTTTGATATACAAAATTCTAAAGCACAACATAATGCTTCTTTCTGTTCATCAAACAGATCTGACATCTTTTGTATCCAGAATTTAACAATATCTTCATAACCTGTTTTTAATCTATCAATTTCTGATAAGAATTTGTTGTGTATTACCTCTATGATTGGATCAATATCGATACAATATACTGACTGTGGAATGCCAGATATACTAGCCACAGCTAATATCCATGTGCTATTTTGATTACGTAAATTAAATTGTTTAGCAGATGCCGTTTCTTTACCAACAATCTTTCTATCACATTCTAAAGTGTACTTTGATGGATCTACCCCATCTGGCTTCACTCTTATCGCTGTGATAGCTTTATTTAATGACGATTTAGGAATTACAGTTAATGGTTCATCTTCAACTGTTATTGTACATTGCGGCGCATTACCTTTATCACCTTTTTCACCTTGTGGGCCAGACAATATATTATCTATTCCTGGGTCACCATCATCACCCTTATTACCATCTGGTCCTCTATTACCAACAACATTAAATTGCCCTCGTCTTTTAAGCTCTGTGACTAAGTATGGTATATTCAATGTAAAATTGAATCCATATGCATGTTGATGTATTTGCCATGGGAACAATTCATTTATTTCCTCACCAGTTTCGCTGATATTTCTTATATTAATAGAACCTTCTACATTTATAAAATCATCGACAGTATATACACCCAATATACCTTTATTAAATGGCCCAACACAATCATTTCCTACAATCGTTGATATTGGTGGTGGTATAATTAGTCTATTTAATTTTTGAAAATCAAGATGTTGCATTGCACCATCTTCTAGACTTGTAGCTGTTGGTAATGATATAGTATTTGATGCTAGTTCTATCCATGATAATGTTGCGGCTTCATATTGATAGTATACACCTTGGTCTACCTCAAAAATCGTACCGTTCTCAGGATATGCTGGGAAATTGATTATCAAAATTATACTCCTAAACCAGCTTAAACAAGCTATTTGGTGGTGCTATTACTAACGTAATAGTTTTTGAATCTGTGTTCCCATTTTGATCGGTCAACGTAATGTTGACATTATGAGTCCCGCCACCACCATATGGTGAACCTAATAATGACGATGGTATACCACTAATAACACCAGTTGAAGCATTTAATGATAACCCAGGTGGCAAACCAGTCGTCGACCATACATATGGTGCAAGACCACCACTAGCTATAAGTGTGGTATTATATGCCACACCGATAGTGCCATCTTGCAGAGAAGTAGTAACAATAACAGGAGCTGAAACTGAATCTATTATAAGCGTATAACCTTTTGATGCTGTCAAAGAATTATTGTCAACAACACGAACTGATATGCTAAAACCGCCATCAACAGTTGGGGTACCACTTATTATTCCTGTTGAATTGTCAAATATTAATCCATTTGGTAAGTTACCAGTCATTGACCATATATAAGGTGGTGAACCACCAGACACAGACAATGCCTGACTATATATTACACCAACTGTGCCATTTGGTAATGAATTAGTTGTTATTGAAATACTATTAGTAGTAACGGGAGACGTTCCTGTATCACATTCAAATGTTATACCATATTCCATAGCTGGTAAATTGAATTCACACATTGATAATTGGCCAGCTAAATCAGATAATATCCCTCTAGCTTTGTCATCTATGCTTTCAATATATGATTTTACATTTCTACCCCAATCTTCGTCTATTTTAATCAATCTTTGTTTATAAGTATCAACAATTGCTGATATTAGAGTCGCCAAAGTTATATTACCGCTAAATCCAACTGGTTGTCCATCGTTTGCACCAGATGGTACACGCAGCAATTGTAAATTGATTGGTGTTTCATCGCCCGGTGCTTTAGCTAATTTCCAATTATCTAATCTTGTCACATCACATGTTGTTGTATTTGGGTCATTATCATAATATACTGATCTACTTATTGGAGTTATAGTTAGCTTATCAGCTGGTCTACCATCTTGTGTTTTGAGTTTCGCTTTTGTAACAATAGCTTTACCACCATGACCAGTATCGTCTCTTACTTTAAATGCAACTACAGCTTCATCTGTTATTCCAGTTAGATCATTATATGTAATACCAGTAATTTTACCAAGTGACTCTATATCATCACCCTTTTGACCTTTTATTCCTTGTGGTCCTTCGCTATAACCATTGTCTCCATTCTCTCCTTTATCACCTTTTAAGCCCTTCTTGCCCGATGGCCCTGGTAGATTAATTATAGTGGTTTTTAAAAATGTTTCATTTAATCTAAATGCTAATCCTGGTGGATCTGTATTTGGTGCTGTACATACTATTTCAGATAACACACAATCTAATTTTTCTTTATTTGTCCCAGCACATATAATATCTATACTATCGCTACGTAATTCAATATTACCTTGTATGATGGTTCCTTTTGGATCTATTATAATTCCAAATCCACCACCAACGGTTGGTATAACATCAAGCATTTTCTTGTGTTGTCTCGACATTAACCCATCAGATGTCGATGACGCTAATGGGACAGTATCAACAGTACCAGATCTTAACCATAGATCATTTTCAGCATCATATACCCATTTTACCAGTTTATAATCTATAAAAACTTGCCCATCGGTCGGACTAGACGGTAATAAAGTATTTTTAGTGTTCATATATTATGTATCATTTAACATAGTTTCAATACACTCTACTAATTTTAGATTTGCGTACTTAAAGAAATCGAGAAAAAATAATGTGGAGACATAATATGGAAGCCACATTAAAAGCAAAATTAATATCTGACAAAAAACTCTTAAAAGTCAGAAACGTAGTCGGAACCGCAGTTGGAGAAAAATTCACCAATGGCTTACCAACTGGTAAACCTGCAATATTAGTATTTGTAGAGAAAAAATTATCAACTCGTGGTATATTATCCAAATTCTCATCATCAGATATAATACCAGACAATATTGACGGAATAAAAACTGATGTTATCGAAGTTGGTAAATTAGTAAAGCAAAGTGGTTATAAATCGAAGATAAGACCAATAAAACCTGGATATAGCTGTGGACATAAATCAATAACAGCTGGTACAATTGGTGGATTATTCGTAGATGGCGACGGCGACACTATAATACTTAGTAATAATCACGTACTAGCATGTTTTGACGAATTAACAGAAGTATTAACAATTGATGGATGGAAAAAATGGGATAATGTTACACCATATGATCAACTTGCAACACTCAATACAACTACCAATGAATTAGAATATCAATATCCATCTGTATTACACAAATATTTCTATAATGGCGAACTTATAAGATTTCAAAGTAAGCATATCGATCAAGTTGTAACACCGAATCATAGATTATATTGCAGAAATGATTATAGAAATAGCACTAAAAAATCACAGTGGGGATTTCAACAAGCAGACCAAGTAATAGTATCAGGCAATAATACAATAAGATTCACAAGATCGGCAAATTGGCATTGTGCAACTGTAGACAAAGTAAAAGAAGATATTGAAAGCTGTGGTGGTCCTAGCATAACCAATATGGGAGTATGGGTTGAATTTCTTGGTATGTTTTTATTGGAGGGATCAACAACATACAGTCCAGAATACTATAATAAATATGGTAAAAGAAAACGTGGGGAAGAATTTATAACACAAATTAGAAATTTAGATAATGAATTCTTAGAAGATTGCAAAAGATTACTAGATATATTGGGATTTCATTCATTCATAAATTATAAATCACACTATTGCAGATCATATGATAAAACATTATATGAATATTTAAAACGATTTGGTAAGTCTGAGAATAAATTTATACCAACTGAAATAAAACAATTACAGCGCCAATATCTAAATATATTATTGTTGTCATTAAGTAGAGGAGATGGATGTCAATATGGTCATAAATTAACTAATCACACATTCACATTAAAAAGCAAAAGATTAATTGACGACATACAAGAAATAGCGATAAAACTTGGTGGTTGTGCAACAGTTAAACCACAAAATGGTAGTACATTCTGTCCAAATGGCAAATATTGGCGATGCGAAGTATTCTGGACTAATCTAGAACCGAAAGTAAGATCAATATCAAAAATCGAATATGATGGGATGGTTTATTGTGCTACTGTACCAAATGGAACACTATTAGTTAGAAGAAATGGCAAACCATGCTGGTCAGGTAATTGTGAGAACAACGCTAAAGCTGGTGATATAATTTACCAGCCTGGTCCATATGATTACCGTGGCGACAAAGAATTTAAAGGATGGTCAAACCCTTCTGATATACCATATTTTGCGACTCTAAAAAAATTCGTAAAAATACAAGCTAATAATAATACCCAAGACTCAGCTATAGCAATAGTAAACAAAGCATTTCTTGATGCAGGTATGGTGCTTACTTCATACCCGGATATCGGAAAACCACTCGCAGGTTGGGAAGACGTAAAAGTGGGTGAAAGCGTACAAAAGTGTGGTAGAACCACAGGATATACTACAGGTAGAGTTTTAGGGCTGCATGCAACATTTACAATTAGCTATGATATGGGGGCAATCAAATTCACGGATTGTATTGTCTTGACTCCTATGAGTGATGGTGGAGATTCTGTTGGTGCAGATACTATGTTATATTATCGCGTAAATGGGCAATTACGATACTCATCCATAGCTGAAATGTATGATCAATTATCAGTACAATCATGGCTAGACAATGAGCGATTTATTCCTGCCGACTATGTTGAGGTATTAAGCACAACAGACACTAAAATATATAAGCGTGGTAAACAAAAATCAGAAACAAAATGTTATTGGGCAAAAGTTAATTGGCTATACAAGCATTTAACAGATAAAAAATTATTTAAAATATGGACACGCGATCATCGTGAAATCACAATTACATCTGACCATAGTTTATTCGGGTCCAATAATCTGCATCCATACAGCAATTTTCCAGCAATAAGTGGTTCGCAAATTGGAATCGGCACACAACTACTGGTTCCAAGCACATTACAAGCCGTAGGTGATGGTATTAACATTGGTTTATCGAATGATTTTCTTACTATTATCGGATTATTTTTAGGTGATGGATCATTAGAACGTAATAATACTAGAGTAAATATTTCAAGTGGTGGTAACTTAGCAATAAGTAAATTTATACAACAACACATTTTATCAAATGATGAATATCTAACACCATCAGATCTAGCAAGAAAAGAATATCAATCTAACCATAAATTTAATAGACGTTCTTTTGCTAGAATACATAATATAAGTCAATCAGCAGTCCAACATGCTACTATGACGCCATATACCAGTAAACAAATTTGTTATATTAAGAAAAATGGTGATATTACAATAAGTAACGTTCGTTTTGCTAGAAAATTAACTAAACTTGGATTTCATAGTGGATTTGCTACAAAATCCATTCCACAATGGTTAATGGCTGCCACTATAACAGAGATTAAGGCATTATTGCGCGGATTGTTTTCATCAGATGGTGGTATAAAATTTAGAAAAAATAATCAACCGATACTTTCTTTTGGTGTACACAATAAAACATTGGCAGAACAATGCAGAATATTATTATGGAGATGTGGTATAGAATGTGGCCTATCACACGAAAATACAACACATGCTGGATTTAATGCTACGTGTCCTAAAGCATTTAGAGTGACAATAGCTGGTATAAATAGTATTAAACAATTCATAGAAGAAATTGGTCTTATTGGTCATGATAACAGAATCACAAGGGCAAAACAAGAATTGTGCAAATACAGCAATCGCAAACATTATATGTTAACCTCAAAAACTGTTAAAGGAATAGAAGAACAATTTATACAACAACCAGTTTATGATTTGTCAGTTGAAGGTGAAAGATTTATAGCAAATGGTTTTGTGTGCCATAATTCTGGTAGTATTATATCCGATCTTGATATGAACGCTATAGGATTATTGTTTGCTGGATCACAAAAAGTTACAATAGCAAATCCGATAATACCAATACGTGATCATTATAAATTATCAATATGGAATGGTACAAATAAACCTAATACACTAATCGATGGTTTCACATTGGTAGTTCACCATGGCAAAGCAACATATACTAATGGTGTGCTAGCAATTGAAGATTCAGCAAACCATTCATGCTATCTAGAAAAGCAACTACAATCATTTGACTGTATATCATGTACTATCAACACAGGTACCGATCAAGGACAGACATGGGGGCCTGGTATTAGCATCATTTGGCCAAATGGCTATATTGAGACTAATTTGCGTTATAATGGAACATTTGGTGCATATTATGCTGGTCAATCTATCCTTAATATCGGTAAAACCAAACCAAATTACGATTATAAAGTAAAGTTTATAAAAGAAAACAACAGACTAAAAGGGCAGATATATGATAACAGTACTTGGGTCACTGTGATAGAAGTGTCTGATTCAGTGATTAAAACTCCTATCACAGTGAGAATTGGGAAAACTGACATGTGTGGGGGATCTGGTGACTACCAAAATGCTGGACCAATTGGTCAATGTAGCATTCGTGATATCAAGATAACTTAGAGCAAATCATCCAGTTGTCTCCGGTGGAGATCATTCTCGTCCTCGTCCTCCTCGTCCTCCTCGTCATCCATACGATCATCATAGAACTCGTCGTCCTCCTCGTCGTCAAACTCCTCGTCGTCAAACTCCTCGTCGTCAAACTCCTCGTCGTCCAATTCCTCGTCGTCGTCCAATTCATCATAAAGCAACATGATTTATCTCCTAAAAGTGACCAACGTATCACTAGCCACCTTATTATATATAAGGTGTCAATGCTAGTAATATTACTCTGTTACTTTCATGCGAACCTTATGACCCCAAGTTGGGCCATCAGTTGTTCCTTCTGGCGTAGTGATAACCGCAATAAACGGAAACTTCTTATCATCTGGCCAATTACAATAACCATCAGTCAACATCACTTGTACATCCGCCACAAGCTTATTCTCACATAACCAATTAATCGGTGCTGCCATATCGGTACCACCACGACCATGAACTTCAAATCTCTTCCAGTCACCACGCCTATACACACTATATCCTTGAAATGCATGATCCCATTGGAGAACCTTTACCATTGCTCGCGACGAAATGGCGTCGATTTCTGCAAAAAATTGTTCTAATTCCTTAGTGCCGACCGATCCTGAAGTATCGATGATGACATTAACACGCGCTGATGCATGGTGGCTAATTCCAGGCATGCCAAAAGCATCATGACGGCGATTACGTCGGCTATACGTCTTTCGTTGGTTGCCAACATGTTTTCCGAGATAATGACGCAACAATTCACGCCATCGAACAACAGGTTTTGCCAACGACTTAATTGCTTCTGCCAAGTGCCCAGGTGCATGACCTTGGCATTTTTCAGTCGCTTGAATTACGATATCCTGGACTATCTGCCGTGCCTCATCCTCTGAGACTTCCGATTGATTCCAGATATTATGATTATCAATAGCCTTACCAGTAATTCCACCATACGAATAGTTACCATCATCTTCTTGACCACAAGTGGTGCACTTGTTATGACCCCCGTTATTACTACTATCCCCATCATCATCCCCATCCCCACCACTACCATCGCTGCCATTACTCTTCTTACCTTTACCTGATTTTCTACTAATGGGTTTACCACAATTAGGGCAGCACTGAGCATTCTTTTTTTCAAGCAAATTATAATAATGCTCGGATGTTTCGTCTTTCGGCCACTGATCAGGAATCCAACAAATCTTACTCTTGAAAGGAATAATAATTTCATTCCTGGCGGGTTCATTATATCCAATACGTGGCGCAGCTTTAGGCCCATTTACACACATGTCAGTCGCAATATTCCAAGCTTCCTTATTACGATGGCCAGTTCTGATAGTATGCACGCGAACAATATGTTCAATTTCATGCTGAATAACAGCAAATAATTCCTCAATAGTGAGTGAATCTACGAATTTTGGATAGTACATACATTGTACTTCACCACCATTCACGATTCTGACACCCATCGTTCGCATCGGTTCAGGTGTCCATGGCATTTCGCTCGGAATCCATGTCATACTCATTGCAACATGACCATACCATGGCTCACGAGTCATCAAACGGCATCTTGCCTTCATAAGCCGATCGGAAGTAGCACTCGATACATTAGTCTTTGCTGAATTCTGCGCTACCATCTGAATCGTCATCATCTTTCTCCACGCAACAATGAGTTGTAACAAACCATTGTTGCAGTGATAACACAGTGGTTAACAGCACTACTACCTGCTCCTTCAATAGCTACGACCACCACAACGCAAATGGTCCATAAATTCTGCTACCAAACCAGCCGTCACCAAATTGCCCTCACCAACCAAGAGTAGGTGTCAAACAAACTGGAACACCGGCAGCATGGCGCATTTCACATTCAAGTTCCACAACTTTACCCATCAGATCCTTCAAAGTTGGCTTCGCAATTGATTTCAACTCCAAATATGGTGCCAATAGAGTTTTGAGTTGATTATATATATCATCCATCTTCTCGCCGGCTTTTGGCCGCATAACAGTCAATACATCAACAATAATCTTGTCGTCTTGTGAATTCTATTGTTTGTGAATTTGTACCTATTCCAAACGAGAAATCACCACCATGCTATAAAGTATCATCTGGTTTGACAACAGCATTAATATTATCCAATATTACCTTATCCATCTCTCCAGCTGTTCTAAATGGCCTACTACAATATTTAATTATATTAGCATGACCAAAATGTGTATCACTTATAAACCAATCCATCAACACCACCTATTGTGCTTTTAATCCGGTAGACGAAACCTTCCTAATAAAGGAATTGAGAACAATGGCAAAATGACCCCTACCTGTCGCCGCAATTTTCATAGCTACATCTTGTAACCTATATAATTCACTATAAATCAAATTACCCATAACATCTGGTACAATTCTATTTGCTGCTACTTTCTCCTTGAGACAACCAGAATTAACAGCCGTAGTAGCAACTAGTGAAGAACATATTGTCGTCCCTCTAGTATTTTGCTTAGCATCGATAACAAGATTAGCATATATCAAATCAACAGTAACACCACGCTCGATCGTCTCTGACATTTGACCAAACAAACGTGTGGTAATAATAATATGGTCATTCATAATATAAGTTTCTCTTTCAATTCTTATATTATTATACACAAAAGAATATGAATATAATATTGATCCATCAGTCCGCATATTGAATAGATACCCTTTTACGTGCTTATATAGATCAGCTAATGTACGAAACGAACAATCACATTTTCTTCCGTCGATATTTATCCTAAATGTCTTATAAACATCAATACCAAGTTCGCCAATTTTATTAAGATTGTTAGATTCATCCCCGAACAAATCGATAAGTAATTGTGTATCTTCTGTTATACCACTACCTAGTTGAAGAATTATTTTAATGATACTATATTGTGACTGATATTCAATAGATCTTAATTCAGTCACTCGTTTCTCACTCAACGCTGTTGATGCTAATAATAACACAATAATAAGCGATAGTATTCTCATAACACATCCTTTATATTACAGCCAGCCACCCATATCATTTTTACATTGAAATTATGCTGATACATATCCTAACTTCTTATCCAATTCATCTATTTCTTCACTGGTTAGATCGTCAAATTCATCGCCATCTTCTGACCACCAATCAGTCCACTCATTATCGCCATCTTCATTGAAAATTTGCAGACCACCAGCATTGCAATAATCTAGTTTAATATTATGTTCTAATTGGAACTTGTCATATTCGGCGAGGGTGTCAAGTAATAGCCTCGCCTCTCTAAAAGAGCGAACCTCAACAACGAACTCAGCCATCGGTACTTGTGGTATCCACCATATGCGGAGTTTTAGTAGTTCCGGTCTTGTATTATCCATTTCATTTATTCCTTATCGATTTTGGTAATTTGAACCAACCACCTTTGTAAACCGTCTTTTTCATAAAATTGGTTCACCACATGATGTAAAATACGGTGCTACAAATGTTTCCAATGGTTGACCAGTTTCAGCAGAAAGTTCATTACGATCTTCTATAGTCCATACATTAATATAATCTTGTTCAATAGCGATTTCCAATAATTTTTGAAATACCTCTTGTTTTTTATCGTCGCTTAGTCCCGCAAACCATTCATTAGCCAGATTGATCTTTTTAGCTAACTGTTCTCGCATGGGTCTATTAACCTTATATAGTGGCGGGCACGAATTATTCGTGCCCGCCACCGTCCTTGTGATCGGTACCTTACTACCCAACCGTTCCCCACGCAACGTTGGAGAGGGCTCGTTGCAATTCAGGGCGTTCGGTTAGCCGATCCACAAAAGTCTTCTTGCGATTGGACGACGACTTATTGAATTTCGCAATCATCGTTGCCAATCGTGGATTGGAAATAACGGCTGCACGTGCTTTTTCTTGTTGATCAGCGGGATTACCATTACTGACCAAGGCACGGCAGAATGCAACAACAACATCCTTATCATTCGCATTATGGACCATGTAGCTAGCAAAGTCCAAACAAACTTCTGCGACGTTGTCTTCATCGACACGATTCTTACAACATGAAACTAGGCCCCACATCAAACCGGTCAACTGGTTCCGGTCCAATTTCTTGAGAGCGGTTTCATATCGACGAACACCATGCTGAAGCAATTCGCGTGGCTTCACAGGACAGCTATACCGAGAAAATGACAGAGCTAGTTCGCGACCAATCAAACCAGCCAGCACTTCAGTATAAACATTCTGCGAAAATCCACCACTGGTGTATGCCTTCTTCACTTTAGTGACGAATTCCCATGACCGACGAGACGGTTGGATCGAAAATCCGAGTTCACCAGCAGGATCGCCATCCAAATGCTTTACGTTAGATGAAGCAAACTCGATCGCATCGGATGCGTCAGCACCATGCGCATCAGCCATATAATTAACCCACTCTTCCAGAGTCGTTTCACCACTGGAAAGAGTCATATGACAAAACCGATTCAAAAAAGCAGGGTCGTTGAACCCACTAACCTGATAACCTTCCATAAAGTTACCAGCAGACACAACAGTCCAACCAGGAGGAAGAACATACTGACCGACACGATAATCCAAAACCAATTGGAATGCAGCTTGTAAAACATCATCCTGGGCACGATTCAACTCGTCGAGGAAGAGGATTCCATGATCGAATCGCGGTTGCAACATCTGCAACCGCGCATAATATCGACGTTCGGTTTCCAGATCAGCAGTTGCAAGTTTCTTCGAAATCAAGTCGGCCAGCACACCAGCACCGGCCTTCTCTTTGATATTGAGAATAGCAGACAATTCGGAAGCCACCATATCCTGTGTCATATCACCAATAGGCATATCAGCGGGTGGCAGATAAACGGTGCGCCCATCAACTTTATCTGGCAAACCGCGAACATCAGAAGCTTCAAGCTGCGAGCATCGCAAGTCAATGAAGCCCCACCCATTACTAACACAAAGTTGCTGTACCAAACTCGATTTACCAAGACCACGATGCCCCCAGATGAACGGCGTAACGCGGGCTTCACGACAGAGCATGATCGCTGACTTGATTGTGTTGATACTGGCCATGTTCTTCTTATCTCCCTTTGGTTGAATTCACCCCGAATTGCATACACCTGTGACAGACCAAAATTGACTGTTAAATCCAACCACGCTTAACTTTCAGACCGTTCAATAGACGACCAATCAGCAAATTCTGGCAAATGTAACAACCTACGACGTTCTTTAAAACCCTTCCTAGATAATACAACCTTTATATTAAGACAAAGTTTTTTCCAAGGATTATCGACCACCCACTCCATCGGATCAATACGATTAAGAATATGATTACCAGTATATGGTTCACAATGCTGATAATGCTGTAATACATCAGGAAGTTCATCAATGGGCACACCAGTCACTATTGAAATAGCACTAGGATTATCAATCTCAATAAAAGCCGATAAATTGGCAGCAACATCTGGTAAAAGTGCACAATACCACTTACCCTTTACACGACTAAAATTACCAATCAACACTCCATATTGGCTAAACCAATTTGGATTATGACAATGACCATTCTTATCATATTCAATATTAAGACGATTCCTATTTTTCGTAAGTAGTTCATCTGAAAAAACGCCATTTTCATAAATAAAAGGAAGAATCAGCTCCATATTACAAGTAGCATTAATCAAAAAATTCCTATTAGCTTGGACCTTCTCAGTATACCAAGATAAAATCTCACCCTTACGGCGTTTAAATTCTTCAACTGCCAAATACTGTATGATTTTGGCCTGATTATATCTAGCAACATACTCATTATCAGCTATCAATTGTTTGCTCGTGCCAAAATCATATGGTGATGGAGCAATTAAATCGCTTTTTATAGTCTCATAAAGTTGCAAAATTCTTTCATCATTGTCTGCAATAGGAGCTGGTAATAGTCTTTTCCCATCAGAAACCAAATTTAATAGCGTGTCTGGTACCTGATCACGATATCTATTTTCAAACCATGTATTAAAACCAGTGGGTTGATATTCCCAATTGTCTGCGGTTTTTTCTAGCGTTAAATCAGTAGTTGAAAATATTTTCACTGTTGGCGGTACCCAACCATTCAATTTCATCAAATTATTGTGCACCGGCACTTGCTTCTGAACAACATCACCAGTATAAGATAAATCTGGTAATAAATGATTCTCTACAAAATATTTCTGTTGGAGTTGCTCGAAGACCATTATTAACCAAATTACAACATCTGGTTCTAAACTCCACACTTCGGCAATCCTGGTGGCACTCATATTATATCTAACTAATCCAGGTTTCTGCTCGAACGTAACCTGTTTACCATTATCGTGAAATTCAGCATTCAATAGTTCATATGGAAAATGATGCTTACCCCATCGCTCACGCAAGCTACGTCCTGGACATCGCTCCATTTGTTTTTGAAGAGGATGTGAATAATCCCTCTTATCAGTTACTACAGTAAGTGTACCACCATTCCAAATAGAGAACGCAAAATAGCTAAATTCAAGGCCATCTGGATCTAGCAAATGACATAGGGCAACACCTGGCTCACCATGATTTATCATAGCACTTACCAACGACTGCATGTTATCAAACCTGTATACCATCTGTGCATATTTCATTTTAGTAGTAGTTGCCTTACCATGCACAAATTGGAAGACATTGAAAATCTTCATAGAGCGCAGGGCATCTCTACGCAATAATCCAAGACTCCCTCTATCCATTGCCATTTCGATAGCATTAGTAGCACCATAAAACCGCAAGTTTTCAACAACTTGTGTTTGAAATATAGCCACTTCTTCGTCAATTAGTGGCGTATGTAATAGTTTCTGTAAATCTTTATATAACTCAATCGATCGTAATGCCTCAGGTTTTTCTTCAATGATATCACGTAAGCTGACTTTCAAACGCAGACTAAAGAAATCCCACATGCTCTGTAGAACCATGGCAGTCGTAACACCAGTGTCATCAAGCTGCTGTGCCTCATTGAGTTCTTCCACAGATACAGTATAATCCCAATTACCAATCTTGGTTTCTGAAGGACCGACAATTTCTATCCATTTAGCCAAGGCTTTATTAAGTTCTTCGTGTATCATGCTTCTCTCGGAGTATCAAAAATTGTTAATTCCCACTTATTAATTTTAGCACACCTATTCATGATTGCTGTGGCAACCACTTTATCACCAACCCAGAATGACCAATCAAATATAGAACCCTCACGATAGGCTGTTGGGTATCTTTCATGTACTATCCTAAGTGCTTCGTCAATATCAGTAATTATCATATGCAAAAATCCAATTGATCTAAAATAGATGATGGATCATTAATTTTAACCTCGCAGAATGCGTAGCATTTTTCAATATCGCCATTATTATCAATATGAGATTTATAATATTCAATCCCATCCATCGTGATAGCTTTAACCCAGAATTTATCACGCCAATACCATAATTCAGGTGACTGTGGATGATCACTTTGTCAATCTTATAATAGTACCAACAACCACAGCAATGTCATTATTAGGATCGCTTAAGTCTGTAACTGATCTAACGTGAACTAAAAACATGTTATGATGATCACAACGTTGTTTTTTGCTCACGCTTGAAGTAGTAATCTCGCCATGATTATGTAAACTATAAATAGCTGGCTTCCGATCATGCCTTGGTTTGAAAATAATTGGGAACTCATATAATGGTCTTAACGCTCTGATTTTTTCCATAATAGTATGTTACAACAATTTATTGCTGGTTAATCTTATAAATAGCACGGCACCATCTCTTAGCTCTAGTATCAGTAATATTCCAAGTATTTGGAAATGCTGCTTGAATCATTTTTTGCATTGGATCGGGTTCAAATTCCTTAGTATCATCTGGATGCGGAGCCGAACTATTTTGAGCAATACTAACAATATCAGCAAGCCGTCGAAGATATAATACCTGCTGTTTAACACGACATTGTCCTATCAATTCACCAATACGTTCTCGTAACAAACCCATAGACAAATCGGCTTCACCCCAATAGATATTTCTCCACAAATATCTTCGCATACCAGCATATGAATATATGAGCACTGGATCTATCGCAGGATTAGAAATATCAGATATATCAAATTCAATAATTATTATATATCTCTCTTGAAATGGTATTTTGAACAATTTCGTGTCAATCACATGATGTGATTTATATGAATAATATCGTGGTTCACCAAATTCAGATATATGTTTCATTATTGAACTCTAAATTCATTGGCATAATCATAATCTGGCACATCTGGCATCCAATGTGATTCTTCAAATTGATTAATATATGTTTTAGTGCCATCGGGCATCTTAACACTACACGGTTCCTTTGGCCACGGAATCTTTTTGACCAAATGACCACGTTCTTCATCACTAACTGTTGGTGGATAATAATATTGGCCAATGCTATAATCGGTCAAAATTTCATATTCAACATCCCCATGGTTGCAATAGCAAAATTGGCTCAGATTTCGGTGATGCTGGTGCTTCATTTTTAATACCAACGACAAGCGTTGTACTAGAGTATGCCTGACCAGTCGCGATAGGATATGGACATATTCTATTGAGCTGTTCCAGACTAACGATTACATACTTATATGTAATCATCCAAACATGTGGATATGAATTGTGGATCTCAAACTCTTTTACAAAAGAAATCTTTCCCATGGTATGCTGTTACAGGCGATTAATCATTATTAACACATGGAAGCATCGATGGATCAACCCACATATCACCATCCCATCTATATAAAATAGTATCTATATCACCAACAAACTTAATAATTACGGCATTATCACTGCCGACTATATCAAGCATATCATTTAATGACGGTGATGGTCCATGTGTCATTCCAATTGATCCAGGGGTTGTCTCTATGCCAATCCCATACATTACATTATTTTGAATTGAATCTGGGACTAGTACACGATCTTCGGTTTCTATATCATCCCAATCTCGTTTCCATCCTTTTAAATATTGCTTCGTAACAGTTTTCACATATCCAACGGTGCCTGCTCTAAGTTCTGGTGGAACATGAACTGTTTCGCCATGTCTAACATCTTTCATTGCGGCATTTATAGCGTAAAATGCTGACTTATTTCGTTTGCTCTTGGCCATTTCGCATGTAGCGAGTGCCATAGGTATCATGCATTCGGGCAATCCAGTTCTTTCGACAGTCAAACATGCTGCTGCTGCAGTGCTAGCAGCGAATGGATTACCAGCGCAATCCTCAAACGCAGTAATAAGCATCCGCCTACATATGTAGGCGGGATCTTCCCCAGATTCAATCCATTTAGCTAACCAATAAATAGCTCCATCAACATCTGAATGCTGTATAGCTTCTTGGTAACAATGTGCATAATTATACCTTTCATTCCCTCTTGCATCAAAGAATAAATTCTTGTCTGGCATGACCAAATTAAGATCATCTTGTGTTATTATATCATCGGTACTTATAATCTCAATTAATGTCTCCATAACAAGTACGATTTTTCTAGCATCACCATTAGCTCTAATTACAAGATTTCTAGCCGCTTCCCGATTTATTTCGATTATTCTTCCTATATCTTTATAATAGTTTTTAACACGTTTTATCAATAATATTAGAGCAGCACTATCAAGCGGTTTTGTCTCTAATACCAAACATCTAGATAATAATGCTTTATTAACAGCAAAACGTGCTGATTCAATAGTTAATCCTATTAAAGTGACAACACCATCTTCAACAGCTGATAATAATATATCTTGAACATTCTTCGCCCATCTTTGGATTTCATCGACCACCAATATTGTATGATTATCTTGTTCTTTGGCAAATTTTAATACTATTCTAAGTTCTTTAGTGCCAGTATTTGTTGCATCTAATCTTCTAAAATTACTGTCTGTTTCATTAGCCAAAGCATATGCTATAGATGTTTTTCCGGTACCTGGTGGCCCCCATAAAAGTATATTCTGAAATATCCTCTTTTTTGCCATTGCATCAAATATCATACCATCATCAACAAGATGCTTTTGGCCAATAATATCACATAGTCGTTGTGGTCGCATTTTTATAGCTAAAGGTGTCTGGGCAAACATGATGAAACAAAACCTGTTAAAGGTGAGCTATGGTAGAGACGATCAAGCAATTATTCGAACAAAATATACCAATGTCCACAATAGCTAAAATCATAGGAACAAGTCAAGCTACAGTCAGCCGCTTATGTAAAAAATACAAGCTAACACGTGATCCAATATGGACAATTATTAATAATAATACATTGTTGAAAATTATCAATTAGCACAACAATTAATAAGATTAGCATCGAATTCTGGTATAATCATGAATGGGCCTTATAAAACAAAATCAATATGGGTTATAACAGCATCACATCAAAAGGCTATAAGATTAGCAAATTGGATCTGGGATGATCCGATTAGATCGCTAGATAGAAAACATCAAAAATATTTATTATTTCATCAAGCTTCTGCAGTCTCAGAATGATCTCTTTTCTTTATCAAATTTATTTCTTAATTCTGTTGTGCTATATCTCCACAATCTATCCTTGATATAATATGGTTGTTTAAGCGAATGAAGCTTAGTGAATATTTCAAACAATAGAGCGGGCCAATCAATATTAGCATGTTCCTCTGGATTCCACCTTGGATCAATAACACCAATTTTCAACAGATCTGTTTTCCCAGACAATAATTCTATTACTGGAATAACTTCGGCACGATCGATAATTGGCTCAACACTGACCCACGTTTTCAAACCAGCCGCATGGCAATCCTCAAGAGCCTTGACTCGATCATTAATTGAACAAGTATTAGGTTCCCATTTTTGTCTTTTACTATCATCAGCAAAGACGATAGTAGTGGCGATTTCCGTTTTGTATTTCTTGAGCAAATCGAAATCTTGTTCAAGAGCAAGTTTTGGGTTCTTGGTCAGGACAGTAGCTAGAACATTATTTTCACCAAGAATTTGCAGAACTTGACGGGTTAACCGAAGTTCTAACTCAAGAAGTTGATATGGATCGCTCGTAAAACTTAGCAAGACTCTATCTGCCCTACCTGAAAAACTCGGTGCTGCCCTTCGCAATTTCCTCAAGAATGTAGTAATTTTTTGCGGAATAGTAGCTTTAATTTTTCCTACCACACCCAGTTGAGAATGGTCAATTGTAGTACCACTAAGCATCCCTAAAAATCCTGGGACATAGCAATACCCACAAGAGTGACCACACCCTTTATAATAATTCAGCGCTAATGCTGCATATTCTCTTGCAGGACCAGTGGGTTCGTAAATTGGCATTTTTTGACTCCTATTTCGACCATTCATCTGCAAAATCGTTGGCTTGAATCCAAGCCAAAATAGGTGGCTCTTCATTACCAACACCAAATTCTACTAAATCACCACGTCTGCGCATGGCATATATTTTGACTAGGCATGCACCCATCGAACCCATCCATGGTGCTTCACATGGAAAGTCTTCAACAACGAGAATACCGTACCCGACCGTTCTTTCTTCTTTCGTGAATGTATAGATAGGTGCGCCGATTTGGCTCACTGTTAATTTGGATTCGACATCTTGAATCTCCAGTGATGCTCTATCATATCTCCTTCTCAAGTCATTATCTTTCCAGCCACTCCATAACCAACTCATCGTTTGGCCACCGCAGTGGGCACATTTAGATTGTTGATCCCAAGGTATTGGTTGAATTACTGCCTCAGACCCACATTGACAACACTTATATGTATCCTTTGATATAAAATCAATATCTTTTGTGTGTATCTGGCCCATTTATCTCTCCTTTTTATTGTAATAGTTGTGTGACAGGTAATGAACGAGTTAATCACGATCCCATCTCAAACACACAAAAAATAACATCATCGCCAACACGGTTTCTAACCCATTGCGGCACTCGATTTTCTATGCTTATAGATTCTAAAAATGTATAATGATGGTTACCAGAATACTTAATTTGATTGTTTGCAATATGACATAATTGTAGCCATGTTGGATTTTCCATTATTGGACTAACATATCCACCTTCAAATACAACTATTTTTCCTCTAATTGGCACAGTATCTAACGTGCTAACTATTGGTAGATTACAATTCTCGTCCTCATATTTGCATGCCGAGAATTCAACATATATATCTCCATCGTCGCCATCAGCATTTTTAATATAATTATTCACTAATTCATCTATCTTACGTAATCTCTTTTTTGATTCATTACGAATAGCTCTTTCTTCAGACGCACTTGGTAGTTGTTTAATTGACACTATTTCTCTAGCTATAATATCCTTATCGCCAGTATACCATTTATCAAATCCATCAATATATTTCCCATTTACCATCTTTTGAAGTTTTCTTTTTGCAGCTTCTTGTGTTTTAGAAATTACACAGATGGTAGCACCCATTTTAACTGTTTCAATTACTTCAATTCTAAACCGTGGCATGTTCAAGTGCCTTTCGTGAGATCTCTTGTGATTCAAACAACCATTCAGCAGTATCGTCAGTTAGTGACTTTGCATGTTCCCACAGATTAGATGTATGTGCGTATAGTTTCTTAACATCTGGTGTTGACAAAGAAAATGTTACATCCTCCCAAGACGAGTCTGTGAAATTTCTACCACCGGCAACACCAGCTACTTTAGCTGGATTCTGATAGAAAAATAATGAACATTTTAGATGTAACTCTGTAGACATTTTCCATTTAAATTCCGGAAAATATTCGGCATGATGAATAAGACGCATAAACGCTCTAACATATTCAACTTCACAATCAAGGCATCTAATAGATTTCCCTTTACAACTTTTATAATTGCCAACACCTATTAACATACGAACATCTGGAAGTGATCTCATGACTTCCATTAGGTCACGTGTCGCCATACGATATTTATCACCCCATGCTGTGACATCCTGACCAGTATAGGTAATCCCACAATAAATGCCGAAGCTGGCTATTATGACATGGCTTGGTTTACGTGATACACAATCAAACAAAAATTTTGAATGCTCTGCGTTATCTATAAACATTTATGTTTATCCTGTATGTGCAGGCTGTGAAAACACATTAGTACAATACAGCCGTTTCACTAATACGATATTGCATCAAATACGCATCTTCTTGTGAATCATCATAATGATCTTTTAAAATATTTATCGCTCTAAAACCATTATTCCTTAAAAACAATAATGCGTTAAGATTTGTTTCTCTAACTTCCAATAATATCCTATTCCTCCGTTGGTGAGATAATTTTCCTATAAGTTTATTAATCATTGCCGTTCCAACACCGCGTCTTCTCCATTGTGGATCAACCGCTAAATTTATCACATTTAACCTATCTTCATTCAATTCATAAATAATAAACCCAATAATTAATTCATTATGTTCGGCAATCATACCTATGCAATTGCGTTGTCTTAAGCATGCAATAAAATCCTCTTCAGACCATCGAAATTCAAATGACTTATTTTCTATTCGTATAACTTCTGGCATATCACGCCTTATCATCCAACGTATATGGCTCTGTATAGACCCACTATCCACAATTATGCTCCTATATACAATGAGGGCCTAGTAGTGCCCGATCACCACTAGACCCTCAAGTGCAACCGGTTCGTCCCAAACCGAGTTTTCAACTTCTAAAATACATTTGACTGAATCAATAAATAGGTTTCATAGCATAATGGGCAATTAGTTTGGAACCACGCTTATATATCAAATCCCTTATATGTATACCAGCATCTGCCCATTCATCAAATGCGACAAAATAACCGAGCTTTTTAGCAAATATGCCATAATGTATAACATTCACACCAAGTCTCGCTGACACTTTTTTCAAATCACTACCAAATTCGGCAGCATCAGGGTGTTGTATAAAAAGAGAAACAATCTTACCACAATTCATCACATAAACAAAAATAATCGGCCTTCTACGACTTAATTCTGATTGTGATATAAACAATCCTTTTTCACTCCATTCTCTAACAGCATAATCCCACGTAGAAGTTGATACAATTATCTTCACAAGACCAAGCGGAGTATCAATCACATTACCATTAGAGGTACCCTGTACAAGAAATTTTACCAATGCCTCTGGTACAATTGCGGGAATCTCGTAATCTGGCATATGTTCCTCACAGACTTGAAATGTTAGAAATGACGCCAACAGCTGGTTCACCAAATTTGTAAAATTTCACATTTGATGATGTTGGTATTTTTAATACGCCAACATATTCACCGCCATCATATTCAAATTCTATATCATAAAGTAGCATGCCACCTTCACCAATATTGGGTTCATTTTCATCTATTTCAGCAATTAATATAGCATCACAAAATGGGTCATCAAGGCCATCTTTTGATAAATATATTACAGTTGATGGGAGACAATAAGATGGCGCAGATGTGGATTTAATCATTAGTGATGCTGGATCAACAGCTATAACACGATATATTTCAACCATTTATATTATTGTTCTCTTCTCTCGGTACCACGTCTTGTATCACAAACATCAGTCTTTTTACCATAATCTTTTGGTTGACTTTTACTACATAATGGACAAATTCTATTAACGCTGCGTGGTAAAGTAGATGAGAATACTTGTTGACATTTAAGACATTTTCTTAAGTTTCCATCCATCACGCAATCGATTCCTCTCTATTTATCACCCGTGCGTCTGACCCCGCCGCTTGTTTAACAGCGCTTACAAATTGTCCAATATTATGACGATATCTATATCTTATGTCTTTTAGAGTATGATTATCATATATTACATATTCCCAGATATCGCCATTCGGATATTCAATATACACCACAGCTGGATTGTATAAAATCTTTCGTACAATTATACCAGTTTCTTCTGTCATTAATTTTAGTTTCATATTATATATTTAGTTTGCAACATGATAGCTTAATTTCACAACCGTTGAGATCATAAGTTGCCATATATGTGGCCCAAGATGAGAATCCAATCTTAACATTATAAATATTAGTTGGTACTCGTCTATGTTCAATGAATGTTATACTATCACTATCTAACAATATTCTATGATGAATAACTCTATGTCTAGTCCTAACAACCGATATAGCAACAGTCCCCTTACGTTTAACGTTAAAATTTCCATGTGGAGTGTTTACGATCATATTATACAACTCCAATCTATTATTTTCCAATGCACAATGATCACACAACCCAATCGCATTTTCACCAGTATCGTGAAGACGCTTACAGCATATCTCACATGTTCCCCATTCTGACATCATGGGGTGTAACCTATTCTTATGTCACAATCTAATATAGTACTATACCATTCTGTTATATATTTGACTATATCATAAATAATATATAACGGTTCAGTTGCTGGATCATTTAAATCAGAGGCTATCTCAATGTAATTCTTTTCAAGATATCGTGTTGCTGGATGAAAAGAATTACATTGACTCTGATTTAAATGAAGATGTTGTGCTTCAACAAGTGCTAATATAATTTTAGAATCATCAAACACAATAGAAACATAAGTATCATTAATTGTAGCTTTACAAGGAAAAATAATATATGGTGAGTTAACAGTTGCTAAAACAAATTTGACACATGTTGACAAATTGAGCTTATTAACAATCTCTTTGGTTAGAATATGATACACATCTACATCCATATCTTCACTGAGAGCTTGTTTCTTCTATTTCCGTTGCGTTCCGTCGCATTTTCGATGTTTTACGCCAATTGAGCTTCAATATCTGCCAGCGCAAGTTCTCTACGTTGTTCGTCACTCAAAAGGCTATTAAGTTGTAATTCAAGTCTAGCTAACTTAACTTGTTTAGCTTGCACTTGTGTGATATTAATCCGCAATTCGAGATCAGTAATCCAATCTTGGATAGAATATCCTTGCCAAATTGGTTCGACCTTCGCTTCCATTTTTTCTGCAACACACTTGATATCTTCTCGCATCCGATTGAGTATCCCAATCGCTACTGCGATTCTTGCTAGATCTTGTTCAACTTGAATAGTGATACGTTGAAATCCTGGGAGTTCTAGACTACAACTGGTCAACCATTGTGGTTTCTTACAACCGGCAATCTGCCTTCTTTGTTCCTTAACAACATCCATCAATTTTGCAACTTTGGCGTCGAGCGATGCTGCTTTGACCATGATTTATTCCCACTTCCTAATAATACCATTTGAAAATTCAACACAAAGATCAAAAAAGACACCTGTTTCAATACTATTAACAGTTACGGGTGCTTCTTTACGCGTATAGCCATAGCTATACCACGAGTCTTCATAATGTGTTGTGCCATCGCGATAAATCTTACTGCACGACAAATATGATAAATGATTGATATCATCTTGTTGTGGTGTCTGATAAAATTCACAACGACGATTCAAGCATATTGACACACGAATAAATGTTTCATTTGGACCGTCAATAAACGCAATCATATGGTTTCTATGATTTTTCTTCCAGTCATAAGTCTTAAACTGATCAAGAGTAATTGGTTTCTTAATCCAATTAACAACACTAGCAGACATTTCAGTCTTGTGATAATCATCAACCCATTGTGAAAATTGTGGATGGCAATGTTCATCGGCGATAGCAGCGATCGTGCCAGTGACGTTATTGACAATCTGAAAATTCTTCCCCCCCAGATCACAGAAGATATGCTCTTTTGATCCTGTTCTGTGTTTGTCACAATTGCCACTCCTGGGTTGTTGATACCACATTCGTCTACCGAGATAGACAATATGTTGTTCTCTCTTTGTCACATAGGTCAATCCTTCTTTTAGTTCCCGTGCACTGACCTTTTTCGTTTGTAATGCTGTATAATTTGCCGCAGCTTTATATTCTTCACTACAGCACGGTAATAACATCAATTTAGTTCCGCACCATGCATATACAAGCTCGCCTTGAATCTCGCGGCGACAACAATCGGTATGCATGAGAATACCAATAAGATTGTCTGGCGTAATCTCGAATTCAATTCCGCGTGGGTCATAAATTCGAATCATCGACCGACCAGTCCCAAAGTGTGTCCAGTTATACCTCTGGATACCTTTGTTCAGCATGAATCCGGTCGTTGGGACATTCTCAAAGTCCCATGGGTCAATGGTCTTGGACCGCCACCCTTCCCAACTTGTTTCTTTGCGTAGTTTACCAAGGCTGTCATAGTAGATGACATACGCAAGTTTGTTGGTGAATGTGTCTTTACGCTCTTGGAAGCCCACACGACACTTTTGTGGGATGAAGATTTTTCTTGTCATTTGTACACCCATGATGATATCTATTAGAAATATTGATTGAACTTGACCAACATATCGACCAATTTTGTGTAATGCTCGACCAACACACCTACAACAAAACAAATCGCACAAAACGATGAATTATATAGCCGTCTACTACGGACTTTCTTCGAAACTGCTTTATTTGTGATTGTCGTGACTTGTGATTTTGTAAAACGCATGATACACCTTATGATTTTAATGATTCCGGCCCGTTTGACCACTCAAACGGGCAAAAGGGGTTGTCTTGTTATCACAAGTCACTTAAAGATGTTGTCTTGTTCACACAAGTCACTTAAAGAGGGGCTATTTTAGTTCTACTGTCCGATCCGTCGATCAGTCAGTGTAATAGATGACAGCATCTATCAACTTACCCAAGAACGGTCGCCTTTTTAGTCCTGGCCCTCTGGACGGTGCCATTTTCAATCCTGGCCCAACGGACGGATGCCTGATTTGGTTCAGGCCCACAAACCCACCGTAAATCATGGTTTCGGACGAACAAACCTGGACGCTTGAATTCCTCAAGCCCGTAAAGTGGGCGCTTTCCGACCGACAGTACGCTCAACGGCACTATCGCTCACAAAGCCCGTAACAACGCTTAAATACATAGCATGCAAGTTGATTATTTCGCCTGTCTCTTGGCTTGACGTTCTATTCTTCTTTTTTGGTTAATTTGATACTCAGCCATAGCGGCATCAAAAAGATTTGGATCACATTTTATTTTATCATATTCTGATTCCCATAATTGTTTAGCACCAATTACAATATGTGGTATATCGATAGCATCTATCAATTTAGGGGGGCATCTATTTATGGCCTCATACAACTCATCAGGATTTAATGGTGTATCACTAACAAGTGATACACCAATCGTACATGCACGTAATAACATCCATCTCCGTTTCGCAATATCATATGATTCTAATAATTGCCTCTTACCACTTATAGAAACACATGTAGAATAAGCAGATGTAAATTTTACTTCTATAAATGTTTCCGGTTCATTTGTACCAACAACTATATCTATCTCTCTATACTTATCACGCCATAAATTTGCACGACTATGAAATTGTCGATACGATAATATTCTCTGATCAATTATTGGAATATAACTAGCCACCCATGATCTAACCATTTTCTCAACGACCATTGAAAACTGACAAATCTTAGATGGACCATTTTTCTTACTTAACGTCATTTTAGATGAGATTTTACTGAATTTCCATCTGCAATATATAAACCAAACAACCAAGATAAATCTTTGTCTGGTTTTTCTATCTTATTAGGTTTATTTATACATTTTTTATTTTCTTCCCATTCTGGTAATTTAATTTCATTAGTTTTAAATAAATCATTAGGAAGTAATAGTCTATCTTTTAATTGTAGATCTTTAGCTTTAACCCACATAGTATCATAAACAGTTCTTCTTACTCTGGTTGGTTTAACTAATACAGCTAATCCACCTATCTTTTCTTCTGTTTTATTATTTATTCTCCAACTCAACTTTTAATTTCTCATATAATAGCTTTTTATCTTCAATATCTTTTTCTTTTGCTATTCTTTTTTCATTATCTTGTTCTTGTTTAATCCCGTTAATATGATTTTTT
>Ga0172375_10001428_pt1 | contig 38469 bp, 41 predicted proteins | sample LakKiv1m_FD_114537 | JGI IMG/M metagenome (GOLD analysis project Ga0172375, IMG submission 114537) | Freshwater microbial communities from Kabuno Bay, South-Kivu, Congo - kab_092012_11.1m | ecosystem: Environmental > Aquatic > Freshwater > Lake | place: Democratic Republic of the Congo... | reverse complement strand
GATCCTGACATGCGCGATTTCAACCAACGTCTTCTGCAAATTGACGAAGGCCTGTACCTTGAAACGCCTGCGATTCTTGAACCTGCCGATTGCGTCAATCATTCGTGCGAACCAAACATCGGTTTCACCGGGCAGATTGGTTTGATCGCCATGCGCGAGATCGAAGCGGGCGAGGAACTCACTTTTGATTATGCCATGTGCGACGGCACACCCTACGATGAATTCGACTGTCAGTGCGGTTCCGCGAATTGCCGCGGAAGTATCCGCGGAGACGATTGGCGGATTCCCGGTCTGTGGGAAAAATATGACGGGTATTTTTCGCCATATCTTGCAAGGCGGATCCAGGCCTTGAAAATTCGCGAACGCGTCATCGCTTGATCGGTTGGAGTCCGAAGTCACAAGGCTTCGGACTTCCTGTTTAATGTGGTAAATTTGGCCCTATGTTTTCGAAGCACTTTGCGCTGGGAATTTTTCTGGTTGCGCTGGTTTTGAGATTGCTTCCCGTCCTGTTTGCGCGCAATCTCGGAATCGGTCTCGATGATATGTTTCAATACGACATGCTGGCGCGCAGTCTTGTTTCGGGAAACGGTTATCGCTGGTATGCCCAGGCGGATTTAAATCAACTCGCGGCATATGTGGATTTCGACTTGTCCTCCGTCGGGGAATACGACCCAATCCGTGGAATTCCCACCTCGTTTCGCGCCCCGCTCTATCCTGCATTTTTGGCGCTGGTTTATTTCTTTAGTGGAACGGACTTCTCGCGTTTCTTCGCGGCGCGCCTTGCCCAGGCAGTGCTGCTCGGCGCGCCGCTTGCGCCATTGACCTATCTAACCGCGCGGAAATTATTTGGCGCTGTTCAGGAAAAAGGGGTTACGGAAAGGATTGCCCGTCTCTCCGCATGGGTCGTTGCCATATATCCAATGCTGCTTGTCTATCCCCTCGGGCTTGGGACGGAGAATCCATTCTTTGTCCTGCTGCTTGGCGCGTTTTTCCTCCTGCTCGATTCAATTGAAAGAAAAAGCCTTCCTTCGCTTGTGCTTTCCGGCGTTTTCCTGGGGCTGACCGCCCTCACGCGTTCCGTGATTTTGGCGTTTGCGGCGGCTGCATTTTGCATCCTGTTTTACTCGATGCGATCCCGCGCGTTTATTTTCCTTGCTTCATTCCTGCTGGTTGTTTCGCCCTGGGTCATCCGCAATTCCCTTCTCCATGGCCGCCTCATGGGGATCGAGACTTCGATGGGATACAACCTGTACTTGGGATACCATCCCGATGGCAATGGATCGTTCATTTTTGGCCCGTCGCTGGATTTGATCCCGATTTTGGATGACGCATTACGCGACCAGGCCGGCACACAAAAGGCGCTGGAATTCGTGCGTTCCCAGCCCGGCCGCATTGTTCCGCTTGCCGTAAACAGGCTTGGCTTTTTCCTTGGCCTCGAAAAGCGGGTGTTGATGTACTTTTATTCCAACAATATTCTTGGATATATTCCGCGCCCGCTTCTTTTGACTGTCTCCGCCGTTCTTCTTTTGCCGTTTGTCATCGTCTCTATTTCAGCCGCCTTGGGATTGCCTGCGCTGCGCTGGGACGTTAAATCCGCCCTTCTTCTCCTGTTGTTTGCAGGTTACATCCTGCCTCATGTCATGATCCTGGCGGAGGACCGTTTTCACCTTGCGCTGGTTCCCTTCCTCGCGATGCTTGCCGCGCGCTTCTGGGTGAATGGGCCTGCGCTTCTGGCAGCGCGCTGGCATGAAGCGCAGGCAGGCCGAATTCTTGTGACTGTTTCCGTGGCGATCGTCTTTCTGCTCATTTCCAATTGGGGGATCGAATTGTCCCGCGACGCGGATAAAATTGCCGCGCTGCTTGGCCCGAATGGAAACCAGACCAGTTTTCCATATTAGTCAAAGTTGGGAACATCCATGAAATATTTGCTCGGCGAGAAACTTCACTTTGATTGGAAAATCGTAACGATCACCATCGTCAGTACGTTGTTGTTGATGGTGGATGCCTATCATCGGCTCACGCCCCATAAATATGTGGATCGCGTGATTCTTTATTTGGTAATCCCGCTCCTCCTCATCCTGGTTGTGTTTCGCGAAAATCCCGGGGCCTACGGCTTTTCGTTTGGCGATTGGAAGGCGGGACTAGCCATTACGGCAATCGGGATTCTCGTGATGGCGCCGGTCATTTATTTTCTCGGAAGCGGGGATGAGTCCATGAAAGATTATTACAAGCCCTTCCTGGCCGGGTTGCCGTGGACGACTTTCCTCGATTTGATCGGCTGGGAATTCATTTTTCGCGGCTGGATTCTGTTCGGGTATGCGCGCAAATTTGGTCCTGAAGCCTTGTGGCTGCAGGCAGTCCCATTTGCGCTGGCGCATGTGAGCAAGCCCGAAGTCGAGACGCTTTCCACCATCTTCGGCGGTTTTGCCTTTGGCTGGGTGGCATGGCGGACAAGATCGTTTGTGTGGCCGTTCCTGATCCACTGGTTCATTGCAACCTTTATCATCATTGTCGCGGCAGGCCAATTTGGATAAATATTCTCTTCGGCGGGCGGGGGAAGCGGATTTAGCCCAAATCCGCGACCTCATTCATTTGGCCGGGATCAATCCCACGGGGTTGGATTGGAAGCGTTTTGTCGTTGCGGTTGATGCAGAAAACCGGGTGATTGCCTGTGGGCAGATCAAGCCTCACGGGGAGGATGTCCGCGAACTTGCTTCCATCGCAGTGAAACCCGAAATGCAGGGGCAGGGGATTGCGCGCAAAATCATCGAACATGTGCTGGCGGACGCGGGACGCCCGCTGTATTTGATGTGCCGCTCACGGATGGGTTTGCTATATGAGAAGTTTGGGTTTCGGAAGGTGGAGTATGAAGTCATGCCGCGCTACTTTCAACGAATGGTGAAACTGGCCGGGCTGGCGGATGTTTTTATGAAATCAGGCGATGGCCTGCTTGTAATGAAGTTGGAGTAGAATCATTTCATGAAACGGATTTTGTATGTGCTTATGGGAGTGCTGGCCGGGTTCCTCCTTGCGGGCGGGCTTTTGTTTGTGATGCGCGCGCCGTCTGGGACCCCGATTGTACTCGAGCCTGCACCCACCCCGGCTCCCATTGCCGTGCATGTGATTGGCGCGGTGCCGCGCCCCGGCTTCTATGAATTTCAGGATGGGGCGCGCGTGCAGGATGCAGTCGACGCGGCGGGCGGCCTGCTCGCAGATGCGGACGGGAATGCGATCAACCTCGCGGCGCTGCTGGAGGACGGCCAGAAACTGGATATCCCATATAAAACAGGGCAGGAACCGAATGATGACGATTCCAGTTCATCGCCTGATCTTCCGTCCGCAGATTCAGATGGTTCCGATACCCCGTCCAGCGACGAGAATTCAAATACCGACGCGGATCTTGTAAACATCAACACTGCAACACTGGATGAGTTGGATGGACTCCCCGGGATTGGGCCGACAACCGCGCAGAAAATCATTGATTACCGCGATGAAAATGGCTCTTTCCTGAGCATCGAAGACATCCTGAATGTATCGGGGATCGGCCCCGCCATTTTTGATGATATAAAAGATTTGATTACAGTCTAATGCCAGCCTTTGATCGTCCCGGCCCCCCCTGCCTGGGGAAAACGGCTATTTTCTTTTGCCCGATTTCACCCCGGACCTCCTTAGATTTTCAGCAACCCTGAATTTAACAATTTTTCCAATCAATTTCAAAGGTGATGGTTTGTCTATTGGGAATTTTACAGAACCTTTTGCGCCTTCGTAAATGGATAATTCATGCTTGAATTCCGCTTGTGAGAGTAATTTTTTACGCCGCGTCTTGAATATGTTTTGACACCCTCTGGCAAATGGCTGCGCCAAGCGTCTCGAGTGCATGCGTCGCCTCTGGTAGTTGTGGCGCAAGCGCATGCCAGCTATGCCAGACATTCGGCCAGAAGACGGTGTCTGCCGGGACGTTATACCGTTGCGCCGCCTGAACCAGACGATCCACTTCACCGCGCAGAATTTCATTCTCTCCGGCCAGAATATACAGCGGCGCTATCCCGCTCAGGTCAGCATGGATGGGTCCCAAATCAGGCAGTGAAGTATCGTTTCCTGCAATGTAATGTTTGTGCATTTCGACGGTGAACCTGGGATGCGCAAAAGGATCGTCATACTGCCATGGAAGCGAATCCTTGAATCCATAATCTACAACTGGCGAGATGAGGGCGCATAACAGTGGCTGGGAGAGCTCCGCTGTTTTTGCCCGTAACAAGATCGCCAGCGCCAGCACCGCCCCCGACGACTCGCCAATCAATACAATCTGTTTGCCCTGTTGTATCAGCGCCTGATACACCGCATAGCATTCATCATGCGCGACAGGATAACGATGTTCCGGGATGAGGTGATAGTCCACACCAAAGGCGCGTAACCCGGCAAATTTGGCAAGATAAGCAAGTTCCCGCCGAAGTGGATTGTTCCAACCGAAGGCGATTCCACCGCCATGCAAAAACAGCATTACGGGATCTTCAGGCACATTTGCCGGGATGATCCAATCGCCTGCCACGCCAGCAACTGATTTTCTCTCCACTTTTACATCGCGCGGCGGGCGCATTGCCGCATTCGCCACGCGGTCAGCCAGTTGACGAAAGCGCACGAAAGCACTGGCGTCCTGAACTGGAAAGTTTCCCTGTGCCCATCGGGCGACGCGCATCAATGGCCTGAAGAGATGGAACTGAAGACTGGGCATTACCCCCTACTCGCTCGCCAGTACGTGACGGGCGATGACCAGTCTCTGGATTTCGCTTGTCCCTTCGCCGATGGTCATCAGGCGCGCGTCGCGGTACATGCGCTCGACGTGATACTCGCGGCTGTAACCGTATCCACCATGGATTTGGATCGCGTCATAGCATACGCGTTCCGCCATTTCGCTGGCGTAAAGTTTTGCGATCGCGGCTTCCTTGTTGAACGGACGGCCCTGCTCCTTGATCCACGCCGCCTTGTGCAGCATGGTGCGCGCGAGTTCGATCTCTGTTGCCATGTTTGCTAGTTTCCATTGAATGGCTTGGAACTCGCCGATCGCCCGTCCAAATGCCCTGCGTTCCCGCGCGTAATTGACGGCGGCTTCCATCGCGGCCTGGGCCAGTCCCACCGAGATGGCGCCGATCGAGATGCGGCCGCCGTCCAGCGTGAAGAGGGTTTGTTGCAGGCCGCGGCCCTCCGGGCCGACAAGATTTCCAAGCGGCACGCGCACGTTTTCATAAGTTATTGCATTGGCGGGGGAACCGTGCAGCCCCATTTTCTTTTCAGCCGGGCCAACCGTGAGTCCGCGCGTATCGGTCGGCACAAGGATCATGCTCAGGGATTTGGATCCGCCTTTGGGGTCTGTGCGGACGAGCGTAATGACATATTCAGCAATGCCCGCGTTCGTGCACCACATCTTTGCGCCATTGATGACCCATTCGCTGCCTTGTTTCTCCGCCTTGGTGATCACGCCGCCCTGAATGTCCGAGCCTGCGCCCGGTTCAGTCAGCGCCAGCGAACCAAGCCTGTGTTTGCCGTCTGCGACGAGAGGCAGCCATTTTGCTTTCAGTTCTTCAGAGGCATACAGGGCGATGGGCACAGTGCCGAGGCCGTTGTGCGCGGCAAAGGCCAGGGCGGTTGAACCGCATCCCCAGCCCAGTTCCTCTATCGCGATCGCCATGCTGACGCTGTCCACACCCGAGCCGCCGTATTGCTCGGGAATATTCATGCCGAGCAAGCCAATTGGCCCGCCTTTGCGGACGGCCTCCCAATTGAACTCGCCGTTCTCGTCCGCCTCGCGCGCTTTGGGCTTTACTTCCCTGTCCACGAAATCATGGACGGTTCTTTTCCATATTTTTTGTTCTTCGGTCAGGTCGAAATTCATTTGCCGCTCCTCGCTGAATCAATTTTCTACAGGGTGATTACTTTTTCCGCTTTGATCTGGGCTTCCAAAATATCCCCCATGCCGCCGACGATGCCTATCTGTACCTTGCCTGCCAGTTCGAGATGATCGAGGCACGTACTGCAAACGATCAGGCGTGTCCCCTTTGATTCCAATTTTTGCAGTTGACCGATCACGGGCGACCCCTCACATACCAGTTTTACGCCATCGGTGTAGAAACAGATTGCGTTGGGCAGGTCGTTGTTTTGCAGCAGGAGTTCGAAATACTTGCCGATCAATTTCTGCTGCAGCGTCTCATCGGCTTTTCCCATGCCATTATTCATGATGAGGATGACTGTGTTTTTCATGCAGGTTCACTCCTTGTTGATTTGGTCTTCATATTCCTTGAATAGTTTTCGCGCCTGGCTGGCGTTTTCCTTGGACACAAAAATCTGCACCCGTCCAAAGTCGTCGAGATTGGTCGGAAATACATTGTGGCCGACGGCCTCCTGGAACAACTCCAGTTCGATTCCCTGCGCTTCGAAATAACTCTTGATCAGTTCCGCGTCCATGCGTCCGTACACTTCGGCGAGCAATTCCCATTTGAGTTCATCCATGCCTACCTCCAGAAAACAACAAACAGTATGGTCCACAAGATGCTGACGATCAACTGGCGGATCCCAATACGGGCGGGCTTCCAGCCGCTGGCAGGATGCGTCACGCCCCACAGGGTTTCCATCCATTGCAGCAGGTAGGGAACGAAAATAAACCGCGGCAACAGGTCGACGAAACCGAGCACGAGGGAGAAAACCAGATTAAATGAAGTATACAACACCGCGCGTTTTCCCGCCTTCCACATTTCGGTACGCTCCAGACCCTTTGCCTGCTCCCGTTGCTCGAGCCTTAGATAAGCATGGACGATGGACGCCGCCGACTGCAACCATGTCAACAGCCAGAGCCACCAGCCTGCCGGGGCATATTGACCGATGCCAACCCAGAAGGCCGCCGGCGCGGTCAGGGAGAGAACGCCGGTCGCCAGGATTTCGATCCCAGCCTGCCTTCTCTCTGCGCGCCGGTTTACCAGCCATAAATGCCATGCGAATACCGGGACCCCGGGCACAGCCAGGTAGAGAACGTATCCGAAGCCTTTCAGTACAAGCCCAATCAAGGCAAGCAACGCGATGCCCCCATAAACTGCCGCCCAAAACCGCGCGGCGGGCATGTCCTCTCGCGACCGCCGTCCCGCGTACATCTTGACAATCATGGACATCGGCTGGCGCAGCATGAAGGCTGACATTGCCGCCATGAACAAATTGAAGGAAGCGTCTGTGAAGGTTCCCCCCGCAAAAATACCGATCAACAGCGGGCTTAGGATAAACACCCATGATCCATGATCCTGCGGAAGGGCTATGTGCCTTTTGAAGATTGTTTGCATGGTTCAGGGAAGCATACAAGAAAATCGCTTTCCCGGCAAGTGAAGAAGTTCCTTCATCTCTGGTTTACAATATGGGCAAAATCATTCAAGGAGAAGTCTGAAATGTCAAAGAAAAGCAAGCGACCCCAGCCCAGAAAGGGAGTGGACCCGATTCAACTCGTTGCAATTGGCGCAGTTCTTTTGGTTGCAGCCTGGTTTGTCTGGAAATATCTTCCAAAGAGCCAGCCCGCAGTGACGACAATCCCCATAGGCGGGGAGACCGCGTGTGGGCTGTTTGAATCCATCCCCGCGGCCGCGCAATACGATTCGGCGCCTCCGCTGTTGATTAGCGAAACTTCCAGTTATTTTGCCGCTGTCAGGATGGCGAAAGGCGGCGGGTTTGTCATCCAATTATTCCCCGATAAAGCGCCGATCACTGTAAATAGTTTTATATTCCTCGCCTGCAAGGGATATTTCAACGGCGTGACGTTCCACCGCGTGCTTGATGGTTTCATGGCGCAGGGCGGCGATCCGAGCGGTACCGGCACGGGCGGGCCTGGCTACAAATTTGTCAACGAAGACAGCGATCTTGCTTTCGATAGGGAGGGCGTGGTTGCAATGGCAAATGCCGGCCGCGATACAAATGGAAGCCAGTTCTTCATCACCTTTGGCCCGGCTGAACAGCTCAACGGCGATTACACCATCTTTGGGCAGGTTGTCCAGGGTATGGATGTGGTCAATGGCATCACGCGCCGCGACCCACAGCAAAATCCCACCTTCGCTGGCGATGAGATCGAAAGCGTTACGATTACGGAGGAATAAAAGGCACGTTGCTTTCGACTGGGCGGTGCCGGGCCCATTAAAAACCCATTGGATTTGGCAATTAGGAAGAGGTGGTCGAAAAAAGAAAGCCTTCTGGATAAAGTTTTGGCGACAAGACGAAACTGGATCAGGAGGCTTTCATGCAATGGATAATGTTTGTTCCCACACCTATCGTATAATTGCTTCATGGCATCACTAAAGGATTATTTTTTATTGGACCCGGAAGTTGTTTTCCTAAATCACGGTTCTTTTGGCGCCACCCCCAAGCCAGTGATGGAATCTTATCAAAACTGGCAATTGCGCCTGGAACGCCAGCCGGTGTTGTTTTTAGGGAGGGAACTGGATGAACTGTTACGCGAGTCGCGCATCAAGTTGGGCGAATTCTTGAATGCCGCCCCGGATGATTTGGTGTATATCCCCAACGCCACTCACGGTGTGAATATTGTTGCCCGCTCCCTCCGGCTTAAACCAGGCGATGAAATATTGACCACTGACCACGAATATGGCGCCTGTGATTACACCTGGGAATTCATCGAGGGAAAAACTGGCGCAAAATATATTCATCAACCCCTTCCATTGCCGGTTCAATTTGAAGATGAAATTGTGGATCGACTCTGGGCAGGCGTCACGCCACGAACCAGGGTCATTTACTTGAGCCACATTACTTCGCCCACTGCGCTCCGCCTGCCAGTGGAACAAATCTGCCGCCGCGCACGGCAGGCAGGCATCATGACGGTCATTGATGCCGCACACTCCCCGGGACAAATCCCGGTTGACCTCCAGGTTCTCGATGCAGATGTTGTGTTTGGCAACTGCCACAAGTGGATGCTCAGCGCGAAGGGAGCTGCGTTTCTGTATGTTCGGCGTGATATTCAATCTCTTATCGAGCCGTTGGTTGTTAGTTGGGGATACCATTCCGTTCCGGAAGCCACTACGGGCTCGCGCTTCATCGATATTCTTCAATGGACCGGAACCAGGGACCCCGCTGCGGCATTGACGGTTCCAGCCGCCATCCAATTTATGAAAGATCATAATTGGAATCAAATTCGCTCTGACAGCCATAAACTACTTCGTCATGCGATTGAGCGAATTTGCGGCTTGACTGACATGCCGCCGTTGTACCCGCTTGATTCGGATTTTTATGGTCAAATGGGTATTGCGCCGCTTCCTTTGTCGAACCTTGCAGCGCTTAAGACCCGGATGTACGATGAATATAAAATTGAAGCGCCTCTTATTCAATGGCAGGACAGGCAATTTATCCGAATATCCGTGCAGGCATATAATTCGCAAAATGACATCGATGTTTTGGTTGGCGCATTGAAGGAATTTTTACCTGGATGACGATCCTCTTCCCGGAGTTTAATATGACGGATAACAGTGAAAGACCGGCCGCATTTCCTGGGACCTATTACGACCGCGATGAGGTTCTTCGCCTGGTGCATTGGGCGAATATCCTTGCCTGGGTAATTCTCTCGATATACCTGATAAGCGGGGCATTGTCTCTCGCACAATTTCTAATTCAACTCCTTACCGGCTTGTACTTCCAAAAGGGAATGGGCATCCTGGATTTATTGAATTTCTTCCCGCCGTATCTGCAAATGCCGCTGCCGGGTGTTTTTATCTTTTTCGGCCTGCAGGGGATCGGGAAATTGCTGATGATCCTTATGGATATCGAGGACAATACCCGTCGCGCGGCGCGTAAAAACTAATCCCGATCTTGCGCGGGTATCGCGCCCCGCGTCCCGTCGCCCTTGCCGCCAACGGTTGGGCGTGATAGAATTTTGCCCGCTGGTTTATTGGGGGCTCGTCTAATGGCAGGACGGCTGACTCTGGATCAGCTAGTAGTGGTTCAAATCCATTGCCCCCAGCACACGAAAGACTCTCTGGAAAAGAGAGTCTTTCAATTTATAATGCTCTCGCGTGTATAATACCGGCATGAAAAACAAATGGCGATTGATCCTGGCGGTCATTATTTTGACTCTCTCCCTTTTTCTTTTGACCTGGGGATTCTGGCCTGTAGAAAGGGAGACGCGTATCCTGCCGATTTCCCCGTCCGAGATGCAATTGCCGACCCCGCAGTCGCTTCTACCCCCGATTTATCCTGTCGCGTGAACCCCAGGCATTCCTCTTCCCGAAACATTTTCCTCCTGCTTGCAGGTTTGGCGTTGATTGCGGCAAGCCTCGCTTGTGGAATTGGAGGTGGTTCCGCTCCCGCCGGCAGCGCGCCCGAACCTGCCGCACCCGCGCCGACGCAGCCTGCCTCCGTGACCGCTGTCGTCAGCGATGTACCCACGCCCCGGCCCGCCATCAATGAGAAGCGCCGCCTGACCCTTGAATTTCCTCCGCAAATCCGCCTCGGTGAAGGCGATATCATCCGCCTGACCCTCGAGGTGGACGATCTTGGCGGCGTCACCCCGACGGCTGAGGTCGCGGGAAACACGGTCACCGGGGAGACGGTGGAGATTCCAAACTTATATGAAACGCACAATGTTACAGCAGAGGCGCGGCTCGACCTGGCGGGAATGCAAATTCAGCCAACGGATTTGATCAGCGAGCCGTTGACGCCGGGGCATTCGGTCACATTTTATTGGAGCATCCGTCCGCAGGAGGCGGGGGTGTACCGCGGCACGATCTGGCTCTATCTGTGCTTCGTGGAGAGGTCGAACGGCGAGGAAAGCCGAAAAACGGTATCAGCCCAAATGGTGGAGATCGAAGCGGTTAATTTATTGGGACTGCCCCTGGGTGTTGTCCGAACTACGGGCGCGGTCGGTTCCGTCGTGGGTGGAATTCTCGGATTCCCGTTTTTGGATGACATCATCAAGTTTTTGTTACGGCGAAGGAGGCGCGCTTGATTTGCCGAACACGAAGCGCGCGGGATGTTGCTTGACCGCCAAATATATGACGAAAATCACCCCAAAAATTGACGCGGATAAGTAGTATCTCATTTGTTCTCTATGGTACAATTTCGCCGCTTACACCGTAACCGGATTGAATTTTTAATATTTTTCCAAAGCATGGGCTGACTGATTGCGGCGCTTGTAAGAGATTTCACAATGGAGCGACTGATGAACGAGTGGATTTATGTCTTGTTGTTTATTGTTGTGGGTTTGATCATCCCTGTCGGCGCGATTGGCGTGGCCTGGATCATCAGCCCCAAGAAACCGAACCCCGTCAAATCGGAAACATACGAATGCGGCATCGAAACCGTCGGCGACAGTTGGGTGCAGTTCAAAGCCCAGTACTATATTTTTGCGCTCGTATTCCTTGTGTTTGACGTGGAGGCTGTCTTCCTTTTTCCATGGGCTGTGAAACTTGGACAACTTGGGTTGTTTGCCGTGGTTGAAGGCATCGTCTTTATCCTCATTCTCGTTGCGGGCCTCGTTTATACCTGGCGCAAGGGAATGCTGGAGTGGGCGTAGGATTTATATAAATTTAGGGAAGGCTGACGGGAGTTGATCCTTTCAGCCTTTTCTTTGTGTAAAGCCCTTTTGGAATCGGGCGGCCTGTTACTGCCATTGCAGGGGCGGGCTTCTGCACTCCAAAACAAGGTTAGGAGCGATTTATGAATTTTTGGAATGATCCCCTCAAAACAGCCGCAGACTGGCTCATGGGTGTGTTTATGGGTTGGGGCATGAACGAGGTCGTTGCGCACATTTTGATTGCGTTCCTCGGCGTGTTTCTGCTCATTATGTTGCTCATGGTATTGGACATCTTCCTCGTCTGGATCGAGCGCAAGGTGGTGGCGCGCTTCCAGGACCGCATTGGCCCGAACCGCCTTGGCCCATTCGGTCTCATCCAGCCGTTTGCGGATATCGTCAAGCTTCTGATTAAAGAAGACTTCACTCCGGGCGGCGCGGACAAGGTCGTCTACAACATTGCGCCGATGCTCTCGATGATGTCGGTGCTGATCCTGTGGGCGATTGTGCCGCTGGCTCCCGTCATCCTGAGCGTGGACCTGAATGTCGGCCTGTTGTATTTGATCGCGGCGGGCGCGATTGGCACGCTCTCCATCATCATGGCGGGCTGGTCATCGAACAACAAGTTCGCGATGATCGGCGCGTTCCGCCAGGTGGCTGTGATGGTCTCATTCGAAGTGCCCATGCTTGCCACCCTGCTCATCCCGACGATCCTTTCGGGTTCGATGGGATTGAACGGAATTGTGCAGGCGCAGAATACCTGGTTTGTTTTCATCGCGCCGCTGGCCGCGCTGATCTTTCTGATTGCTGCGATCGCAGAACTCGGACGCGCCCCGTTCGATCTCTCGGAAGGCGAATCGGAACTTGTCTCCGGGTACAACATCGAATACGCAGGCATGAAGTTCGGCATGTTCTATGCTGGCGAACTTTTGCACGCCTTCACTTTCGGCGGCTTCTGGGCTATTTTGTTCTTCGGCGGCTACCGGTTCTTTGGGCTGGAGCAGGTCAGTCCCTTCCTCGCGGTTGCGGTGATGGTTTTCAAGGCCATGCTCGGCTATTGGATCATCATGTGGGTCAAGTACACCATGATGCGCATCCGCATCGACCATATGCTGGCTTTCAACTGGAAATTCCTGACGCCGCTGGCCTTCGTCCTTTTGATGGTTGTCGCGCTGGCGAATGCGCTTCTCGCGGGGACCCCGGCCTGGCTCTACATCTCAGGCATGTTCCTGTCGAACGTTTTGGTCGGGTGGGCCGCGCTGGAAGTTGCGCGCACGGTCAGCCGCAGGGAACGTGAGAAGGTGGAAGGAGTAGTAACGACTTAAATCGTTACAAAAGGTGATTTTATGACTGCTGAACAAATCATTTTCCTTATCGTTGCGCTGGTCACTCTTGGGTCTGCGTTCATGGTGGTGACCACCCGCAACCTTATCCATGCCGCGTTTTGGCTGGTGGCTACGCTGTTCGGCGTGGCTGTTGTCTACGCCCTGCTGAATGCAGGCTTTCTCGCGGTGGTGCAGGTGGTGGTGTACATCGGCGCGATCGCCATCCTGTTCATCTTCGCGGTGATGCTGACCCGCAAGGATGCACGTGACCAGGGTCCGCAGACGAACAAAACCTGGTGGATCGGCGCGTTGCTGGCTGTGGGCGCTTTCTTCGGGCTGGTTTCCCTTGTCCTCGGGTGGGGAGGGTCTTCGAAAGCCGCGGCAGGCATCCCGTCCGGGTTCGATGCGGTGGGACTGTTGGGCGAGGCGTTGACTTCGCCAAATGCCTATGTCCTGCCGTTTGAAGTTGCGTCCGTCCTGTTGCTGGCGGCGTTGGTGGGCGCGGTGTACGTCGCGTTCAATCGCAAATAGGAGGCCGCGATGATTCCACTTTCCTGGTATCTCATTCTTTCGGCTGGTTTGTTCAGCATTGGCCTGTTCGGCGTGCTTACCCGGCGCAACGCTGTCGCGATTTTGCTCGGCGTTGAGTTGATGTTGAATTCGGTGAATGTGAACCTGGCCGCGTTCTGGCGTTACGGTGACGTGAACCAGATGGCGGGACAGGTCTTCGCGATTGTCGTTTTTGCGGTGGCCGCGGCGGAAGTGGCTGTGGGTCTCGCGCTCGTGATTTCCGTGTATCGCAAACGCAACACGGTGATTGCGGACGAAATTGATTTGATGAAGTGGTAAAACATTGAACGTTTAACGTTAAACGTTTGGAGGCTTCATGGCAACTGAGACATTGATTTGGTTAATTCCCCTCCCGCCTTTGCTGGCATTTTTCCTGATCGTGTTGTTCACGAACAGGAATAAAGCATTGAGCCATACCATTGGCGTGGGCGCGGCGGCTCTTTCGTGGCTGGCGAGCATGGTGGTTTTCTTCCGTGCCGTCGGCGCCGAACACCTGGGCGGGCATCCTTTTGCGGATTCAATTCCCTGGCTGCCGACAGGCGATACATTCCTCAAGATTGGTGTGCTGGTCGACCCGGTCGGCGCGGCGGTGCTGTTCTTTGTGGCGTGGACGATATTCATGATTTTCCTTTACAGCGTGGGCTATCAAAATTATGGCCAGCCCAAAGGCGATCATGATGTGGCAGGTTTGCCGCCTCACGGCGCGACCGTGGAGGACCACGGGCACCCCAACAAACCTGGGGCAGGCAAACATGTTGTGCCTTCCATCGAGCCGATGTACTCGCGCTTCTTTGCGTTCCTGGGTTTGTTCGCCTTTGGCATGTACACGCTTGTGCTCTCGGATAACTTTCTCACATTCTTCGTGGGTTGGGAAATCATGGGCCTGTGCTCGTACCTGTTGATTGGCTTCTGGTATGGCAAACCTTCGGCGCGGGCCGCCATGATCAAGGCTTTTATGACCACCCGCGTCGGCGACGTGTTCATGCTGCTCGGCATTTCCTTCCTTTATTCAGCGACTGGCACACTGTCCTTTCGTGAAATTTTCACCGAAGAGACATTGCACATTCTCGCCGCCACAATGACGCCCATCATGGGCCTTTCGGCGGCAGGTTTGATCGCCATCCTGCTTTTCATCGGCACGGTGGGCAAGTCTGCCCAGTGGCCCCTGCATGTGTGGCTTCCCGACGCGATGGAAGGCCCGACGCCGGTCAGCGCGATGATCCACGCTGCGACGATGGTGTCCGCGGGTGTGTATGCGGTCGTCCGCATGTTCCCGCTCCTCACCGCAGGTTTCAATGGACATGAACTCACAACCGCCATGTCCGTGGTGGCGTTCATTGGGGCGTTCACGGCGCTCTTCGCGGCGACGATTGCTGTCGCCCAGAATGACATCAAGCGTGTACTGGCCTACTCGACGATTTCGCAACTTGGTTTCATGATTGCCGCGTTGGGCATCGGCGCGTACGTGGCCGCGGTTTTCCATCTTATTACTCATGCCTTCTTCAAAGCCCTGCTCTTCCTCGGCTCCGGGTCGGTCATTCACGGCATGGAGCATGGCGTTCTCCACACAGGTAATCATCACGTCGACCCGCAGGATATGTTCAACATGGGCGGCTTGCGCAGGAAAATGCCCATCACGTTCTGGACTTTCCTCATCGGCGGTTTTGCGCTTTCGGGTTTCCCGATTATCACCGCAGGCTTCTGGTCGAAGGATGAAATCCTCGCGGACGCCTTCGGTCATGGTCACATGGCGGTCTTCATCACGCTCGCAGTTGCCGCGTTCATGACGGCCTTCTACACCATGCGCCAGATTACCTTGACCTTCCTCGGCGAGCCCCGCACAAAGGAAGCCGAACACGCCCAGGAGAACAAGTGGACGATGACTGTCCCGCTGATGGTGCTGGCGTTCTTTGCTGTGACCTATGGCTGGGTCGGCATCCCCGAACATTTTCCACTGCTCGGCGGACTCGTCCCGAACTGGTTCCATGAATTTGTCGGCAGTACGCTGGCTGAACATCCCGAAGCGTTGGAATTCAATGTTATCCCGCTTCTCACTTCGCTCTTCGTTGCGCTTGGCGGCTTGTTCTTTGGCTGGCTGGTCTATCGCAAAGTTCAGGCCCCCGCGCAAGACAGGTTGCAGATCCCTGTCCTCAAGAATAAGTGGTATTTCGACGAAGCCTACGATTTCCTCTTTGTCCAACCTGCCTACTGGTTCTCCGAGACCTTCGTCTCTGCCTGGATGGACAAGGGCTTCATTGACGGCATCCTGCATCTCTTCGGCCCGACAACAAACGGTATCGGCGCCGCCATCCGAAATTATTTCGATGTGCCTGTCGTCAATCGTTTCTTCGGCGACGGCACGGCAGACGCCGCTCAATGGGTTGGCCGTAACCTGCGTCCGATTCAAACGGGACGCGTCCAGCAGTATTTCATGCTCGCGCTGGTGGTCTTCATCGTCATTGGCGCGGCGCTCTATTATCTTCTGCTGGCATAGGAGGTAAGATGAACTTCATCGAAACTCATTTACTCACAACCATTTTGTTCCTCCCCGCGCTCGCGGCGGTGGCCATGCTCTTCCTCCCCAGGGACGAGAACAAACTCCTGCGCTGGTTTGCGTTTGGCGCGAGCCTTATCCCGTTTGTGCTTTCGCTTGTCGCGTGGGTTAATTTCAATCCCGACCAGGCTGGCTTCCAGTTCGAGGAATCCTATGTCTGGTACGAAGCGATCGGCTCGTCCCTGCACCTCGGTGTGGACGGCCTCTCCATTACGATGGTTTTGCTGACCACGCTCCTCACTCCGCTTGCCATCCTGGCCTCATTCAACATCACCGACCGCGTCAAGCCGTACATGATGTTGTTCCTCTTCCTCGAAACGGGCATGCTCGGCGTGTTCATGGCGCTCGACCTGCTGATCTTCTTCGTCTTCTGGGAAATCGGCCTCGTCCCGATGTATTTCCTCATCAACCAGTGGGGCAGCGCCAATCGGGATTACGCTTCCCTCAAGTTCATGATCTACACGATGGGCGGATCGCTCGGCCTTTTGCTCGCGACTCAAATGCTCGGCGTCCTTTTCGGGACCTTTGACCTGGTCTCGTTATATCAGCAGTGGAATTCACTGGCGGCGGACACCGCGCTGCTTGGCATGTCCGTCTCGACAGTCAAGACGATTGCCTTCTGGGCATTCGTGATTGCCTTCGCGGTCAAAGTCCCGTTGTGGCCGTTCCACACCTGGCTCCCCGACGCGCACACCGAAGCCCCGACTGCCGGCTCCATGCTTCTGGCGGGTGTCCTGCTCAAACTCGGCGCGTACGGTTTCCTGCGCTTGATCCTGCCGCTCTATCCGCTCGAAGCGAAGATGTTCGCGGGCGCACTGGCTTTCCTGGCGGTCGCCGCGATCGTCTTCGGCGCGTTCGCGGCCTACGGCCAAACGGACTTCAAACGACTCGTGGCGTATTCCTCGGTCAATCACATGGGGTTCGTCGTGCTGGGCATCGCCGCGGCAGGCCTGGCGGCGGGAACGAACGACGCGCACATCGCATTGGACGGCGCGATCCTCCAGATGTTCAATCACGGTTTATCGGCGGCGGGAATGTTCTTCCTCGTAGGCGTGATTTACGAACGGACACACACCCGCAACCTCGAAGAGTTTGGTGGATTGTTCCCGCTCGTGCCCATCTATGGCGGCATCCTGATTTTCACCTCGATGGCTTCGCTCGGCCTGCCTGGACTGAACGGTTTCGTCTCCGAGTTTATGGTGGTGCGAGGTTCGTTCCCTGTCTTGCCGGTCTACACCGCGATTTCCATGCTTGGCCTGCTTTTCACAGGCGCGTACATTTTAAAGGGCATCAAGAAGGTGTTGCACGGCCCTGTCAATGAACATTGGGCGCATGGTGAACACAAACTGACCGAGATCAGCGCGCGTGAAATCCTTTTGATTGCCCCGCTGATGATTTTGATTTTATGGATCGGTATCTGGCCCGCGTGGATCTTGAACGTGATCAATAAAGCCGTGGTCATGCTGTTCTAAGAGGTGCATGATGAATTTTCCTGTTCTAAGTGTTATAACCTTCACGCCCATGGCCGCGGCAGCGATTATTCTGCTCATGCCCGCCGGGAAAAAGAACGAGATCCGCGGCGTTGCGCTGGCGGCGGCAACTTTCGCGCTGCTCCTTTCGTTTTGGGTGTACTTCTCTTACGATGCTTCCGCCGCAGGCTACCAGTTCGTTGAAAAATACAACTGGCTTCCCGTGCTTGGCATCAGCCTGCACTTCGGCGTGGATGGCATGAGCACGCCGCTCGTCCTGCTGACGGGCGTGGTCATGTTCACAGGCGTTTTGATTTCGTGGGGCGCGTACGATGAACACCAGCACCTCTCCGCAGGCATCCAGGACAGGCCGCGCGAATTCTTCGCCTTCCTGTTCATCCTTGCCTCGGGCGTGTTCGGGGTTTTTGTGTCACTCGACCTGTTCATGCTGTTCTTCTTCTATGAGATTGCCGTGTTCCCGATGTACCTGCTTATCGTCATCTGGGGCTGGATACAGACCCGCGAATACGCCGCCATGAAACTAACCCTGTACCTGTTCATCGGTTCAGTGGTCTCACTGGTCGGCGCGCTGGCGATGTACTGGACGAATTTCCAGAACACGGGCGTGCTCACTTTTGACATGACCTTGTTGGAGAATGCGGGTTTCTCGCAAGCCTTTCAATATATCTGGTTCCTGCCTGTCTTTCTCGGCTTCGCAGTCCTGGGCGGCATTTGGCCCTTCCACAACTGGTCGCCAGACGGACACGTTGCCGCGCCGACAGCCGTCTCCATGTTTCATGCAGGCGTGTTGATGAAGCTTGGCGCGTTCGCCGCATTGCGCGTGGGCATCATGCTCCTGCCCGAAGGCGCGAAGCAGTGGTCGTGGCTTATCATGATCTTTGCGGGCGTTGCCGTGGTTTATGGCGCATACATTGCCTTTGTTCAAATGGACTTGAAATACATGATCGGTTTTTCGTCTGTTTCGCACATGGGACTGGTCATGCTTGGTTTTTCCACCCTAAATCGCGCAGGTCTCACCGGCGCGGGTGTGCAGATGTTCTCGCATGGTGTGATGACGGCTCTCTTCTTTGCCATCACCGGCATGATCTATGACCGCTCGCACACTCGTCAGATTCCCGAACTTGGCGGCATGAGCAGGATCATGCCGTTTGCGACCATCGGCTTTATCGTCGGCGGCCTTGTCTCGATGGGAATGCCCGGCTTCTCCGGTTTCGTGGCTGAATTTCCCATCTTTATGGGCGTGTGGGGCGCGCAGTGGCTGGTTGCGGTCATCGCCAGCATTTCCATTGTCATCACCGCGGCCTATATCATGCGCAACATCCGCCAGGTCTTCTTTGCCAAAATGCCTGAAAAACTCGAGGGCCATATGACCGATGTCACCGTGCTCGACAAAGTGGCAATCGTTACATTGTGTGCGTTCATGATTGTGATTGGCTTGTATCCGGGCATCATGGTTCCGCTCGTTTCGTCAGGCGTGGAACACATCCTGACCCTGCTGGGAGGTGCATAATGTTTAGCGCTATAACCTTCCTCGCCATCCTGCCTGAAATTCTCATTCTCGTCGTTGCCATGCTCATCCTCGTCGTTGAGCCGTTCTGGAAGGCGGAACAGCGCCGCAACGTGGGCTGGCTCACCGCGGGCGGTCTTTTTGCCGTGATGATTATCAGCCTGCTCTTTGCCCGCCCCGGCGATCCGACAACTGTCCTCGGCGGCATGGTGCGCTTCGACTGGCTTGGCTTCTTCTTTAAGATGCTTTTCCTGTTCGCAGGCGCGGCGACTTCCCTCCTTCTGATGGATAATGAAAAGGTCGGGCACCGCGGCGAGGCCTATCTGCTGCTGCTTGCCTCGCTTCTTGGCATGAACCTGATGGCTTCTTCCGCGGATCTGGTCATGCTCTACCTGGCGATTGAAACCACATCAATCCCGCTGTACATTCTCTCGGGCTTTATGCTGGCAGACGACAACTCGACCGAAGCGGGATTCAAGTATTTGCTCTTCGGCGCGATGTCCTCGGCGGTCATGCTGTACGGATTCTCCCTGCTCTTCGGTTTTGCAGGCACAACCAATATTTACGAACTTGCCAGTGCGATTGCCGCCGGCCCGAACACGCTTGTAATGGCGTTGGGCGTCATCTTCCTGCTTTTGGTTGGACTTGGCTTCAAAGTCTCGGTTGTCCCGTTCCATTTCTGGGCTCCCGATGTGTATCAGGGCGCGCCGACTCCTGTGGCTGGCTTCCTTTCGACAGCCTCCAAGGCGGCAGGCTTCGCGGTTCTTGTGCGCCTGTTCTTTGTGGCCTTCCCTGCCTTCTCGCAGCCCTGGACGATGATTTTTGCCGTCCTTGCCACGGTCACGATGACGGTGGGCAACCTGCTCGCCCTGCCGCAGACCAACATCAAGCGCCTGCTGGCGTTCTCATCCATCGCGCACGCGGGCTACGTGATGATCGGCGTGGTGTCCTTCTCTTTGTTGGGCGCGACCAGCGTCGTCTTTTATCTCGCCGCATATATCGTGACCAACCTGCTGGCCTTCGGTATCGTGATGGCCGTCTCCCGCATCATTGGCTCGGACGATATCAAGGATTATTCGGGTCTCAGCCGCCGCAATCCCGGGCTGGCTTTGATGATGCTGGCAGCATTCCTGTCCCTGGCGGGCATGCCTCCTTTTGGCGGTTTCGTGGCGAAGGTCTTTGTTTTTGCCGCAGGCATACAGGCCGGATACGTCTGGCTGGTTGTTGTGGGCATCGTCAATTCCATCGTCGGCGTTTACTACTATTTGAACGTGATGAAGTATGTTTATCTCTATCGCATGCCGAATGAAGATGAGGAGAAGCATCCCGTCCCGCTGACCCGTCCGTACGCGATTGCGCTTGTGGTGCTTGCGATTGGAGTGTTGCTGGTCGGTACGCTGTTTGCCCCGTGGTTCAGTTGGTCCGACACGGCGGCAATGAATTTGTTCTAGGCGCGCCGCACCTGCCAGAGTGGATGTTTCTGTTTGACATGCTTTTAGTCTCTCAGGTATAATCGCGCGACATGACACAATCGAAGCACGACCCTCAACAAGCGGTGAATACTGTTTTGACTGTGATGGTCGGGCAGGTTGGATGTTTAACGATGGCGGTGGTCCTGCTTGCCCTGTTTGCTGGGCTTTGGCTGGACAGATATCTTGATTCACGTCCCTTGTTTACTGTTGGATTGTTGCTTGGCAGCGTGCCGGTGACGCTCTTCCTGATGTATCGCGTGGCGAAGGCTGCCATTGATCGTATTAAACCCATACCAGATAAGACAGAAATGTCGGCTCCCAAGGAGGATTCCGATCGTGACTGAAAAAACCGTGAAAGGGTGGTGCTGGGGTGTGAACCGCTGGTTTGTGTTGCTGTTCATTATTTTGGGCGCAGTTGCCGCGGGTAAATATCCGCCCATCCAGCCGCATGTCCAGTTGCCGCCCGAACCGCTGACCAGTTCGCCGTTGTTCCGGCTTGCGGGTCAGGATTTCCACTTTACCAATACCATGCTGGCGATGTTGATCGCTGATGTGATCCTGTTGCTGATTGGTTTTGGCGTATATCGTGCCGTCAAGAGCGGCGTTCTGGTGTTGAAAGGTTTCCCCGCGGCCATCGAGGCCCTGCTGGATGCCCTGTATAATCTTACGGCTGGAACAGCTGGAAAGTGGACGAAATTCATCTTTCCCTGGTTTGCCACGATTACTTTGCTTGTGCTGGTCGTCAACTGGACGGAACTCATTCCCGGTGTGGATTCCATTGGTATTCTTCATCATTCCGAACATGGCTATGCTGTGGAAGACCTGGGTTTTGCCGCTACAATCGTGAAACCTGCCGAGGGTGAGGAAGCCGGGCATTCGGAAGACGCTGAACTGGCGGGATTGATCCCCTACGTTCGCGTGCTTTCCACCGACTTGAACTTCACCGTTGCGCTGGCGTTGATCGCAGTCGTCATGGTGCAGGTGGCGGGGTTTCGTTCGCAGGGACTTGCATATCTCACCAAGTTCTGGAACGTCAAAACCTTTTTCAGCAAACCCATTTTTGGTTTGATTGACTTTGGCGTCGGCCTGCTCGAACTGGTTTCCGAATTTTCGAAGGTGCTTTCTTTTGCCTTCCGTCTCTTCGGAAATATTTTTGCAGGTTCGGTGCTTTTGTTCGTTATTGGCTCCCTGCTTGGCGGGGGCGGCATGGGCTTTTTCCAGGTTGGCTTCCTGATGCTGGAGTTCTTCGTCGGCATGATCCAGGCCATCGTGTTTGGCATGTTGACGATGACGTTCATGGCCCAGGCCACTGTCGGACACAGCCACGAGGAAGAGCACGCCACGTCTGAAGTGGAAGCCCGCGAAAAATAACAAATAAAGTTAAGGAGACTCGGATTATGAACACAGAATTCTCGAAGGAGGTTTTCTAACATGACTGGTGATATTGTAATGGCGGCAAAACTCATTGGAGCCGGTTTGGCGATGATTGGGGCCATCGGCGCGGGTGCGGGCATTGGTATCGTCACCAGCGGCGCTGTGCAGGCCATGGGCCGCAACCCGGACGTTACCGGCACGATCCAGACCAACATGATCCTTGGTATTGCCTTCGCCGAAGCAGTTGCAATTTACTGTCTGGTGATTGCGCTCCTGATCCTGTTCGTTTTTTAGCCAGGCACATAGGAGGATACTTTGGATAAATTAGGTCTCAATCTGGGCTACCTTCTGCTCCAGATTTTCAATTTTTTCATTTTGTTTGTGGTTCTGCGGGCATGGGTTTACAAGCCCATCCTGGGTTTGCTGGAAAAGCGCCGCAACACCATCTCGCAAGGGATCGAAGACGCGCGCGTTGCCGCCGAGGCCCGTGCAAATGCGGAAAAGGAAGCCGCAAAGATCGTCGCTGACGCGCAGGCTGAAGCGGGCAGGCTTGTTCGGGAGGCCACTGAGCGCGCCGCATCTGCCGGCAAGGATGTAAAAGTGGCCGCTGAAGCCGAAGCCGCCAGGGCTCTCGAAGCCGCGAAGGCCGACGCCGAACTCGAGCGCAACCGCATCCTCGGCGATCTGCGCGGGCAGGTTGCCGCCCTGGCTGTAGCCGCCGCGAACAAACTCGTCGGTGAAGCGCTGGACGAAAAGAAACAGCATGCCCTGATTGATGAGTTTTTCTCCGGCGTGAAGTCCGGCAAGGTCGTTGTTCTTGATGACGCGGGCTTTAAGGGCGAATCTGCGGAAATAACCAGCGCGCTCCCGTTGAGCAAGGATGAAGAAGACTCGGTCAGGAAAGACTTGCTCTCCAAAGTCGGCGCGCAGGCCGTGACCTTCCGCGTCGATCCGTCCATTTTGGGCGGTCTCGTCATCAAAGTGGGTGACAAGGTGATGGATGGTTCCGTCGCTGGCAAACTCGAAGGACTTCGCCAGAACTTGAAGTAGGGCCATTGCCATTCCAAATAAAAGGGTTTTGGTAAAATTGCCAAAGCCCTTTTTCTCTTAAGGATGCAGGCAGGCGCCCGGATTGGTTATGCAGAAAAAACTTTCGCAGTTCTTCGCCGATTTCCCTTTTGTCCATTCCCAGGTTGTTGCCGACCCTGAGATTACGGGCATTGCCATTGACAGCCGCACGGTCGAGCCCGGTAATCTTTTTGTTGCAATGCGGGGCGGGACGGTGGATGGGCATGACTTCATCCCAAAGGCGCTTGCAAACGGCGCGGCTGCCGTGGTGGGGGACAGGGAGATTGGGAATCTTGACGTTCCGTATGTCCGACTCGGAAACCCGCGTCAAGCCCTGACCTGGCTGGCGGCCGCGTTTTACGATTGGCCCGGCCGCAACCTGACGGTGATTGGCGTCACCGGCACGGACGGCAAAACCACTACAACGAATCTAATTTATAAAATCCTGCTCGCCGCGCGACTCAAAGCGGGCATGGTCTCCACCGTCAACGCGGTTATTGGCGATGAAGTGCTGGATACGGGATTCCACGTCACGACGCCCGATGCCCATGATGTTCAACGCTATCTGGCAAGGATGGTTGCGTCTGGGTTAACCCACGTTGTGCTGGAGACCACGTCCCATGGCTGGGCCCAGTACCGTGTGGATGCATGCGAGTTCGACGTTGGCGTGGTCACCAACATCACACACGAACACATGGATGAGCATGGCAGTTATGAAAACTATCGCGCCGCGAAAGCGCGCCTTTTTTCGAGCCTGGAAAGGACCGTCCAAAAGCCGCAGGGAAACCCGCGACTCGGCGTAATCAATCGCGATGACCGCTCGTTTGAATTCCTGAATGACTTTGTGAAGGTCGACAAAGTGAATTATGGTTTGGGAACGGATTCAGATGTCCGCGCGGAAAACATCGAATATAGCCCATCGGGGATTCATTTTGTAGCCGTGTCCAAGGATTTTCGCGTAGCCACTGCAAGCAAATTGATTGGGGCGTACAATGTTTCGAACTGCCTTGCCGCCATGACGGCTGCCATTTACGGGCTTGGCATTGACCCCGAAATCGCGGCTTCCGGCATTGCATCTTTGATTGACATTCCCGGCCGCATGGAACGCATTGACATGGGACAAAATTTTACGGCAATCGTTGATTTTGCTCATACGCCAAATGCATTGAAGGTTACGTTGGAGGCGGCGCGGGAAATGCGTGAAGGCACGAAAGAGGAAAGGGGAAAGAAGGGGCGTATCATCGTTGTATTTGGCTCGGCGGGGTTGCGCGACCGCGAGAAACGCAGAATGATGGCTGAGGTTTCCGCAGACCTGGCGGATCTCTCCGTGCTGACAGCCGAGGACCCGCGCACCGAATCGTTGGGGAAAATTCTCGAGGAAATGGCGGCAGGCGCGAGGTCCAGGGGCGGACGCGAAGGGGAGACGTTTTGGCGGATCCCGGACCGGGGTGCGGCAATCAAATTCGCGCTGAGTCTGGCGCGTCCCGGGGATATTGTCTTATCGTGCGGGAAGGGTCATGAGCAGTCCATGTGCTTTGGCAGGACGGAATACCTGTGGGATGATCGCACTGCAATGCGGGCGGCGATGGCGGAAGCCCTGGGCATGGATGGGCCGCAGATGCCATATTTGCCGTCCCAGGATAAAACTGAAAAGGAGTGGCTGAAATAATGGATGTGTGGAAACTAAGATGAAACCAAACTACAAGAGCAGACTGATTCAGGAAAAGGAGAAACCATGAAAATTCTAATAGCCGCAGATATGGAAGGAATCACAGGGGTTGTGCAATGGGACCAGGTTAACCCCAACCATGCCGAATATTCCCGCTTTCGTAAATTGATGACAGGGGATGTAAATGCCGCCATTCGCGGGGCATTTGCAGGCGGCGCGACCTCGGTCGCGGTGACGGATGGTCACAATAACAGCAGAAATATTCTCATTGAAGAGTTGGATGTGCGTGCCACACTTAATTCAGGTTCGCCATCGCGCCTTTCCATGGTGCATGGCGTGGACGAGGGCGTGGACGGTGTGATGTATGTAGGTTATCACGGGCGCATGGGCGCGGCGAACGCCATTCTCGACCACACCTGGTCTGATGAGCGCGTTTCAGGGTTGTGGATCAATGACCGGGCGTTTGGAGAATCGGGCTTGAACGGCGCGGTCTGCGGTCATTTCGATGTCCCCGTCATTATGGCGTCGGGCGATCAAACCCTGTGCGCGGAGGTTCGCGAATTTTTCGGCAATGAGGTCGAAACCGCGCAGGTGAAGAAAGCCGTCAGCCGCATGTGCGCGGAATGTTTGCCGCCCTCGGTGACATCGAAATTAATTGAAGAGGCGGCAGCGCGTGCGATGAAAAAACTCAAGGACAAAAAAGCGCCCAAACCGTTCAAAGTCCCTGCGCCCATCAAAATGACGGTTGAGTTCGAACAATCGGACATGGCGGATAAAGCCGCGTACCTGCCCCATGCAAAGCGGACAACAGACCGCCGCGTTGACTACGTGGCGGATGACATGGTGACGATTTACCTGGCATTCCGCGCCATGCTGGCGCTGGCAAGATAGGCACGGTTCTTTTGAAGCCAGTTCGTGAGGTCTTTGTGTATTCGATTTCGAGAAGGCCATACGAACGGCTTTCGCATCATAAACTGTTGTGCCTAATGCTGGTAAAATAGCCCCTAACAGGTTTATCTGGCGCAGCCAGGTAAATAATTTTTACTCTCCAAGGAGGAGAAGATGAAACTGAATCGCGTATTTCCGTTCGTTATGCTGGTGGTTCTATTAGCCGGCATTTTGGCTGGTTGTGGCCCCGCTTCCACATCAGAAGCGGAAAACCCGCCGGCGGCAACCGACGCTCCCGAAGAGGCGGCTCCAACCGAAGCGGCAGTTGCTCCCGTGGGCGGCACATTGGTCATTGCCATGAACCTGGATGACGTGGTGACGCTGGATCCTGCCTATGCCGGTGAGACCACCAACCTGTTCATCCACATCAATACGTATGACACATTGGTGGATATCCGCCCCGACGACTTGAATACCATCGTTCCGCGACTGGCTGAATCATGGGAAGTCAATTCGGACTTCACCGAATTCATCTTCCACCTGCGCAAGGATGCCAAGTTTGCCTCCGGCAACCCGGTTACTGCGGCGGATGTGGTTTTCTCCTGGAATCGCCTGCTGAACGTCGCTGGCGCTCCTGCCTTTAACCTGGATGGCGTTGGCAAAGTGGAAGCAGTGGATGATTACACTGTGAAAGTCTCCACTGCTGTGGGCGATGATGGCGCGGCCCAGCCGCTGCCTCAATTCCTCTCCAGCGCCTGTAATCCCAGCCTGGGTATTCAGGATTCCAAACTGGTCATGGAGCACGGCGGCACCGACGCGGCAGATGCCGCAACTACAGACAAGGCCAAGGAATGGCTGGACCAGAACTCGGCCGGCTCCGGGCCCTTTATCCTCACCAGATGGTCGCCCAAGGCTGACATCGAATTGGTCGCCAATAAGAACTATTGGAAGGGCGCTCCCAATTTTGACAAGGTGGTCATTACCCACGTGTCTGACCCCACCACCCAACTGCAGATGCTTGAAAAAGGCGATGCGGATATGATCGGCAATCTGCAAACCGACCTGGTGGATCAGGCCAAAGCCAATCCTGACCTGACCATTTCTGTCGATCAGTCCCTTGACGAGAACTACCTGGCCATGACCTACGCCTGCCCCGACGACATCAAGGCCGCCGACCCCGCGAAATTTGCCGAATTGCAGAGCCCTGATTCGTTCGCGATCCTGTGCAAGAAGGAAGTTCGCCAGGCTGTGGCTTATGCAATTGATTACGAGGGCATTGCCAAGGCCGTCTTGAATGGCTACGCCACCCGCGCTCCCAGCATCATCCCGATCGGCATCATCGGTGTCGATCCTTCCAAAACCCAGGGCCGCGATGTGGCCAAGGCCAAGGAACTCCTGGCCGCTGCAGGATATCCTGATGGCGTCACGTTCGACCTGTATTATGCTTCCAATGCCACCCGGGATACTGTCGCCGCCAAGATAAAGAACGACTTGGCGGAAGCTGGCATCACCCTCAACCTCAAGCCCCTGGAGCAGAGCGTATATCTCACACAGATGCGCGCCCAGCAACTCCCGATGGCTTTTGGCGGTTGGACCCCCGACTACCTGGACGTGACCATGTGGACCGATTACTTTGGCCTGGGCGATCGTTCGATTGCCTTCCGCATGTGGTTCCAGAACGAGGAAGCCAACAAACTGGCCACCGAGATCCGTACCACTGCCGACCCCGCGGCTCGTAAAACCGCCGTGGAGAAATTGCAGGCGGTCTTTATCGAAGAAATGCCTTTCACCATGTTGTATCAAACCCAGTATGTTCATGCTTTCAGCAAGGACTTGCAGGGTTTCCAATTCCACCCGGTCTGGTTTGTTGACCTGTTCGGGCTGTCCAAGTAACCTGATTGTCAGTAGGGGCGGGTCAACCCGCCCCTACATTTTATATGGGTTGGAGGTCGATAGAAACCGATGAGTCTCATTCAAAACCTCATCAGGCGTTTGCTCCTGATGATCCCCATGGCCATTGGGATTACCCTGCTTCTCTTTGTGGTGACACATATCGTGCCAGTAAACCCTCTGGCTGTGATTTTGACTGAAAGATCCATGGACGATCCGGAAGCCATCCGGGCGGCCACCGAAAAATGGGGACTGGACAAACCTTTGCCGGAGCAGTACCTGATTTATTTAAAAAACCTGCTGCAAGGCGATCTGGGTACATCCTTCAAGACGAAAAACCCGGTTGCCCTGGATTTGAAAAACTTCCTGCCCGCCACCATTGAACTATCGATCTGTTCTTTTATTTTTGCCGTTTTGTTCGGATTGCCGCTGGGTATTATCGCTGCTTATAAAGCCGGTAGTTTTGCCGATCAGGTTACGCGGGTTGTCTCCCTGCTGGGCGCTTCCATGCCGCCTTTCTGGTCGGGGTTGTTGATCTTATTTGTCTTTTATTACAAACTTGACTGGGCCCCGGGGCCCGGTCGTATCAATTCGCGCATCGGCGCTCCGGAATCTGTGACCGGCCTGTTCGTTTTCGACTCACTGCTGAAAGGCAACATGCCGGCCTTCTGGAGTTCGCTCAGCCACCTTATCCTGCCTTCGATCATCCTGGGTTGGTTTACCCTGGCCCTGATCTCGCGTATCACCCGCTCTTCGATGCTGGAAGTGCTCTCCCAGGATTACATCCGCACGGCGCGGGCCAAGGGACTGGCCGAAAAATGGGTCATTCTTTCACATGCCTTGCGTAACGCGCTCATCCCGCTGGTTACATTGGTTGGCCTGGCCTTTGCAGGTCTGATGAGTGGAGCCATCATGACCGAAACGATTTTTTCATGGCCGGGGATTGGCCGCTATGCAGTGGAGTCTGCCGCCAATCTGGATTACCCTGCCATCACGGGCGCAACCCTGCTGATAGCCGTTATTTACATGCTGGTGAATATTTTTGTGGATATGCTCTATACCATCATTGATCCGCGCATTCGGGAAGGATAAGTCATGACTGTGGCAGATTCGATCCAGCCTTCGTTACAAAAAAACGCAGACAGCCCCATCCGGCGCAGTTTGCGTTCCCTGCGCCGCAACCCGATGGCCATGCTTGGTCTGATCATCATCCTGTTTTGGGCTGTCGCGGCGGCCATTGCTCCTTTTACCTCCATGCGCGATCCTCTTGCCCAGGTGATCGAAGACCGGCTTCAACCTCCCTCCGCCCAGTATTGGTTTGGCACGGATGAACTGGGCCGAGATGTGTTCAGCCGCGTGATCTATGGAGCGCGTATTTCCCTGCCCATCGGCTTTGTGGTGATCATATTTGCCATGACGATGGGAATGCTGGTCGGCGCGTCCGCCGGTTATATTGGCGGAATGTACGACCTATTGATCATGCGGTTGGCCGATATTACCCTGGCATTCCCGTCGATTGTGCTTGCGCTTGCGATTGCCGCTGTATTGGGCCCCAGTATCACCAATGCGCTCATTGCCATGGTGTTGGTCTGGTGGCCCGAGTATGCCCGCCTGATGCGCAGCCAGGTGTTAAGTGTCAAGAATAATGAGTATGTCATGGCGGCGGTTGCGCTCGGCGCGTCGCGCGGACGGGTCCTTAGGATCCATATTCTTCCCAATACTTTTGCGCCCATCCTGGTTAAGGCTTCCCTGGATGCCGGCAGCGCCATTCTCAACATTGCTGCGCTCAGTTTTATTGGGCTGGGCGCCGTGCCTCCCACTCCCGAGTGGGGCGCCATGATCTCGACAGGACGATACCAGTTCTATAGCTGGTGGTTGACAACCTTCCCCGGTCTTGCCATCCTCATGGTGGTATTGGGTTACAACTTCCTTGGGGAAGGAGTTCGCGACTCCTTTGACCCGCGCATGACTTGACCCCTGATCCGTTTTCGAAAAGACAGCCCCAAGGCAGGGCTGTCTTTTTTGCGGAATCATGTTCTCAAATGTAAATACGCGGCACGCGACCGTGAATTAATGTGGTGAAATCCACCTGTGATGTTTGGTATAGGGCGGCCAAATCGTGCACCCATAGGGATGAATCGCCTTTCTGGCCGATAATCACTGCCTCCTCGCCCAGTGGATAAGGCCGCGGCAGGCGCACCATCAACTGGTCGAGGCACAAGCGTCCCACCACCGGGCATTTGATTCCATCAATGATGATTTGGTTGCCAGGTACACGGCGCAAACCGTCGCCGTAGCCCACCGGCACGACGCCGATGAATTCTTCGCGCGAGGTAATGTAGTTTGCGCCATAACCCACGCTCCAACCCGACGGCAAAAGGCGGCAGGATGCCAGCTGCGCCTTCCAGGTCAGCGCCGGCCGATAGGAATTGGGAAGCGGCTGGTCGATCCGGATGCGTAATCCGAGAACCAGGTTGCCCGCCCGTACCATGTCATAACGGCTTCGCGGCAGGAAAAAGGCCGCCGCTGAATTGGCAAGGTGTACCCAGCGCGGACGCAGGCCAGTTTCTTCCATTGCTCGAACAGCCAGGCCAAAGCGCCGGCATTGTATTTCGTTGAATGGATTCTGGCCTTCCGCTGCCGCCAGGTGACTGTACATCCCGTCGATGTAGATGCCCCCTGCCGCTTGCGCCTGACGCGTGAAGGGGATAATCTCCTCCGCGAAAACACCCAATCGCCCCATGCCTGTATCCACTTTCAGGTGTACGGGAACAGCCTGGCGGGCGGCGCGGGCGCGGGCGGAAAAAAGTTGAAGCGTTTCCAGGCTGTGCAGGGTCAGCGTCACGTTGCTGGTGATGGCCTCATCGACTTCGCTGGCTGTGACCATTCCCAGCACCAGAATGGGGGCGCGGATTCCGCTTTGACGCAGGGCGCGTGCCTCCCCAAAGCGCGCCACGCCAAGCCAGCTTGCGCCGCCTTCCATGGCCGCCCGGCTTACTTCCACAGCGCCGTGCCCGTACGCTTCCCCTTTGACGATAGCCATGAGCGATGTGCCGGTATCGCGGATGATGTTGGCGCAGTTGTTGGCGACTGCTGAAAGATCGATCTCAATCCATGTGGGGTGGGTTGGGTTCATTGGGTGAATTATAATCATGGAAGGAAGAGGTTCCATGATTCAGTACCTGCATCGCGAGCAAGTCATCCCCGCGCCGCTTGAGGGTGTCTGGGAATATTTTGCAAACCCGTATAACTTGAATTCGATTACGCCGCCGGATATGAAGTTCGAGATCGTTTCAGGCGGCGATGTCGAAATGTATGAAGGGCAAATCATCGAATATCGCGTCGAGTTTGTGCGCGGCCTCCGCTCGCTCTGGCTGACCGAAATCGCGCATGTGCGTGAGCATGAATATTTTGTGGACGAACAACGTGTTGGGCCTTATCGCTTCTGGTATCATGCGCATACATTTTCGCGGGTGCAGAAGGGCGTGAAGATGATCGACCACATTACCTATGCCGCGCCGTTTGGCCTGCTTGGCGACCTGGTCAATGCGATGTGGATCCGCGGCCGGTTGGATGGGATTTTTGAATATCGCCATCATAAAATTGCGGAAATTTTCGGAGATGCGAAATGAAGCACTGGGTTGAACCAATTACATTGACGGGCAAACATGTCCGCCTTGAGCCATTGAGTGAGGCTCATATTCCCGGCCTTGCGGCAATCGGCGCAGGCCAGGATTTTTGGGATTTTATGTTATATGGCCGGATCGAGACTGAAGCGGACGTGCGGAATTGGGTGCTCGACATCATGAGCCGCGCTAAAAATGGAACCGACCAGCCGTTTGCGGTCATTCATCTGGCGTCCGGCCGTGTGGCGGGGGCGACTCGCTACCTGAACATCGCGCCCAAGGACCGCGGGCTTGAAGTGGGGGGGACGTGGTATGGCCTGGAATTTCAAAGGACACCCGTCAATACGGAATGCAAGTACCTGCTTTTTACACACGCCTTCGAAATCTTGAAATGCATTCGTCTTCAAATCAAGACCGACCTGCGAAACGTGCGTTCGCAGAAGGCGATTGAACGCATCGGCGCAGTAAAGGAGGGGGTGCTTCGCAATCACATGATCCTGCCGGATGGCAGGTATCGCGACTCGGTGTTTTACAGCATTCTTGACACTGAATGGCCCGCGGTCAAAGCCCGCCTCGATGGGATGCTAAACGGATAAACAGGCTCATTCCTTGATCTTTACATATAGGATCGTCGAACCGTCTGTGACTTGCGTGCGCATTTCGAAGCGATCCTTGAGTTTTTGGATCATGCGCGAGAGTTGTTTGTGACCGTATGTGCGCGGGTCGAAGCCGGGATCGAGTTGGTAGAGCGCGCTTCCCATCGAGTCGAGCCGCGCCCAGCCGTCCTGTTGGACAGCCATCTCGAAGGCCTGGCTGAGCAGGGGCATTGGGTCAGCCTCTTCTTTTTCGGTTTCTTCCCTGGTTTTCTTTGTGCTGGTTTTTGGACTGCGGGATGGTTGCGCCGCCTTTTTTGCAACGACCAGATTTTCCGTGTAAACGAAAACGTCGCAGGCATTGACAAAGGGTTTGGGTGTTTTCTTTTCGCCGATGCCCATCACGAAAATGCCTGTCTCGCGGATGCGCGTAGCCAATCTAGTGTAGTCGCTGTCCGAGGAGACAAGACAGAAACCGTCCACCACATTCGAGTGGAGGATATCCATCGCGTCGATGATCATGGCGCTGTCGGTGGCGTTTTTGCCGATGGTGTAGCGGAATTGTTGAATGGGTTGGAAGGCGTGGAAGTTCAACGTATCCTTCCACGAGTTCATGTTTTGCGTCGTCCAGTCGCCGTAGATTCGCCGCACTGTGACTTGTCCGTGGCGGCCGGTTTCCACGAGCATTTGTGCAAGCAGGCCGGCCTGGGCGTTATCGCCGTCGATCAGCATGGCGATTTTGTTACGGGAGAGGGAGGTTATATTTTCATCTGCCATGACCTGATTATACCTGCATGAGGGGAATCTTTACCAAATCTTCATAAATGCTTTATCATAAAGATTATCTTCGTTGAGAGAATCCTGCCATGACAAAAATCCTTGTTGTTGACGATGAACCATCCATCGTGAATCTGGTCGGCGCCTATCTCAAGCCTGAGGGTTATGAGGTCTTCACCGCGACCGATGGCCCGTCCGGTCTCAAGGCCGCGCGTGCATTCAAACCTGATTTACTCATTCTTGATGTCATGCTCCCCGGCATGGACGGCCTGGAGTTGCTCTCGCGCCTGCGGCGCGAATCCGAAGTCTATGTCATCCTGCTTACAGCCCGCACCGAGGAGACTGATAAAATCGTTGGCTTGTCCGTTGGCGCGGATGATTATGTGACAAAGCCATTCAGCCCGCGCGAGTTGGTGGCGAGAGTCAAGGCGGCGGTGAGGCGTCTGCAAACGGGGGCAGGTTCGGGGGCGGATGGAGGCGTGCTGTCGTTTCGCCATGTGCGGATTGACGCGGGCGCGCGCCAGGTGACGGTGGACGATCATCCCATTGAGTTGACTGCCATCGAGTTCGATTTGTTGAAGTCGCTTGCCGAAAATCGCGGACGGGTATTGACGCGCGAGCAGTTGCTTGAAAAAGTATGGGGCGGCGCATATTACGGCGAAATGCGCGTGGTGGACGTCCACCTTGGCCACGTGCGGCAGAAACTTGGCGGCGATGAATTTATTGCCACCGTGCGCGGTGTCGGTTATCGTTTTGATGACGAACCGCTTTAGTGCAAACAGGCAGGCGCGTAAATAAATGGAACATGCACCGCGCAATACGCAAGGATAACCATGAAAACCATCCGTTCCCGTCTTGGGCTAAAACTTTTTCTCACCTATCTCGTCGTGATCCTTGTCGGGATGACGGTCATTGGGGTTATCACGAACCTGACCACGCCGCGCGCCTTTGCGCGCCATCTTTTATTCATGGAAACCCAGCTTGGAGTGGGTATGGGGCAGGGACAAGGACAGGGGCAGGGCCAGGGGGGCGGCCAGGGCCAGGGAGGTGGAGTGATGGCCGAATTCTACGATAATTTTCAAGCGTCGTTCACCGAGTCGCTTGTGATTGCGGTTGTGGCGGCGTCGTTTGTGGCAGTCGTGGTGAGTTGGGTTTTCAGCCGAAATATCATTGCGCCCGTGCGTGATATGATGTCTGCCAGCCGGCGCATTGCCGAGGGACATTACGATGAACGTGTGCAAACGCGCGGTTCGGATGAACTCGGTCAACTTGCAGGTCGATTCAATCAAATGGCCGAGCAACTCGAGCAGGTCGAGTCCATGCGGCGCCGTCTTATCGGTGATGTCACGCACGAATTACGCACTCCGCTGACCGCCATCAAAGGTTCCGCCGAAGGACTCATGGACGGCGTTCTTCCCGCGAACGATGAAACCTACGGTCAAATCCACGCCGAGGCCGAACGCCTGAGCCGTCTCGTGGATGACTTGCAGGAGTTGAGCCGCGTCGAGGCTCGCGCCTATCAATTGAACTTCTGTGACCTGGACGCCTCCGCCATTATCCAGACAGTGACCAAGCGAATGCAGTTCCCGTTCGAAAGCAAACGCGTCACGCTGACCCCCGTCCTGCCAGCCCAGCGGATCATTCTCCACGCTGATGAAGACCGAATCATCCAGGTTCTGACAAACCTCGCAGGGAACGCCCTGCAATACACCCCCGCGGACGGACAAGTCACCATTTTCGTTGAGGCGACTAAAAACGAAGCACGCTTCTCCGTCAAAGACACGGGCGTTGGCATTCCCCCCGAACATCTCCCGCACATTTTCGACCGCTTCTACCGTGTGGACAAATCCCGCTCCCGCGCGCATGGCGGCTCAGGCATTGGCCTGACAATTGCAAAGCACCTGGTCGAGGCCCATGGAGGAAGGATTTGGGCGGAGAGCGAAGGCGAAGAAAAAGGCAGTGTGTTTGTGTTTACACTGCCTTTTGGGAAATAGAAGTTTTTTTGCGGATTATAAATCACGCCATCATGTAACAGTATCCGTGACGTGAGGTTTATGGTTCAATCGGTTCAACCACACCCACCTCCGATGGCGCGCCGCCGAAGAGACCGATTTCGCGGCAGGATTGCTTGTCCACGCGCAGGAGGATGATGTCGTTGGATGTAATGTCCACCTGAATGATTGTCCCCACTTGATATTTGGAATCAACGGTTAACTTCAAATTCACCTGGTATTGCGCGGGGAGATCCTCCACGCATTTACTTTTGTCCGGGTGCCCGCGGTCTTCATCGATGGCGCGCAGCAGGGCGCAGGTGTTGGGTAAATCGACTGTCCCCGTGTTCCTGACTGTGATATAGGCATTTGTCACTTCGCCCATGCCGTGGGTGATGTCAATGCTTGTATTACAGCCAAGAATGTCCACAGCCACGGACTGAACGGGCGCGGGCGGGACAGTTGGCGAAGGTGTGCCAGTGACAATGACGGCGGTGAGCGTGGGGGTATTGGTCGGCGCGGTGGTTGGGGTGATGGGAGTGACCAGGATGACTTCCGGCGTGTTGGTGGCAGTCAAAGTGTTCAAGGGCGTGGCTGTGAGGATAATCGGTGTCGGAGTCACCACCCCGGGCGTCCGCGACGGAATTGGAGTCCACACGGGAAAAGGCTGCGGCTGGACGTTCCATATGTCGCAGGAGGCGAGAAGAAAAGCACAGATCAGCAAGTGGTATGCTTTTTTCATGTGTTCATTATACCCGTGCAGCGACCAACCGCCATCACCCAATCAGGGCACGGCGGGGGTGGCTGGAACAGTCTGATTCTTCGATGCGTTACGATTTCGAAAATTTGTCCGCGAGGTCATCGTTTGAAGGTTCAGTCATGATCGACCCATCGGGGAAAATAATGGTGGGTACGGTACGGTTGCCGGAATTGACTTCTCGAACGAAGGATGCCCCCTGTTCGTCATGGTCAACATCGACTTCAACGACGGGGATATTGTTGCTTTGAAAGAAGAATTTGGCGCGCTTGCAATCCGGACACCAATCCACCAAATACATAACAATTTGGTTCGGCCGGAGCGTGTAGAGATCGTTGGCAGTCATGAGCCCTCCCATTTACTGGCATTGCCCATATTATTACATTAAAGCAAATATTCGTGGCGGTGCAAAATCTGAAACTCCGGGTCTTCGAGTAGCGTCGGGTCAACGGCTTTGTGGAACTGCGCCCGTTCCCTTTTCTTTGTGGGAATCTCCCGCCCAGGAAAATGCTTCTGCACGAACTCTTCCCGGCGGGTGGCTTCTTTGTAACGGCGATACAGTCGCAGGTCAATTGGAAACCGCACCGGCCCGCTCACATAATGGCTGGTAATCGGATTGTGCGCCAGCGGATAAGTATTATCGCCATGATTGTAATGATGATCTATGTACTCGAACAAACTCCCAACATGTTCGCACAACGTGTCGTCCAGAATCAGCGCGGAGTGGTCTTTTGCCAACCGCACACGTTTCGTCTGTTTCAGCACATAGGCGATCCGACGATCATTGATTTCATCCTGCAACCAGCTGTCGGTTGAAAAGTACCGCGATACATTCGTCGTAACAGTTCACGACTTTAATTGAAAAGTGGTGTTGTAAAAGTCATGATACCAGAAACGGCAAAGATGAAAATGGAGGAACAATCACGCGAAGAACTCATTGCGCTGATCTATGAAATGGCAAAAGAGATCAGCGAATTGAAAGCGGAGATAGCGCGGTTGAAGCTGCATGTTGAGCAAGGTCGAAACAAACCGACAACAACATCACAGAACTCATCCCAACCGCCCTCGCGGGATTTCAAATCGTCTACAGAGAAGAAGCGCAAGCGGAGCAAGAAGAAAGGTGCCAAGCCAGGGCACGAAAAACAAGAACGTCCGTTGGTGGAAAATCCGAACAAAGTCATCGAAGTGTATGCCGACCATTGCGAAAATTGTCGCCATAATTTATTGGATCAAGTTCCAGTGCAAATGACACGTCGCCAGATTACAGAACTGCCTGAGATCAAACCTGTGGTGATAGAAACCAGGCAATATGAAGTGATCTGTCCATGTTGCGGAGAAGTCCAACGCGGGAAATTACCCGAAGGTTTGGAGGCTGGGCGATACTTTGGACCGCGTTTAGAGGCACTGGTAACAGACCTGCACCATGAACACCATGTGGGCTTCAAGCGGTTATTGAAGATTTGCGAAGAGTTGTTTGGTTTGACCTTGAGCGCAGGCGGAGCAGTATCCATCGTGGAACGTGCAGGCAAAGCGGCGCAAGCAGAAACAGAGACAATTGGCGAGCGAGTTCACCAAAGCAAAGTGATAGGCAGTGACGAAACCAGCGCCCGTGTGCATGGAAAGAATTGGTGGCAATGGGTCTTTGTCGGGGAACGCTGTGAGTATCATCGGATAGAGCCAAGTCGCGGATATGATGTGGTCGAAGAATTCATGCGCGAGTGCGAAGCGGAAGTTTGGGTATGCGATTGCTGGAAGGCACAATTGAACGCTCCAGCCAAAGCCCATCAAATCTGTCTGGCGCATCACATCGTCCCGATGTTCTTTCGGGAAATCCGAAACTTGCAAGGTCTGATGGAAAAGCGCCCGCGTTTGGCTTGGGCAAGAGAAATGCAAACGCTGTTTCGCAAAGCAATTCATCTCAGAAATCGGCAGGAGAAAATGACAGCAGGCGGATACAAAAGACAAGTTGCGATGATCGAGGTGCGCTTGAAGCAACTGCTTGAACGAACCTTCAAAGGCTTGGGCAGAAACCTGCTCGAGCGCTATCGAAAATATCGCGCTTCACTTTTCATCTTTTTGCATCGCTTGGATGTGCCCGCTCACAATCATGCCTGTGAACGCGCTTTGCGCCCGTCTGTGATTCATCGGAAAGTTCTCGGAAGTTTCCGCTCCGATTGGGGCGCTCGGGCTTATGCGGCTTTAGCCACCGTTTTGAATACTGCGAAGCGCAATGGTCAGAGCGCTTTTCAAAAATTAGTGCTGTTGATGGGCACTCCCGTCCTTCACTTCCCATCACCATCTGTCTGACTGTGAATTGTTACGATTTTTTCTATATTTGGCGAGGGTCAAGGCTGGGGAACAGTTCAGAATTCCGGGACTGTTTGGTTTTCCGGTACCGATCCGGTAAAGAGTTCATCTTTGGGGGGGGTGTATTGGGATGGCAAAAAGTGGGTTGGTATCTCGAGCGACGCCGTCTTTGCCACCATCTCATTTGTTGTGCCTGAGAAGATGAAAGGCTCGGATTTGGCAATCCTGTTTTGGGATGGGACAAATTGGGTCGAGTTGTCTGAGAATCGTTACCTGGATGGCGGACTCTTTGTAAATAGAGGCGGTCACCTAAGTGAAGACGGCCAGCGCTTTGAGGTGTCTGTCAATTTTTCCGGCACATTTGTGCTGGTGCAGAAATAATTGCGCCTCTCAGGATGTTTAAGCGGGATGGCGTTACGCCATCCCGCTTTTTTTGATTTGCGAATCCTATCCTTCTGATTTCTCCCTTGCCGCCGACTCGAGAATTGCAAATCCCATGTCAATAATTGTTCCGGCGGAGATTTGCCGGGCGCTCTCATTGTTTTCGGCCTCGTCCATGAAACTCAACAGCGCCCCGCGTATTCCGCTTGCGCGATGCGCCGATGGGGAATCGGCTGAGATTCTTTCGAGACGGGAGATGAGCAGCTCGATGAGATCGAATGTTTTTTTATCCATAAAAATGGCGCCCCAGGCAGGATTCGAACCCACAACCTACTGATCCGAAGTCAGGCGCTCTGTCCATTGAGCTACTGGGGCACGCGGCGATTATACACGATTTGCGAACTTGAATCTCGTTCTTTTGGGTTGGGTTTCGTTCTTTCCGGGTGGGCGTCGTTCATTTGGGTTCTTTTTTGAAGGCGTCCAGCCACCTGATCAGCAGGAGCCTTAATTTTGACAGTTGGATAAAAGCCAGGTTTGCTATGATGTTTGTTTTTGAGACAATCCTGATATCGATATATTCGCGAAACGATGGTTTCCAACTGCCTTTATAAACTTCTGCTCCGCGTAGAAAATCGATTTCATGGTACCCCTGGTTAAAGAAATTTTGAAACAGGAGCACGAACATGTTTCT
>Ga0172375_10001427_pt1 | contig 38485 bp, 49 predicted proteins | sample LakKiv1m_FD_114537 | JGI IMG/M metagenome (GOLD analysis project Ga0172375, IMG submission 114537) | Freshwater microbial communities from Kabuno Bay, South-Kivu, Congo - kab_092012_11.1m | ecosystem: Environmental > Aquatic > Freshwater > Lake | place: Democratic Republic of the Congo... | reverse complement strand
CGCTGGAGGCGGAGTTGTAGGCTTCTGCACCACTGGCTTCGCTGGAGGCGGAGTTGTAGGCTTCTGCACCACTGGCTTCGCTGGAGGCGGAGTTGTAGGCTTCTGCACTACTGGGTTATTTGTTCTCCTGTTTAAAAGAGAGGCACCTATAATCGCCAAGGCGATTAGTGCGGCAGCCCATACAAATGGCCAATAGTTTGGAGGAGTTGCCGAAGCAACATTACTAGAGCCTACCGCCACGAAGGGGGTTGGGGTTGCAGATGACTGCTCAACAGACTTTTCAGTCGGCTCCAAAGTAGGCTGTTCGGTTGGAACCATAGTAGGCACTTCCGTAGAAACCTGCGCCTTTTCTGATGCCCAACCAAGCTGAACAATCCTCTGAGCGAGTAGATCAGTAGACAAATAATCATCTACGTATTTCTGCACGCCATATAGATCGTCAACTCGACCCCTTACCCAACCCATCCGGTCCAGATCAATCTGGTTTTCCATTGGATTGAGTCCAAGATTGTCAGCATTTGTTGCCTCACTAGCAAACACCACGAGTGGGTGCTCAGCGTAGTTAGGATCAACAATCCACCAAGAACCGTTATCTAAACCTGTCTTTTCGACAAAGTTTAGTAACTGGGCTGGTGTGCCAACAACCATGCTGTCTGCGTTGAACTTGTCAGGAAAATTCGTACGATCTCTGTCGCCGTTTCCATCCCAAGGTTCAACATAACCTACCAACACCGATGCATCTCCGCATTGCCAATTTTCGACAGCATCAGCTGCGCTCATGGCAACGCCGTCACCAGTATTTGTAGTCTCCTGAATCACTAAGGCACCGCTGCCTGAGCAGAATGGTACCCAAGGATCGGGTGTTTGTGCAGCCACGAGGCTGACCTGGCCAAAGACCATCGCTATTACAGCGAGGATGGCGAGGATTTGGAAATACGTGGCCATACGGTTTGTCTTCATGACAATTCTCCTTTTGTAGGCGGAACGAAAACAGCACGGCCGTGAGCTGTCTTCGCTTGAGGTTTCGAATTTGTCGTTTTATTACACTGCAGACCCCGACAAATTCTGGATGAAATTGGGTCAGTTCTAGATACACCAAGGTGTATCCACAACAAACCCAACTCACCCAAAAATAAGAGAATTATTCACCTATTTTTGCTTGTTTTTGCAAACATCGTTATGTTAAAGAACAGCTTTTGCTTTCAAACCGGTAATCGCGATGACTACTGTTTAATTGCTCAAGCCTCGACTGCAAGAATAATTCTTGAAGTCCGCCTGGATATAACTCCAGGAATGGGAACTGAATCCTGCCCTATATTCAGTCCCCATTTCTAGGGTTACATATCCTATAGCTATTAACTTTTTAAGTATCACAAAAAGCTTAGTGGTTTTGTCCTAAGTTTGTTATTTGTTGCGGCTCAGGGCAAAGCCAATAAACTACTGAAATTTAGTCAAAAAGATACCAGCGATAAGAAAACTTATAAAGAATGGTCGCTGCCATTCCTACTCCACCCAAAATCGCGATTACTTGCCACATCTGTAGATCAGAGATGCCAGCTTCGACAGTCTTGTGTTCAACCACTACCTCAGTCGTAGACTCACCACAAACTTCTCCACCTCCATAAACGGAAGAACAAGTTCTTACCGTCTCTGCTTTAGCAACTGGTGCCAAAACAATAGCGCTTACTAACACGATCAAAGCCATTAGTTTTTTCATTATTTCCCCTTTTTATTATTATGGGTTTAAATCTTCGCGAAATATACCACCACAAGATCTATTTGTCAATAGTTATAGGATACTAATCTAGTTTACCCGATCTGCATATACAAAAATCCGTTCCGGTGTGACCAAAAACTTGCATGTATATAGAATCAAGTCCGAACTATAACTATCAATCTCCTCCCCCTCTACCACTCTCGTTACCTCATATTTAAACAGTCTCTGCTCCCATAAAATCTCTATCTCATCCCCCTCTTTTAGCTTTGGCAAGTTGAAAAACGAGTTTTTCCGTCTGAACTCATTTGTCCACTCTAGGTATCCAAACCGATGAGCCACAAGAATTACCGGCGTTCCCGTGGTCGGAATCGGCATCTCCGGCACCCGCCACACCCCGCGCCTCAAGGCTTTTTCATAATTTGCTGTTGTTTCTTCCCAAATCACCGCGTCTACCCCAATTGAGGGAATCATCAAGTACTCTCCCCCTGGTTTAGAAACATCTAATTCAGGTAACTTATGATCAACTATCTCCTCATTTTTTAAACTTTCCTGCGGTTTCGTTGTGACTTGTGAAAGAAGCAAAGCCAATTTCCCACTGGTTGCCGGTCTCGCGGTGTAATAAATGTACTGCACCACCGGGTATCCGGACAAAAGAAGAAAGCTCACCCAACTGGCAATCGCAATTCCGGCAAAAAACAAAGCGAGCCGCGACGGACCCCGCTTATAGATCACCCGATACTTCTTATCAATCCTTCTTTTCCAGGTTTGCCAAAACTGCATATCTTAATCTTACAACAAAATCTACAAGATCTTATGTTTTTTGATGGCGCTCAGTATCTTCGAGTGAATCTTCTCGATCGACAAGATCTTCCCTTGTGCATCCACACACTTAATGACTTCCCAATGCGGATATTTTTTCGCTAACTTCAGGTAGAGCTTAAGCACCGTTTTCTGATACTCAACGTCAGATTCATGAATATCCTTTTTCTTTCCATTTGTATAACGCCTTGCCTGCGTCCCGGCCTTCTTCTCCAGTAGTTTCTGACTAATCTCGACCGGCACGTAAAGAAAAAGCACGAGATCTTCTTTCGGCAACTTGTGCTCTTTGTACTCCATTTCATATAACCACTTTAAAAACTCCTCTTGTTTCGCTTTCTCGATCCTCGCTGTCTGAAAGGCCATCGAACTCGTCGTGTACCGGTTGGCAACCACCACATTTCCCTCTTCAAGCCAGGAAATTATCTCGTCCCGCGCCGTCAGGCGATCCAGTGCATAAAACAAGCTCGAAAGGTATGGCGAAGCGCTATCCTTTCCCCCAAACTCACCCGATAAATACCTTGCGACCATCTTGCCGTGGAACGAAGTATAGTAACGTGGAAAATCAATATACTTATGCGGTTTCTTTTGACTCTCTAGGTACTTTAGCAGTAATTCCGTTTGGGTACCTTTCCCGGACCCATCCGTTCCGTCTATGACTATCAGCTTTCCCTTCTTCTGCTTCATCGAGACAAAATAGTCTAGGTTCTTCTTGAGAATTGTCCTGATATTTCCTTTAGAGTAGTGCGCAACATATAGCTCAGGATGCCCCTCAATCATCATCGGCAGTGGCATTTCCGCTTCTTTGTAATACAGTGCGAGGACCGGTTTCCCCTCTGCTAGGGCATGTTCTATCAGAAATGCCGTTCCCCAACTTGGCATCGTCACGTCCGCGATCATCACGTCCGCTTTGTCAATAATCACCGTCTCTCTTTTAAACAAGTCTTGCGCAGGCAACCCATCTCCCAGCTTCGTCGCCGGATTGACCACGTACTCACTCACAACCTCATGCCCCAGCTTCTTCAAATTCTTCACCACCTCTTGATACATCGGCAACATCGACCTGTCTAAACTAAATGAGGCTCCAAAATATACTTTCATACAACTCCCCTATCCTACTAAACTCGTCATTCTCTGACAAGCAGCGGTTCTATCTCATACACACTCTCGATCACCGCATCCGCCTCCTCACTCTCTCCCCCAATCAAAATCGCTTTCATCCCTACCCCCTGAGCTCCCTCAATATCAGTTGATCTCCTGTCCCCCACATACACAACTTCCTCCGGACTTAACTCTAACTCTTCAAGGGCTGAAAGAAACGCCGCCGGTTGAGGCTTCATCCAACCCTCGTGGTCATAGCAAGCAATCAGCGGCTTGAACAATTTTGTTGACAACCCCATATACTTCATTTTCTTCACAATCTGCCTTCTAGTCCCATTAGAAATCACAAATAGTTTAAATCGCTTCTGTAAACGCGCCATCAATCTCGTTAGTTCTGCCTCACGCTGAATATATTTCTCCATCGGAACCTCGTCAAACAGCTGCTGAAAAACTTGCTCTCCGTCTAAGCCAAAACTGTTTAGCGTTAAAGTATTCCCTCGATACTTCTCCCGCCTAGCCAGATACTCTTCCTCAACCTCGTCGTACTGTTTGCCTAAATGAGTAGCAACTTTCTTCACCAACTCCTTCGCGAGCCAGTTTGTCATGTCCGGTGGATTTTGATAAAGCGTCCCGTCAAGATCAAACCCTATCGCCTTGATTTTAGTCGTCCAACTTAGTATTTCCATCCTTCTTTCCTTTCTTAGGCAGGATCTTGACTATACTGCTCCCCTCTGGCAATCGCCTCTTCCGCCCGCTGGAGCTCACTCCCCACATACATCGCGTGTGCCGGATCTTTTACGAAGTTGTAGTCAGTAATCTGCCAGGCCACTTCTTGTGCCGTTCTTCCTTCAAAAATCTTTAAGACCGGTCCTCCATTTGGTTCATACAACGTCGCCCGGATTAACTTTTCCGCTTTCTTTGGCATCCGCTTTAACTCCACCATTACCGCCATCGGCACCGCTTGCTTTTCGTACCTACTCTTCCACGCCTCCCACGTCTTTGCCTCACTTGCTTTGACAACTTCCACAACAAAATTAGCCCGCTGGTCAAACTCAAAATGCACCGCCGGCGTGTATCCAAGCTCCTTCTCGTACCAATCCATGAGCAAGTTCTCCACTAGCTGAAAATCATCCCCATACATGTGGGCACTGTGGGTAATCATGGTGAGCTCCCCCATCGGGTAGCCCCCGTAATCGGCAATCTCTTTCTGGAGCTTCCTGAGGGCGAAAGTGTTTCTTGGCCACCCGTGCACCATGTCTTGACTGCGAAAATGAGCAGTCAGATAAAACTTTTTGTCTTGGACACTCCCCAGAATCATCACCAAACACGGCGTGTCGCCTTTGTTGGCGTGACTCCAATCGAGTTTAGGGTCGGTCGTAATCGCAATCATTTTCTTGCTATCAGGCCTAGTCTTTAAAAGTTCCTTCATCTTTTGGATCTGGTTCACCCCAAAATGCTTCCGCATTCGCTTTCCATAGTTATACGCCACCCCCGGAATCTCCCTTTCGGTCATAATCTCGGCGTAATAGGCCTCCAGTTCCCCCCGCTCAAATGGTAAATACTCCGGAAAATATACCTTCCCCGGATCTTCGGCCGTAATCACTGCCGTTAAGTTGAGAATCTCCTTCAACTCATTGTCTTTGCTGTAGCGAGTGTGTTTTGGTCTCCCATATTTATAAATCTCGTTGAGTAGTTTCAACCAAGTCGCCGCTACGGTCTTCCCCCTGACATAAAACCCGGTTCTCTCACTCGGCAAAACCTCCATTTTTGGTTCACTCCTAGGAAACTCTAAGGGTTTGGTGAGAAACGACTCTTTTTGAATTTTAGTCAGATCTTCAACTTTTGCAATCAATTGATCTTTCGTCCTCCCTCTTAAATCAACAACTTCAATGTTTTCCCGGAAACTCTTTATTATCTTGTCCGGAATCTCCTTTTCGATCTCTCCCCTACCCTTAACAATCCTGCGCTTCTCATCTACCCCGTTCTTCATCAAACTAATAAGCGAATGTCCTGACAAACTCATCTCACTCCCCCAAATCACAATTGTCCGAATATTGGGGTTAGCCATCACGTTCCGAATAATCGCGTTGATTCCTTGAGCGCTATACAAATTCCCAATCACGTTGTATGGCAAATCCTTCACAATCTTCTCCACAATCCCTCGTTCAGTCCACAGCGTACATATCCCCACGTGGCAACTCGGATCCTTAACCTTCAAGATCTCGTGATATAACTTGGGCCAGTTGGCAATTGGTTTGACTTTTTTCATCTATTTTTTACCCACAAACTGCATACCCACACGAATAACATTTCTTGCAACCCTCTTCAATCGCCATCTTGCTTCCACACTCCGGACATTCACCATCCCTCTTATTTTGAACTTTTGTGGCTTCCCTGGTTACTTGCGGCTTCGCTTCTCCCACGCTTAATACTTGCTCGGTTCTTGATTTATCCCGATACACCGTTATCCCCTTACACTTTAACTCATGTGCCGTCTTAAACACCTTTATCACGTCCTCGACCTTGGCGCTCGCCGGCAAGTTTATGGTCTTACTCACCGCATTATCCGTATACTTCTGAAAAGCCGCGAGCATCCTGACGTGCTCCTCCGGCTTAATATCCATCGAAGTCACAAAAACCTCTCTAATTGCCTTGGGAATTTTATGGCTTTGCTGAATACTCCCAGACTTAGCAATCTCGTCCATCAGTTCCGTACTATACAAACCGTTCACATATTTAATTGCTTTTACTAACTCAGCGTTCATCTCAAGAAAGTTATATTGATCCATACTTCGTCTGTAGTACGCTAGTGCAAACTGTGGCTCGATCCCACTACTCACCCCAAACATCAACGCAATTGTCCCGGTTGGCGCAATCGTTGTTACGGTTGCGTTTCGCATCTGTTTGTATCCCCTCTTCTCCCATAAACTCCCCTTAAAGTTGGGGAAGCTTCCCTTCTCTTTCCCGATTTCGCTAGAAACTCTCCAGCCCATTCTCTGCACCTCTTTCATAACTTTTTCTGCCAGTTTTATGGCTTTCGGAGAGTTATAGGGAATCCCCAGTTTAATGAGCATATCCGCCCAACCCATCACCCCTAGCCCAATCTTCCGGTTTGCCCGCACTACTTCTGCAACTTGTTTAAGGGGATACTCACAAACACTAACAACGTCGTCCAGCATCCTCACCGCCCAACTCACGGTTTCTTCCAATTTTTTGTAATCAACTTCCTTTTTTCTGACATGTTCCGCCAGATTAATACTCCCCAAATTACACGCTTCGTACGAAAGGAGTGGTTGTTCCCCGCAGAGATTCACCGTCTCCAGCTTCCCTACCTTTGGGGTAGGATTGTCCGCGTTAATCCGGTCTAAAAAGATCAGTCCCGGATCCCCTGTTTTCCAAGCCATTCTCGCCGCTTCTTCAAGTAAACTTCTGGCCGAGACTTTGTTCACAACCTTGTTTGTTCTTGGATTGATTAGCTCCCACTCGGAGTTTTTCTTGACGGCCCCCATAAACTTATCACTCACCGCCAGTGAGTAGTTGATGTGCGGCAAGTTGGTCCCCGATTCTTTGCAATGAATAAAATCGATGATATCCGGATGGGTCACGGGTAGGGTAACCATATTGCCACTTCTTCTTTTGCCGGCTTGTAAATAGATCTCGCTCGCGTCGTTCAAGAGTTGCATGAGGGCAATCGGCCCGGCGGCGGCTCCTGAAGTAGTTGCGACTTTATCTCCTCGAGGTCGGATATGACCCAAGTTAAAACCCACCGCCCCGCCATATTTCTTTAGAATAGATGACTCCTTCAAAGACTCAAAAATCCCCTCAATGTTGTCAGGCATCGGCATCACAAAACAATTTGCCAGCTGATTATTCTCTGTTCCGGCGTTTGCCAAGGTTCTTCCCCCCGGCAAAAATCTTTTTTCGCTCATCAATTTCTCAAAGCGACTCCCCCATTTTTTCCGCTCTTTTTTCTCGGCTCTCGCGACATACTTAGCAACTCGCTTAAATATTCCCCCCACCGTCTCCCTTGGCTCCCCCTCCGCGTCGTGTTGAATATATTTGGCTTTCGCGACCACCAAAGCGTTGTACGTTAATCCCACATCATCATGTACCCCTATGGATCGCTTACTCGCCTCAATCTGTCGTTTCTTCTCTCGGTTGATAATGTACGCTTTGACGGTTTTGTAGTGAGCTCTCTCCAAGAGCACCCTCTCTACCATGTCTCCAATCTCAGCCGATGTGACTCTCACCATTCGTCCGTACTGCTTAGTGATCCTCTCACCCACTTCTTTCGCGATTTGCTTAGCTAACTCTCGATCCGTCCCCCCGACGTCTTGAGCCGCCAGAAAGATCGAATCTGCAACTTTCTCCAGTTCCAGTTTTTGTTCTCTATCGTTGCGTTTCAGAACTTTCATCTCTTAGCTATCCTACCCGACCCACCTACCTTCCTGCAATATCACAAAGTAGAACATTTGCTCTCTAATCTTTCTTCGGCAATTTCCAAGTTGCCCACTTACACTTCGGATACTTTTCGCACCCATAAAACTTGCCCCTTTTACTCCCCTTCACTACCACCCGTCCCCCACACTCTGGGCAGGTGTATCCTTTCGCATACTCGACAAACTGCTTAGTGTACTTGCACTCCGGATAGGTTGAACAAGAATAAAACTTCCCAAACCTCCCGGTGCGAATGACCACGTCGCCCGTCTTGCACTCCGGACACTTCTCTCCCGTTGACTCAACCGGCACCGCCATTCTGTCCGCACTCCCCTCCACTTGCTTGACTAACTTCTCGAACGGTCCCCAAAACTCTCTCACTACTTTCACCCAGTTTTCTTTGCCCCCCGCAATCTCGTCTAGCTGATCTTCCATCTTGGCGGTAAACTCGTAGGCCATCACTTTCTCAAAATACTTTGTGAGGAAATCCGTCACCGCCAGTCCCACCGCCGTGGGTACGAACCGCTTTTCTTCCTTCGTCACATACATCCTTGCTTGAATGGTCGAGATAATCGAAGCATAGGTCGACGGCCGCCCAATCCCTCTTTTCTCAAGTTCCTTGATCAGTCCCGCTTCATTATAACGGGTCGGTGGCTGCGTAAACTTTTGCACCGGCTCAACTTTCTTTAAGTTTAGATTCTCTCCTGCCACCCAGTCAGGTAGTAAAATATCATCTGCCATCTTCCCTAATTTCATCCACCCGTCAAATATCAATCGCTTTCCCGCGGCTGTCAGTTCATACTTCCCGGCAACAACTACAATCGTCGTTTTGTCGTAAACCGCGTCCGCCATCTGACATTGCATAAACCTGCGCCAAATTAATTCGTATAATTTTACGTGTTTCGGTCCCAACTTCCCCCCTTCAATCTCTCTTCCCGTTCTCTTTGCTTCGGTTGGTCTGATCGCTTCGTGGGCTTCCTGGGCCGACTTAGAACTAATCCGGTAGTAGCGTGGCTTCTCCGGTACATACTTCTCTCCGTACTGCTCTAGCAAATACTTCCTCGCCGCTTCAATCGCCTCTGCTGCCAAGTTATAAGAATCAGTTCTGTGATAGGTTATAAAGCCGTGTTCATACAAAGCTTGCGCGGTTGACATCGTTTGTTTGGCGCTCCACCCCCAAAGGTTACTCGCCGCTCGTTGAAGCAGTGCAGTCGTAAAGGGAGGATTAGGCGAACTGGCTTGTCTTTTTTTCTCAACGTCTGAAACCAAATACTCCACTTTCTTCAACTCTGCTTCAATCGTTTTTGCCGTCTTTCCATCCTTAATTTTCGCTGCTTTACCCTCAATCTTCGTCAACTGTACCCGTACTTGTACCCTTTTCTCCTTCTCGCTCGTCAACTCCACAAACACTTCCCAGAATTCTTCCGGAATAAAAGCGAGTATCTCCCGCTCTCTCTCGACAATTAGTTTCAGTGCGACTGACTGCACTCGACCTGCCGAAAGTCCGCGTCTCACTTTTTTCCACAATACCGGTGACAAAGTATATCCCACTAACCGATCTAACACGCGTCTGGCGGTCTGCGCGTCCACTAGTTCCATATTGACTTTACCGGGGTGTTTCATCGCCTCCCCAATCGCTCTTTTTGTAATCTCATGAAATGTCACCCGCTTGAACTTGCTTGCTGGTATTTTTCCTCCACCGTCCTTACTCAAAAGCCACTCCACGTGATGGGCAATCGCTTCTCCCTCGCGGTCCGGATCAGGCGCCAAATAAATATCCTTAGCGGTTAAGGCTAATTTCCTGAGTGCCGCGACAATCTTCTTTTTATCACTAATCACTTCATATTTAGGCGCAAAATCGTGCTCTAAATCAATTGCCATTCCTCCACCTTTTTGTGGGAGATCTCGCACATGTCCCATCGAAGCTTCAACTTGATACTCACTCCCGAGGAACTTCTTCAGTGTCCGCGCTTTGGTAGGAGACTCAACAATTATCAAATCCATATTGACTAGAATACCACACCCATTAACTTGTCAACGACTTCCTCGATCACTTTGTCTACCGCCTCTTCTTCTTCTTTCCTAAAGTTTTGCAAACTATATTTTTCCCCTGGAATCCCCTTATTCCCTCTGACTTTTCGGTTCTCAACTCCTATTCGCACTCGCCAAAACTCGCTCGTTCTAAGAGTTTTCTCAATTGAATTTACGCCATAATGAACCTTTGGTCCTTTGCCAAACTGAATTTTAAACTCACCAAGTTCAATATCTAAATCGTCATGGATTACATAAACATCTTTCACCGATAATTCCTGATGTTTCTTCAACGGACCCATTACCGCTTGCCCACTTTCATTCATAAAAGTAAGTGGTTTTATCACCTCTACCTCTTCTTTCCCCATCTTCATGTGCACATACGCGAGCGGGGTTCCTTTGCTCTTACTCCAACTCTTCTCTCCCACCAACTTCTCAACAACCATAAACCCCACGTTGTGGCGAGTTCTCGTATACTTCTCCCCTGGATTACCAAGTCCAACAATTAGCTTCATCCTTTTTATGATATCACAACACAATCTGGTATCTACTCTTTTAGCCAACTGTCTACCGACTCCATCCTTCTCTCTCTTTCCGCTCTTACTCCCTCTTCCACCTCTACCATCGTTTGGGGAGTCGTCCTTGCCCAATTCCTGATCATCGGTTCAGCTTCCTCTTGAGTAAAACCCAATATCTCAATAAAGTACTGTCGTAATACCTCCGGATCCGTTGACTTGGCTTGATTATTTACTTCAATACTTCCCACTGGCGAATTATACCCCATCACTCTCCGGATCCTTGTATTAAACAGTCTGATTCAACAGTCTGAGCATACTAACTAATTTTGACATATCTGCTAATATTATTACTATATAGGACACTTACTACCAAGGAGTAACATGTCACCAACTTACGAAATCGGTTCAACAAGAATCACCACCGGCGTACTCGTTAACAACGATCAGCAACTAACTGATAAATGGGGAGCAGTTGTCGAGCGCACTAAAGGTCGCAGTAAATCCATTATTTTACTTGATGGAACAACCCCTTATAATGGAGAAAATGATCCTCTATATGAACAAGAATTGGCTGTACTAGCGATCGTTGAAAAGATCATTAGGATCCCCATTGATACTATCCTTGAACACAAAACAAGCGACGATCCCTCAACGTTGAGTTTCTCAGATCGTAGTAAATCTTCAATATCATCTCTTGTCTGACTTCTTCCTTGTGCCTCAAGAGATTAAATCAACTTTTCGTCCGCCCTCCAATGATTCTCCCTTTATCTTTCCAAAAACACAACCTCATCCGGAGAACTCACCGGTATCCCTCCGTCCCTAATTATCTCGACACTCCCCACGTAGGTTGGATAGGTAATGGGGCCAGGAACTACATACACATCCTTTCCTTGATCAGCCGCAAACCCTACCGTTATCTTTGTGCCCGATGACTTTGGAGATTCGGTTACCAAAACTACTTGTGATAACCCAACCACTATTCTGTTTCGCAAAGCCAAATGTTGTCTCGTAAGTCTTTGTCCATCCGGATACTCACTTAGAACTAATCCTCCCTCTTTCACAATCCGTTTTTTCAACTGTTCATGTTCGGGAGGATAAGTCATGTCAAGTCCGTGGGCCAAGACCGCAATTGTCTTTCCCCCGCTATTTATGCAAGTTTCGTGGGCAATCCCATCCACTCCTCTTGCCATCCCCGAAACAATTACACAACCTTGATTAACTAGCTCTCTTACAAACTGTCTTGTCACCTTCGCCCCGTACTTAGTTACTCTGCGCGTCCCCACTACCGCAATCTTATTCTTGAGCTTCAACAATTTTATATCACCTTCATAAAATAGGACTGGCGGTGGCCACTGAATTTGCCTTAAACTCTCCGGATATTCTTGATCTTCCTTTTCAATAAAAGGGTGCATACTTAGATCATAACAAAACTTCCTAATTCTCTCTTGTCGCTAACCAATCAACCATTTGGATTAATATCTCTTCCCCATCTGCCAACTCTTTTGCTTTTTCCGTATGTTCTCTGATCGTCCCCTCAGTCTTCTCTTTCCCATATAACGTTGCCAAGGTCTTCTTTCCCTCTCGCTTATCATTCCCGACCGGCTTCCCGGTTTTCTCACTCTTCCCAAACTCTGCTAAATAATCATCTCTCAGCTGAAACGCCAGTCCTAATTCCATTCCATACTTCTCTAGTCTCGCCATTTGGGAAGGATCTAACCCTGCCAAAACGGCACCTAATAATAGAGGTAATACACAACTGTACTCACCACTTTTCAGCTCCAGTACTTTAATAATCTCCTCCTCTGATGGTTCCCGCTCACTCGCGAGCATATCCAGTGCCTGTCCATAACCAACTCTGGTAAAATACTTCCCCCAAATCCCGATCGCCGTGTTTACTTTTTCCGAAGGCAACTTCAAACCACTCAATATCTCCGTCACCCACCCAAAAGTGAAGTCCCCCGCAAGTACTGCGATCGACTCACCCAAATGCTGATCTTCGTATCTTATGTGGATTGTCTTCACCGCCCGCCTTAACTCATCTCGATCCATAAAATCGTCTTGGATCAAAAGTCCGAGGTGAAAGATCTCCATTGCAACCGAAGCTTTCAATGCCTCTTCTTTCTCTTCTTCTGAACCTCCCGCTAGTTGGTAACCCAACATCGTTAAAGCCCCCCGACTTCGTTTTCCCCCTTTGGCGAGCTCTTTCATCGCCTCTACTACCTTTATCAAATTAGGCGAAATCTTCGAAACCTCTCTCATCCTTTTCTCTAACTCTTCCGCTAATATTCCTTCACTTTGTAGGCGATAATTAGCTAGAAACTCTTCCAGTTTTCCTTCTTTCATACAATCAAATTCTATCATCTCTTGTTATAATGTTCTCTATGCCAAGAGCTAGTTTAGTTGAAGGTATTCATACTGCCCACGTAGAAATGGACTCTACCACAAAACGAAAAAGACCCGCCTTTGATCGCTTTACTGGTCCTGAAGATAAAGATCCAACGGTTGTCACTTTCCTTGAAGAAATTTCCGAGTTACCCATTGGTAAAGCCCTCTTTGAATATGAAGAGCCTTACCTTCGACAACTTGGCTTAAATATTAAAGTCCTTAATGAACTCTCAAAAACCCTGGCCCGCGGCAAAATGCCAGACATCACCCTCAAAGATGGCTCTAAAATTGACTCCCTTGCTAGCATCCGCGAATGGTACTACCACTCAGTCTCCGATTATCATCCCCGCAAACCAAAATAATTCCCTAACTCTTGATCTTCCCGTCCTTAAGAATTACCTTTCCATCAATCTCAACCCTTGAGCCCGGGATTCTCATATCCTTCACAATGTCCCAGTGAATCGCGCTCTCATTCGTCCCTCCTCCTCGCGCTTCTTTATAGCTTCTGCCCAGTGCAAGGTGTACCGTTCCCCCGATCTTCTCGTCAAATAAGGTGTTTAACATTGGTTTTGTGATCTTGTAGTTAGCTCCAATTGCCAGTTCCCCCAAATATCTTGCCCCTTTGTCGGTTGCAAGCATTTTCTGTAATGACTCATTTCCCTGTTCCGCCTCCGCCTTCACTACAAGTCCTTTTCTAAACTCCAAGTGAATCCCCCGCACTTCGTGGCCTAGAGCGATTGTCGGCATCTCAAAATATACTTCTCCCTCCACTTCCGTGTGGACCGGCCCAATAAACACTTCTCCGTCCGGGATATTCCGCTCGCCGTAACAAGCCTGCGCCAGTCTCCCTTCGATCTTTACCGTTAAGTCCGTCATCTGCCCCACAATTCTTACCTCTTTCCCTTCATCCATTATTTTTTCAAGTCCCCTGAGCTCCCTCTCCATTTTCTGGTAATCCACCAGGCATGCTTTGTAATAAAACTCCGTCAGCTCGTCGAGAGCCATCCCTGCTTGCTGCGCCATTCCCGGGGTGGGGTAGTAAGTCAAAACCCACCGGTTTGAGTCAATCATTGGATCGATCAGTGGCCTTAACAGCCTAGCTCGTAAACTAAGTTTGTCCGGATCGATACTAGCAAGTTCCATCACGTTGTCATCCGTCACAATCCGCACATGCGCGTCCGCCCAAGCAATCTTCGCTTTAATTACTTTGTCAGGTATGTAGTTGAGCTGCCACTCGTTCGCCAGTTTATAAAATTGATAATTAAACCCTCCCACCTGACTTCGTCCCTGTTGAATAGCAAGTTCCATATCAACTAACGGGTACGCCCCTCGCTTCAACACCTCAATATACACGGCCTTCGCGAGTCCCATCGCTCCGTTGTCGGACACGGAAATCAAGACTTTCTCTTTTGCTCTTATGCTGAGTGAATGGTCAAGTAACACGTTCGCTAACTTGTAATCATTTTCGGTCGGTTGCATGGGAAAAGTATAACACTGTTCATTAATTTGACTTCTCAGCGTATAATATAGGCTATGAAGTCACTTGTTTCTGGTCTAGTTGCGGTCATCATTATCGGCGCTATAGGTTTTATTATTCTGCGCGCGACCGGTGTCGTGAAGTTTCCACTTACTTCTCCGTCCCCCACTCCAAACACCACCATCCTTCCTAACTTCGAACTTCTCCCCACTTCTTCCCCCCTTGTGACCCCCACCCCAACTCCCTATCCCGAAATCAAACCCACCACTAAAGGTGGAAATGTACTTGGCGCTGACCCAACCTCAACTACTTTCGTGACCCAAGCCACTACAACTACAACCTCTCACCTCTCTCTGACTCTCATCGATACCGACCAGTGTCCTCTCGATGTTCGCTCCTACCTTACCGACCTCACCGGTCCTCTCACCATTAAATACGAGGTCAAAGACAACTACTCCGCTACCGTTACCATCTGGAAAACCAATGGCGAAGAAGTTCTCTCCCAAACCATGATCGAAAACTCAGGCATCCTTAAAGAAATCGATGGCAAAGATTCCTTAAAGTTTCAAATCGTTTCCAAAGAATGTCACTCCGACTCTGGTAACTGGCTCAAAATCACCGCTTCTCGCTAACCTAAGTAGCTCTTGAAACGTAACTTCCGGTCTCCGTATCAACAATTAACGTGTCTCCCACTTTTACAAATAAAGGCGCTTGGATCGTCACCCCGGTTTCCAGTGTCACTACTTTTTTGGGTGCGTTTACCGTATTTCCCGCTGTTGCTTGGTTGGCTTCTGTCACCTTCAGTCGCACTTTGAGTGGGAATCTCACCCCAATTACTTCCTCTTCGTAGAACTGGAAAAACATCTTCATCTCTGGCAAGAGAAATCGCTCTTTCTCGTCAAAAATACTTTCCTTCACCTCAAACTGCTCAAAGCTGTGTGGGTTCATAAAGAAATAAGTTTCTCCATCCGCGTAAAGGTACTGCAACTCCACCGTTTCCACATCCACAACTTCCACTACGTCGTTTGACTTATAGGTATACTCTTGCACCGCTCCCGTCTTCACATTCTTCAGGCGGGTTCTTGCAAACGCGCTCCCCTTACCCGGAAAATAAAACTCGCATTTTACAACCGCGTGCGGCTGGTCCTTAAAAAGAACGAACATATCTCTCTTTAGTTGATTCGCTTTAATTCCACTCATGCCGGTGATTATAGCTCCTCGCTCTCTCCTTAAGCAATATCTCGTATTAAATTAATTAAACTCAGTCTTTGTCAATCTCAACAAACCCGCGATCGAAAAATAATAACTTGGATCAAAATCAACAACAGAAGCTGAAAAAAATTTATGCATCTCATGTCTCATCAACAAATTTTCTGGCCTTCTCAACGCCATCCCCATCGCCCCCATTACCATCACTAACTGCTTCCCGGAAACATTTTTGACTAACCCCGCCGAAATGGATCTCCCCCCGCGTATCAACCCTAATACCTCATGGGCTCGCTGATCATATCCGCCGTCTTCCTCTAACCCCAAAACTTGCCCAATTCCATCAAGATAATCAAATGCCGTCAAAATTACTTCCTCTCTGTCCAGTTTTTTCTCACTTGCCAAATAAACCAAATAAAAACTTTGCCGAAGTCTTGTCAATGTTTTCCCGAGCAAACCCGGATCTAATTGTTTAACCCCCATTATCATCCCCAAATAATAGTCATTTTGTATTAATCGTTGTACCCGCTCAAACCCGGAATTATCTTCCGCATTATCAACCCTTTCGTATAGAAAGTTCTCCCTGATACTCATCTGGTCATCTCCCCGACATTGGCAATACGCTACTAATCTCTAAAGAATCTGTCATCAGCATTACCAGCCTATCTACCCCCACCGCAATCCCTCCGGTCTTCGGCATCCCTTTCTTCAGAGCTGCGATAAACTCCTTATCCATTGGGTATTCTTTCTTCCCAGATCTTTTTCGCTCCTCTAAATCCGCCTTACATCTCGCCTCTTGTTCCTTATAGTCAGTTAGCTCCGAAAAAATATTGGCTAGTTCCATCCCGGCGAGATATACTTCCGCTCGCTCGGCAAACCGAGGATCTCCAGATTTCTTTCTTGCCAGAGCCGCTTGTGAGACTGGGTAGTCTTTCAAAACGGTAGGCCTAGTTTGACCAAGCTTTGGTTCAATTTCGTTGGCCATTATTTGGTTCCACACTTCTTCCCAAGTTGTTTTGTCTGTCACCTGATAGCCTTTTAGCTCTGCTTCTTCCTTGAGTTTGTTCTCGTCCAACATCGTCTCTTCCTTAATGCCGGCATACTTCTCAAATGCGTCAGAAACGGTAATCTGCTCCCACTCACCAGCTAAATCATATTGCTTTCCTTGGTATTTTAACTTCCCCGCCTCTTGGTTGATTTTTAGACAAATCTCTCTCATCAATTGCTCAAAATCCTTCACTACCGTCATGTAATCTCCTCCGACTTCATACCACTCGAGAATCGTAAACTCGGGACTGTGTTTTGGGCTCTTCCCCTCTCCATTCCGAAATGACTTCGTAATCTGGAAAATACTGCCGCTTCCACCTGCCAACATTTTCTTCATTGCAAACTCCGGTGAAGTCGGCAAATACCTTTTTTCCTTCTTTCCCAAATCATCAATCAGTTCCGTCTCAAAAACTTCGAGGAACGGCTCTGTTGAAGGTGTTTTGACCAATAACGGGGTCTCAACCTCATGAAATCCTTGTCCCTTGAAATACGTCCTAATCGCCTCGTTAACTTTCTCTCTCACCCACAGCTTTTCCCACTTCATATTGTTTTAGTACCTAATCCTCGCTCCGACCTTAACTTTCTTGAGTAGTCTCTCATCACTCAGCAACTTCCCGCAGCCTCTCGCGACCGCCGTCATCGGGTCGTCCGTCACCCATACTGGCATCTTGGTGGCTTCCGACACCATTTTATCAATCCCGCGAATGAGCGACCCTCCACCTGCCATCGTAATGCCTCGCTGCAAAATATCGCTAATTAACTCGGGAGGTGTCTCCTCTAGAACGTCCATTACCGCCCTCACTATCTGTTGCAAAGTTGGGCCCAATGCTTCTCTTACTTCCGACGCGGTTAATTTGAGCGACCTCGGCAAGCCATTCTGTAAATCCCTTCCTCTCACCACCGCTTGCAAATCCTTATGTTTTTCATCGAGCGTCGTCGCGCTCCCCACGGCAATCTTGACTTCTTCCGCGCTGGCTTCGCCTAGAAGTAATCCATACTTTACTCTTGCAAAGTGAATAATTGATTCAGTTAACTCGTCTCCTGCGACTCTAATTGACTTGTTAAGCACAATCCCTCCCAAGGACAAGACCGCAATCTCGCTCGTCCCACCCCCAATGTCGACAATCATCTGTCCGTTTGGTTCATCGATCGGCAACCCCGCTCCGATTGCCGCGGCCATTGGCTCCTCAACCATATAAGCCTCCCGCGCACCGGCGGAAAGGGCCGCTTCCTGCACCGCCCGCCTCTCCACTTCCGTCACCCCGCTGGGAATTCCCACTATCACTTTGGGTCGAGGAATCTTGGCAATCCAAGGACTTGAACGGTGGACTAGTTTGATGTAGTAGTCGAGCATCGCCTCCGCCGCGTCATAGTCCGCAATCACTCCTCCTCGCAGTGGCCGAATCGCCTCAATTGCTTGCGGTGTTTTCCCGGCCATTAATTTCGCTTCCGAACCGATTGCGAGAACCGCCCCGGTTTTCTTGTGCCTCGCCACGTAACTTGGTTCCCGAATCATGATCCCTTTCCCCTTCACAAATACGAGCGTATTTGCCGTCCCAAGATCAATCCCCATATCCTGCGAAAACACTCCCAATATTGCGTTCAACATGGCTCACATCATACCATATCTGGCCTGATTTGCTAGAAATAAGTGATCTTAATAGATCAGATTATATCAATGACTATTTTTTGATTTTTGCTATACTTGCTCTATGCAATCCATTATCGTCAACACTCTATGCCTACTGGTTATTGTTGTTCCCCTCGCTCTCACCACTATTAACTACGAACTTTTTGAATTCCCCAAGTTTCTCCTCCTCCTCTCCGGCACTCTCATCATCTCCTTAGCCTGGATAATTGCTCTCATCAAACAGAAAAATCTTCGCCCAACTCTCGCCAAACTTCGCTCGCCCCTCTCTCTTGCCATCCTCTTAATTCTACTCACCCAAACACTGGCAACCGTTTTCTCGATCCACCCCTACACCAGTTTTTGGGGCTACTACTCTCGCTTCCACCAAGGACTTTTTACCACAATTTGCTACTCCATCATCTATTTTGCCAGTGTTTATTGGCTGGATAATAAATCTACTCAGAAACTTATCAAAATCTCAGTATATACATCTTTTATTATCAGCCTTTACGCAATCGCCGAACACTTCGGGATCGACAAAAATTTCTGGGTTCAGGACGTTCAAAATCGGGTCTTCAGTACTCTTGGTCAACCCAACTGGCTCGCCGCCTACTTACTCCCGAACTTCTTTTTAGTGCTTTACCTCTCCCGCTCCAAAACTCACGCTCCCTCTTCTTTCCACTACTTTTTATTGTTTACTCTCTTTGCCGCCCTTCTCTATACCAAATCCCGCTCCGGCTTCCTCGCCTTCTTTCTTGCCTACTCTACCTACTGGTTATTGCTAGCTCGCCAGTTCAAATTTTCATCTCTTAAACACTCGTTTATTACTCTCTCCGGGTTCTTGCTTGCAATTTCTTTTCTGATTGGCACCCCCTACACCCCTTCTCTTTCCTCCCTTATTAAAAAAGAACTTATCTCCCCTCCAACCACTAACACCGGCACGGTCCTTGAAACCGGGGGGACCGAATCGGGTGACATTCGCAAAATTGTCTGGACCGGCGCCCTTGAGCTGATTAAAGATCGCCCCCTGCTGGGTACTGGCCCCGAAACCTTCGCCTACTCTTACTACTGGGTTCGCCCCGTTGCTCACAACTATACTTCCGAGTGGGACTTCCTCTATAACAAAGCTCACAACGAGTACTTGAACTTTGCCGCCACTAGCGGTCTTATCGGTCTGGCAGCTTATCTATATTTTCACTTTGCCGTACTCAAACAAAGCTGGCTTCTAGTCCCCAAATCCAAAAAAGTAAAAAAAGATGCTGAAAATAACGTACGTTTCTTTCTCCCGGTTCTTGGCGCCAGTTTTGTTGGTTTCACCGTCACTAACTTTTTCGGCTTCTCCGTCATTCCCGTTTACTTGCTCATAATGCTTCTTGCTGCCATCCCAACTACCATTAACTCCAAAACTACTCAAGTACCAACCCACCTTCCCATTTATCTCTACCTTCTCTTTCCCCTTCTCCTCATCTATCCTCTTAGACTGTTCTTCGCCGATCTCGATTTTACTAAAGGCAAGGCTCTCCTTGCCGGCAACCAACCGGCTCAAGCTCTTCCTTTGCTCGAAAAAGCCGTGAGTCTTCGTCCTCACGAAGACTTATTCCACTCCTTTTTGGGTGAAACCTACGCCTCTCTCGCCACCTCTACCAATAACCCAGACTTTGAAACCAAGGCCACTCAAGAGGTTGAACTCACTCGTGCTCTTAATCCCTATCACCTCAACTTCTCCAAATCCCGGGCCAAAACCTATCTTACCCTCGCCACCCTCAAACCCGAATACAACTTCCAGGCTGCCGAAGAACTGCTGGCGGCCAGTCAACTGGCCCCCACCGATCCCAAGATCGCCTACAACCTTGGGCTCGTTTATTCCCGGCTTGGAAATACGGCAGACTCAATCAAAGAAATGGAAAGAGCCATCTCTCTTAAAAATAACTATGCTGAAGCCTACTACGCCCTCACCCTCCTCTACGAACAATCCGGTCAACCAGAATTAATTGCCCCCTTACTCCAAGAAGCCACCAATCACTTGGCAACATACTCCGCTTCATTAAAAGAAAAAATAGATAAATATCTTTTGGAAAAATAAAAAAACAACCAGGCGGATAAAAAGAGAAAACAAAAAACAAAAGTGGGCCCAAACGGGTCCGAGACTGCCTCTTTGGCAAATGTTGCGAAACCGTCTCGGACCCTTATCTAAGAAAATACTATTTATTTAGCTAACTTAAAATTCTCTGCAAAAGCCCACCCAAAACAATCGTTGTAAGTAACAAGTACAACATTAATTTTTTCACCACCCCCCATAGGGATCCATGAAAAGTCTTTCAAAGTTACAATTTGACCTTCTAATACCGTGCAAAGCACGCTTGGGCTTCCATCATAACTATCGACAAGTCTAACATCTTCTTTGGTAATCAACTTATCACCAATTGCAACGGTCCCACACGCGGACAAAAGACTTGCCAAAACAATAACTAACAACATAAAACTTACTACTTTCCTTGACATTTTTCACCTCTCATGAGAAATTTCGACCAAAAGGTCGATTGATTAAAAAGAAGTAAAATAAATTCTACTTCCGCCTGGTTGTTAAAGAACTTGTTTAGGTAACCTCTGCAAATTGCAAACAATTTGTTTTAGTCACTAAAACTTGTGGATCCTACCATTTTTCTCTTCAAAAGTCAATATTATAGGATATTATTTTGACGCCTCCCAGATCGACCCAAATAAGATATAATACGCGTATGCATCAACCAATTATCTCGGTCCCCAATCCCGTCTTACGCAAAAAATCGGCTCCAATCAAAAACTTTGATACCAATCTGCGTGAACAGGTTCTCGATCTTCAAGACACCCTGAAAAAAGCTCACGATCCGGAAGGAGTTGGCCTTTCCTTCCCCCAGGTCAGCCTCTCTCTCCGTGGCTTCGTTACTTTGCTCGAAAAACGCTCGCGTGTCTACCTCAACCCAAAAGTTCTCGATCAAGACGAGAAAAAAACTCTTGGGGGAACTCCCACCCGCCCCACTCTTGAAGGCTGTCTCTCCATTCCCTGGCTCTATGGCCCAGTCTGGCGACCCAAGAAAATCAAGATCCAGGCCCAAGACGAATTTGGCAACGAATTTGTCAAAACTCTCACCTCTTTCCCGGCCCGCCTCTTCCTCCATGAACTCGACCACCTTGATGGAGTACTATTTGCCGACTACACCCTTAAAGACCAGCTCCCTCTCTTTTTCCTTGACCACGAACAAAATAAGTTTGAAGAAGTTAAAGATCCTTCGACTGTGATTAAGTGGTAATCAAGGCCAATATGCCAAAATCAAGTGAAAACCAACCACCCATTGTCATCTCTACTGAAAAACAACTAGAAGCTGCTTTAATAAATACTCTCCGTTCATCAGAGCCCGTACTTCTCACCACTGCAGACGGACTCGATAAGGCCTGGGAAATCGCGCTTTTACTTGCACCAATACTTCAGGTCGATCCAAAATCGATTACCCTTGAACAACTTAGACCCTATCTTAATCTCCCGGATTCAACTCCCTCAGAAAAATAAATATTTTCTCCCAATAGATTGACCTATAGTGTACAATATCTCCCGGTAATGACTTGGGCTATCACGCCTTACAACAAAAGCGTTGTCTCAGGTATCTTAGCCCATCGCTCCTTAACATTAGATAAGACAGGTAATTCTCCCCTGTCTGTTTCCATTAAGCGCAGGGTCACAACTTGTTCGTGCTCTTGGTGGAGATAGACAGTATATTCAAATCAACTTAACCCCCACCCCCCCCTACAAGGAGAAAATAATTATGACAAGCTGGCTTTCGAAAAACCCTTTCTTGATTGGATTATTATCAATCATCACCGCTGGAGTCTTGTATTATGTGTCTTTTAACGGGCTCCGCATAGGAATCAACAGTGCCATTGAAGAAATGGCCGTTGGCTATGCCTTAGTTTTTCAACTCGTAGAGTTGATCGGGCTAAGTCTCAAGTTCGCCGGGAAATTAAAACCTGAAAACAAAACAGATAAATATATCTACATTCCGCTTGAAATAACTCTTTATCTTGTGTTGATCGTAGATTTTCTGATGGTTTTTCTCGGATATCAAGGCTTCAATAATATTGGCACAGATCCCTTTAACCAAACCGTGATTGTATCCGGACGCCTGATAATCTCTCTTCTGGCATCAGTTTTCCCGGAAATTCTTACAATCTTCGGATTGTTACTTTGGGCAGAAGCTTATGACCATTTCAAAACCCCCAAAGTCACAAGACTTTCTTAGTCTGAAAATAAGACTAAAAGAGTCTTTTATACTCACCTGTCTATCTCCTCCATCATTACCACCTCCCCTAGGTGATTTGTACGTATACGTACTGCAAATCACCTAGGACCATCTTTACAGCCTATTTATAATCAAACTAGAACCATATGTCAGAAACAACCAAATCCCCCCTAATCGTCTCGCTTCCTCCTCTCCCCGAAGGATTCTCATACGGTGATCTCACTCTTGACGAAGAAATTGAAATCTTCGACTCCAACAACCACCTCGCTCTCGTTTATCTTGATAATATCTTAAACATTAATCCTGAAACTGATCCCTTATTGTTTCTTGGTACCATCCTCGGCGCCACTATTTCCTTTATTGACTAACCATTTCTATATCCTTGTTATTTATGATTCCTCCCCTATACTAAACTTATGCGCTCTCTCATCATTTTTGGCTCAGACCAATATTCCAAAATTGTTCTCGCAAGTCTTCTCTCTCAATCGATTGTGCTCGTCGTGACCGACCGACCAAAACCCAAAGGAAAACCCCAAATTATCGAATCCAACCCGGTCGAAAAACTGGCTCTCAAGCATCATCTAAATATCACCTATTATCCAGATAATGATAAAGAATTAAACAACTTTACTAAGTCTCTTCCTCCTGACGATATTCTTGGTTTATGTGCCTCGTTTGATCACCTACTTCCCTCTGCTATCATCACTCTTTTCAAGGGAAATCTTTTTAATCTGCACCCCTCTCTCCTCCCTCAATACCGCAACGTCAGTCCTGTTCAATATGCGATTGCACTCGGCGATCAAAAGACCGGCATCACCCTCTTCAAAATCACCTCAGGCATTGACAATGGAGAAATTGTTGGTCAAATTACTGAACCCATCCTTTCTACCGACACCACTCCTACCCTTACCTCTCGCCTCTTTTCTCTCGGATCTCAATTATTTTGCTCCTTTCTCGCTAAACCTAATCCCCCTACTCCAGCTCAACCTCCCTCACCCCTCATCTTCACCAAACGCCTCACCCGCGACTCCGGATTTGTCGAGTGGGCACTTCTTTACACACTCCTTCAAAACAAACCCATTTCCCCCTCTGACTCGACCAACAAACTTCTTCAATTGCGCCTTGAAAAACAACTTTCCGGTGATTCACCCACCTCTATCCTCTCCGACCTCATCCGCGCCCTTACTCCCTGGCCATCGGTTTGGAGTACTGTAAAAACAAAAAAAGGCGAACTTCGCCTCTCTGTTCTTGTTGACGCCCAATCCCCCTCCAGCTTTCTCCTTCACCTGGCAGGCAAACCTAACCCCATTAATCTCGCTGATTTTTCCAAATACTATCTTCTACCTTCCCCACCTCTCTCTTGAAACTCTTATCACTTTCTCTCTGTTTTGGTTAGCACTCGCCGGCAGTGGCAAGGTCTTCGCTAGAAACGCCCGTCCCGACATCGAGTCCACCATCAGTCTGATTGCAATTTGATAGTTCTCGAGGTTCACCAAGTCTTTGTCAGTAAACACATCCCCAAACTCCTTCATAATAATCCGCGCGTCCTCTGCTCCAATCGTAAAGCTGGCAATCGTCCCGGTGTTGCCTAATATCGCCTTCTGCACCTCGATCGGAATCTGCGCCATATATTGGTTTGCCATCATGAGTGACAGCCTGTATTTTCTCGCTTCCGACAAGATCTTGATAAAAGACGTGGTTGCAAAGTTCTGGAACTCATCAACATACAGATAAAAGTCTCGCCTCTCCTCTTCCGCGAGCGCCACCCTGTTCATTGCCGCCAGCTGAAACTTGGTGATGAGCATCGCCCCAATGAGCGCCGCGTTATCTTCTCCCAGCATTCCTTGCGACAGGTTGGCGATCAAGATCTTTCCCTCGTTCATAATCTCTTCCATGTCAACTGAGGACTGGGGTGCCGAGACCACATCACGAATCAAGGGTGAAGCGATAAACTGTCCAACCTTGTTTAAGATCGGACTAATACTCTCTTGCTTAAGCTTGTCCGGCATTTTCTCAAACTCATTCTCAAAATACCTCTTTATTACTGGGTCTTGTAACTTACTCACTACTCCTCTCCTAAACTCTTGATCACTCAACATCCTAGGCACGTCAGCTAGAGTTGCATTCCCGGCTTCCGACAATGCGAGTAGTGTATTTCGCAAAATATACTCGAGTCTTGGTCCCCAAGAATGCCCATAGAGTTTGTTAAAAATGGCGACAATTCCGCTTACCACGAGCTCTCTTTGCGCTGGGTTCTTGACTTCAAGCACGTTAATTCTCACCGGTCTCTCTCTGTCAATCGGATTAAAATAAATGACGTCATTGATGCGGGAAGCTGGAATGTAATCTAAGAGAATGTCCGACAAATCTCCGTGTGGATCTATTACCGCCACTCCTCGCCCCTTCTTCAGGTCATCAATTGCCATGTTCGCGATAAAGGTTGATTTCCCTGTCCCTGTCTTCCCGATTGCCCACACATGGCGCCGGCGATCGGCGTCTTTAATCCCGAAGATTAAATCTCGATTCTTAAATATTGTCCTCCCGAAAAAGTTGATTCCGGCTCGATCTTCTTCGCTCACCCCCTCGGCTATCGGCAAGTTCTCTGGGGGTTCCGAAAACACCGCCGTCCCCCACATAATCATCGGAATCTTCACTTTCTCGCTCGGTAAATGCCACAAGGTTGCCATTTCGTCCAGGTTTACCGCCTTTTTCTCGCTGGCTTCACGTTTAAGCAGTTTTTCTTGCCACTTCTTCTTCCCCACCATCGGAGTTTTCAAACTAAAAGAGTTCCCATCCGGTCGTCCGTATACTCCAAACACCGCCGCCAGTTCACCTAGTCTCCCCGGCTTGTTCGTCCCGATTCTAAGAGTCATGGCAAACCCAGCCTGCATAATCTTTTCTTGAATTCCTCTAGCTTCTGGCAAAGAAGATTTCGAGGCCGAATACCCCTTTCCTTGTGCTCCGCCGCTTGGTCGTACCTCTCCCACTCTCCCTCGATCAATCGCCTGCTGACCCGCTGCCTGCCACTTGCTTCCGGCTTTTGTCAGGTCAAACGACAACCAAATCACTTCTCCGGGCTCAGCCTTCGACATCACTGATAAATACGAATTCATTGGATCGGTATCGCGAAAATCGTTCCAGGTTTTGAGGGGATAAAAACTCGCCGAAGTTAGTCTCAACTCTCCCACCGTCAAAGTGCCCGCCAAGCTCTTTAAAGGGTCATCTACCGGGACAATCATCGCGAGCGGGTAAGTCGAGTGAATCTGGGCCGTGATAAACTCTACCAGCTCGAGGTTGCAAGTAACTAAAAACCTAATCTTCTGCTCCCAGACTCCAACTTCTAGGGCAATCACTGGTTTGGGGTTACCTTTAATTACTTTGTCAAACATCGAGATTGACAACATTTTTGGAAACGTCGACAGGAAAGTCGCCGCCATCTCCGGCGTTACTTCTGTATCTCTGGGAATCGTCACCAGGAGGGTGGACAGTTTCTGCATACTATTCAAGTATATACTAAAACTCTTTTACTAGACTTGGATTATCAAAACTAAGCTTATTTCCCCTTAATCATCCGTTTACACTTGGTACAAACCAACATCTTGATCTTTCCACTCTCCGTTACCAAATGATGGGTGTGCAAATTCGGCTTACTCACCTTGCGCGTCCTATTCTTGGCGTGCGACACCGCGTGCCCCACGTTGCTTTTTTTCTCACAAATCTCACATCGATAAGCCATAGACTGGAATTATATCACGAAAATTATCTGTATTAATTAATCACTTTCAACCGACTCATCAAGCTGACTACGACACTCTTTTTGCTCAATGCTATTTAGTGCCGCTAGACACAATACCGAAAGGGAATCGGGGGATGTTTGCATTACTTCTACCCATGATCTCCCACCAATTGGTCTTGCCCACTCTGGAATTGCCCCATCAGGTCCAGGACGATGACTACACCACTTACCATTAACTAATTTGTCACAAGAATATTCTTTTTCACTCTTATCATTCATTTACGCACTCACACTTCCGCGGCGACGGAATACTAACGATGCACCAACTGCAACTAAAATTATGACTCCGATAATAATGAGTAGCGACTTCAAGATTTTCCCAATTACACTCCCTGCAGTCACTCCGGTACTAGCATTAGCCTGCAAATCACTCTGAACCGTCATGGTTGAATCAGACTTCCCAATTGGCGCCGGGGTTGCTTGAGATATTACAGTTTGCTCACTATTCTCTTGATTAAAAGCCATGACTGTTCCACTAACCACCTCTTTCGTACTTGCCCTCCGAGGCAAGCCCTCTTTTTCAGCCGTAATCACAATCTTCTGAAAAAGCTCACTCACATTTCCCTCAAAATATCCTCTCTCCACCTCTCCGATTCTTACAACATCACCTTTATCTAACTTAGCCCATGCTACGTAATGTTCATACTGCGTCTCATAAGGATAAACTAATCCTTTACAACTTGCACTCACCCTATATGCGCTCTCTCTCCAAAGGGAAGCTCCGTCGCAGGCTATTGATCCGTTAACCAGGTTTAAACTTCCTTCATTTGCTTGAGCGACTCCGACACCTAAACCAATAATAATCCCCAGAGCAGCTAAGACACCGATTAGTTTCTTCATATGACCTATAATGTACCACAAAAAGCTCACAAGTCAAGATATTCTCATCCGTTCGTGTATACTCTTTAGTATGTTTACTTCTCTCTTTTCTAACCCACTTGGATTCTTCATGTGGGCGCTCGCGCTCATCATCGCGATTACCGTTCACGAATTTGCTCACGCCCTTGTCGCCGACAAGCTTGGCGATCCTACCGCTCGCTCTCAAAACCGTCTCACCCTCAACCCCTTATCTCATCTTGATCCCTTGGGAACCGTCGCCCTTCTCTTCATGGGTTTTGGCTGGGGTCGTCCCGTCCCTTTTGATCCCTACAACTTGCGAAATCCCCGCCGCGACTCGGCTCTCATCTCGCTCGCCGGACCCACTTCCAACCTCCTTCTTGCCATTCTTTTATCCCTGATCCTTAAATTTATCCCCCTCTTCCCTCTCCTCGCTTCGCTCTTCTCCTTTCTCATTGCTCTCAATATTATGCTCGCGATTTTTAACCTCGTCCCAGTGTATCCTCTCGACGGAGAAAAAATCCTGACGGGACTTCTTCCTGCCTCAACCGCAGTCGAATACTCTCGCGTGATGCGTCAGTGGGGTACCATCATCTTAATTTTCCTCATTCTCCCCATGGGTGGCTCCTCCCCAATCACTGCCCTCATCTCTCCGGTTATTTCCTTTGTCACTCACCTCTTGCTATAATTCCCCTAGTTCTATTTAGGGCTGTCGTTCAGCGGTAGGACAGAGGTCTCCAAAACCTCCAACGAAGGTTCGATTCCTTCCAGCCCTGCAAAATCAATATATTCTTCTTTATTCTAACTTGCCTATACCACCAAACTCTCGCTTCTCCTCTTTACCCCTCTCTCCTCCACCTTTCCCACAATAATCCTACTCTTCACCAATACTATCCCATAATTAGCTATAATAGTGTAAAATACTCGGACCTACTAACGCTGGGACCTACCCCACAGTTAAGTATGTCTTCAATATGGCAATAGCTGAATTTTTTAACCAACCAGATCAAGCCGCCTTCTCTCCTGAACAAACAAGAAGTCTTGACTACTTAGTGCAAGAAAATTTAATCTCCTCAGTTAATTCCTACATCGAAAACGGGGGGCAATCGGAACGGGTTCGTGGTTTTGCCAATCTTTCCCAAACTCAACAACTAACCCGCCAATTGTTTCAACTTGAAACCCACGTCCCTCAAGTCACGGTCCTGACTCACCAACTCTGGGAAGAATGGAAAAATAATAACGCCGATTTTCGTCCAGAAACTCGAAAAGCTCTCACCCACCTCTTCCAAGCCTCACTCAGCGCATCTGAGAATCACGAACTGGCTCTCCGACACGCCTTTATTGAACCTCAAGCCAAATCAAAAGGCCTTTCCATGACCAACCTCCATACCGTTGACAATATCTTTGCGGCTATTAATACCCAGTATCAAGATCGCCGCCAACGCGGTTGGGCGAAGAAAAACGATGTTGAAGTCAATTTGAACTTGCAAGAATTCACCAACCCTAAATCTCCCTTTAAGTTTGATTACCCGGAAACCGACAGTGAAGCCCCCTTTTTCACCAATGGTACTCCTCCTATTGGTGGATATACCACTACCGATCTCAAAAATCACACCGTTACCATCAAAATGGTAATTGGCGACAACCGCGCCGCTCAACAATCTGACGAAATTTGCGACATCGTTACTTTTGAAATTGGCGAGGAGGACCAAAATTCTCACACCCCAACTCTTAAAATTCGGAATCGAATTCCCGGCAAACGCAAGTATGTTATCCTTGATCGCCACAACAAAATAATTAATAAAGCCAAGCTCCTCCCGGAAATGCGCTCCGGCTATATCAATATTTCTGATCTGGAACTCTTCCGGATTGCTGCCTTTTCCTACGCCGCCTCCCATCTAAATAAGGTTCCAGAAGATACTCGCGTCGAGTTTTCTCTCGGCGACCGAGGTTTTTATTTTAACGAACTCGAACCCTGGCAACCTCGAGAAATTCAAAATCCCGATATCTTTGCTCCCAAGTACAAACTGCTTTTTGTTGCCAAAAACTTCAATGATCTTGACCAACTCCTCTCCCTCCCCGTAGAGCATTCCTTGCCTGGCGCAATCCTCATTGACAAACAAATCCAAAACCTCTCGGCGACCGAAATTGGGACTGCTGTCGCCAAACTCGAGAGTATTATTGAAACCCGCCGCAAGCTTGCTAGCTTCAAAAAAGAGCAAAATGTCTGGGATCAACTCATCTACTTTGCTCTCGGCAATGACGGCGAACACCGTACCGTTAACGCGCTTTCGGTCGCCAGACACCCTTATCTTCCTCTTGCCACCCTCCCGCCCCTAGCTGTCGGTGACTCGATTACTCCTGTCTATCGTCCGGAAATTAACTCTTTTTGGCTCAAAAACAACTCGATCGCAGGAGACGGTGTCAACATTATCAACGCTTCGGCCTGTTGTGACATAGCTCCACGCAATAAAATTGGTCCCAAAGCTCACACGATCGAAACCGCCCGTGAAAATAACGTTATTACTCCTCCCCCCATCTTCCTCACTTCCGATGCCTTCTTTAATATCTTGAAAACCAATCGCGTCTACTCAACCTGGAAATACCTCCCCTATGCCAACTCCCCAGAAGAACTTGCCAAATCATTCGAAAAAATTCACACCGCCCTCAAAACCATCTCCCCAGAAATTTGGGAACAGCTCGTTTTTGTCATCCAGCGTCAGTTTCCGGATTGGGAAAAAATGTTCCTCGTCGCTCGCTCCTCCAATATTCTTGAAGACGCCTTGGCTGGTAGCAGCAATAACTATGCTGGATCGTTTGCTTCCTTCCTCAAACTTAACCTTAAACCAGAACACAACCAAGCCGTTGATTACGCAAGCGACAAACCAACCGGTCTGGCTACCGCCATCCTCGAAGTCATCAAAAGCTCCTTTACCCCCGAACTTGCCCATTCACTTTGGACCAATAACGAAGAACAGCGTGAAGCTCTCCTTCGCTCTTGGCAAATGCCGGTTCTTATTATGCCGTACGTTGACGGCCTTGCGTCAGGTGTCATCTTCCGCAACAATCCCACTTCCAAATCCTACGCCCAATCTCGCTCTGAAATAATGATTGTCTTGAATCGAGGTCTCGAAGGAGCGGTTAGAGCAAGCGACGAACGACCCAGGCTCACCTTTATTGTTAACCGCGACAAACTCCAATCCCCTAGCATCAAAGCCACCGTCCAATTCCCTAACCAAAATCCTCGCCCTCTTGCGCTTGACGAACTTAATCAATACCTTGATCCGCGTGTCACCCCCTCACATCTTCTCGAGCTCGCCAAGACCTCGATCTACTTGTCCGACGACCTCTTTCACGCTCCCCAAGATACCGAATTTGTCATTGACACTGACGGGAACAGCGTGATCGTCCAAACTCGTGAGCAACCACGTCCCAAGATCTCCAACTAACCAACCAATTTGTTGTATACTTATTTCATGCCCGAAGTAACTCACCAGGAAATACCTGAAGATTTAGAGTTCCGCCGCACCGCCCACGAAGAACGGCACCTCTTGGAAACTGTCCAAGTTCCTATTGTCACTGTCAGCGCAACTTTCAAAGAAGAACTTGAAAAAGAATTTGGCGAAAAATTGGAAGGCGAAGTCGAAGACGTCACTTTCTCTCGCGCCCACTACTCGATGGCTAACGCGATCGTCGTCGCCGCCACCAAAAGAAAAAAGACTTTCTGGATGATCGACCCCACGAACTACGTCTCAAGTCACAACTGGCCGAAAATCCTCTTTACTCAAAAAATGGGCCGGATCATCGCCCGCAATCCCTTGCTAAAAGAAATCAAAGATCTCATGGACACCAGATTGCGCAACCAACTTCCCCTCACCGCCGCCATCCGTGAACCTCTCGAATACGTTACCCACCGCATCTCTCGCCCGATCATCTCTCTCCACTACGAAGCCGGCAACATCTTGCTTGAAGCCGGTCACCAAGTTCTCCAAGTGGTCACCGACCCTCACGTCCGCCCCCAGTATTTAACCTTCGCCGACAATCCCAATCTCACTTGGGCGGTCTTTGACGATAAAACCAAAGCCGAACTTCTTGAACTAGGCTTTATTCTCGGTCACAAAATCTCTGAAAAACGCGTGGTTGTAACCGGTTGCCCAGTTGACCCCCGTATTCCTATTAAAGATCACAACACCGCCACTACCGGTTTTAAACACCGTCCCCTCAGACTCGCAATCACAACCGGCGGGCTCGGCACCAACAAAGGAGAAATTGAAGAACTACTCTCCCATCTCGTCCCACTCCTCCATAAAAAGGAAGTTCAACTGGCGTGTTTCGCTGGTGTTCACGAAGACTTTATCGCGATGTTTGAAAAATTCGCCAAAGAAAATCGTCTCAAGCTTGGCAAACCCGAAGATTCTCAAGCCACTTTCCGGATCTTCAGTGGCAACGACATTATTGATGCCAACGAAGCCCTCCTCGACTCGATCTTCCCTTGGGCAGATGGTTTTATTACCAAACCCTCTGGCGACATGGCCTACGAAGCCGTCACCGCCGGTTGTTTCCTTCTTACTCTCAAACCCTGGGGTGAGTGGGAAGAAAACATCCGCGCCTTCTTTGAAGAACTTGGCGTCTCCGTGCGCGCTCGTCCGACCGACATCGCCGCCCAACTTACCGCCCTCTCAACCGTACCGGTCGAAAAAAATAAACCGTGGGTAGAACTCGCGCTCATGCGTTCCCAAAAACTAGTTAAACCCCTCTCCCGTGGAGCCTTTAACATCCTCGCTCTTCACCAACAACTCTCACGCAATAAATAACTATATTACCATCTCAGCTCTACTATCTTCACCTTTTTTGTTTCTTTTAGCCCGTGCGCGCAACTATTGGTCGTCACCAGCAAATCAATTTTCGGGATAATTATTTCTAAACTGCCAGCTACCCCCATAAAATGAGTCACCAACCAGATAATTTTTTTGGCTCCTCGTTTTCTCAAACACTCGGACACTTCCACCACCGTCCTTCCCGAATTGATCGCGTCATCAATCAAGACACAAGTTTCTTCTACCTCTCCCTCCACCAGTTTCAACTCACCTACTTCTAACGTACAAAGATCTCTCTCTTTTGTCAGTCGCGTCAGTAGCAATCCACTTGCCTCCGCTAATTTTTGAGCTCTTTCGGTACTACCCTTGTCCGGCGCCACCACACAAATATTTTTCTCCAACTTCAGTTTCTTCACCACTCCCGCAAATAACGTCGTCGTCGAAATGTTAGTGACCGGAATCGTAAAATATTTTAAAATGGTCGGCTCATGCAGATCCACCAACATCAATTGATCTATCCCGCTAACTGATAATGTTCTCGCGATCACCCTCACCGAGATCGGCTCCCCCGCAATCTGCCTATTTTGAAATGAATAACCGAGAAAGGGGATGATAGCTGTAATCTTCTTCGCTCCCCCGTCTTTGAGAGCGTCAACTAACAGTAGCAGCTCAACTAAGGCTTGCTCTGCCTCCCGTGCCATATCCTGAACTACCCATACTTCCTTCCCACTCACCTTACTATTAATTTGAATTCTCCGCTCCCCGTTCTTGAAAAAACTTTCTGTGTATTTCCCCTCCTGACCCTTTTTCCAAACTCTCAAACTTTTTCCTAAAGTCTGGCCGTAACTTCCCGCAAAAATCAGCATAAGGGTTCTACTTACTTCAGTTTCTTCGCTTCTTTATGAACTGTGTGTTTTTTACACTTCGTGCAATATTTTGACAAACTCAACTTTTCTACCGTGTTTAGTTTGTTGCGCTCACTCAGATAGTTAAACTTGTTGCACACGCTGCACTTCAAACCGTATATCTGTCGTGGTCCTTTTTTTGCTTTTCCCATATTCTGGTATTCTACCTCACCCTCCCTATAAACTGCAATTCCCAATTTGACAACCACCTGGGTTAGTATGGTAATCTAAATGCATAGAAACTATTCTTAAAGGAGCTGCCCATGCCTGCCCTCAACAAACTATCCCTCATTAACCTCCTCATTGATTCCCCCCTGCGTGAACCCATCAAAATCAACTTGATCGACATCGTCAACAATACCAACGACGCTGATCTTCCCAAAGTCTACCCCACCATCGTTAAAGAACTGGAAATCTTTGAAAAAGCGAGCGAACGGCGACTCAAACTCTCGGGTGAGACAATCGCCAAACTCCAAGGCAAAACTGCAGATCAACCAACTAAAGCTCAACCGGTAAACGAAACTCCTCCTCCTTCAACAACAACTCTTCCCACCAAAACACCACCCTCCCCTCAACCTTCTTCGCCACCTTCCGACCCCACTTCGGACAACCCCTCTCTCTCGGCTCCTTCCGTTGACCTTCCTCCCTTCCCCACCCAACCTAAAGATGAACCCTCTACACCCACCACCGATCTTCCCCCTCTTCCTCCTGCCGAAACTCCACCTCCTCCCCAAACTTCCACCCCTTCCTCTGACGTCAACGCTGACGAAGACGCTCTCAAAGAAATTCAAAAAGAACTGGATAACCTCAAAGTCTCGGCGACTGAGGAAGGTAGTAAATCTCCAGGAGCTACTCCCCCTGCTCCCGAACCCACTCCTCCCGAAACTCCTCCACAAACCTAATTCCTCAAAATTCCTCCATCTTTCTTGTCTTGATGATAAAATAGCCATTATTGCCAACGTAGCTCAGTTGGTTAGAGCAGCTGTTTTGTAAACAGCAGGTCATCAGTTCGAATCTGATCGTTGGCTCCTTGTCAGTTCCCTAGCTCTTTCCACTTTTCCAGAATTTGTCTTGCGACCGGCGCCGCCTCATAACTTCCCTCTCCCGCCGATGGCAACAATACGGTTAAGATCATTTTCGGATTCTCCCCGGGATACGCCACCGTAATCCAGGCATGTGGTTTATCTCCCATCACCGTCGTCTCCGAATCGATTATTTGACTCTCGGCTCCATGTTGCGCCGTTCCCGTCTTACACATCACCCAAGGTGAAAAATCAAACAAAGGGAATGCTGTTCCTCCGCTCGTACACACTCCCTTCATCCCCGCTTTCACCAGCTCAATGTCCTCGGTCTTGATCCCCAAATCTTTACACTGCACTTTTTTCTCTTTTTCCAATGATACTTCACACAACCTTCCCGACACGGCAGCCGCCGTCATCCGTGCGATCTGCAGTGGCGTTACCAACAGATCGCCCTGTCCAATCGCAAGGTGATATGTATTCCCCAAAAACCACTTCTCACCCGTCGCTCGCTCTTTCCATAATCTGGTCGGTACCAATCCCACCTGCTCACCAGGTAACTCAATCCCTGTTGACTCGCCAAGTCCAAATTTACGCGCCCACTCCACCAAACTATCAACTCCCACTTCTTCTCCTACCTTATAAAAGAAAATATCGTTTGATCTTGCTAATGCCTTCACAATATTAATCTCTCCTTCCTTCCTGCCATACTGATCAAAATACCAATTTCCATATCGATATTGGTTAATTCTAATCTCTCCTGTATCTTCGATTAGTGTCTCTTGATTAATTTTCCCGGTCTCAAGTCCGGCATACGCCGTCACCAGTTTAAAAACACTTCCGGGGGGATACGCCCCGGCAATAGCTCGGTTCAAAAACACTTGCTCTTCTTGGTTTTGCAAAGCTTGTGTGAGCTGCTCAGAATCAGGTCTAACCGTAAATAAATTTGGGTCAAAACTGGGAGCCGACACCATTCCGATCAGTTTTCCTTGTAAATCCATCGCCACCGCGACCCCCATCTTACCACCCAATGCTTCACTCATTATCTTTTGTAAAAGCGCGTCAATCGACAAAGTAATGTCTTGGCCTTTCTCCGCTTCATTGTCCCCCAACTCCCTTACTTCCTCCCCCTTAGCATTTAACTCAATTATCTTCCCTCCGTCTTTTCCCCGTAGCTGTTCATCAAATACTTTCTCAATCCCGGCCCTCCCTATCCACATCCCCGGTTCGTTGCACACTCCCTTCTCACAGCCCACCTCCTCAGGCAACACTTCGGAGATATATCCGAGTAAATGTCCTGCGTCTCCCTCAAGTAAATACTCTCGCGTGAATCCTAATTCGGGGTCCTGTACGCTCTTGACTAGCGCCACTCCGTTCCGATCATAAATAATCCCTCTTGGTGCCACTTCTCGTTTCTTTTCCAGATAATTTGAATCGGACAACAGGGTGTGTTGCCCCTTCTCAAAAATCTGTAAATATACCAGTCGTGACGAAACTAACGCGACACTCACCACCAATATCCCCCACAATACTCGTACCCGAAATCTCCCCCAACCCCATAGTCTGTTGTCAACTCTTTCTGCAAAACCTTTTCTCTCACGGTTAGAACTAAGCAGCAAGCGCTCTTGCCAAGATCCCAACTCCTCCTTGTTATTTTTTTTCTTCACCTCTTGATTTTAACATTATCCAAGCGTTGACTTCCTTGTCTAGATATGACTAAATTAAGTTGCCCTGCGGATATGGGCTAGCGAGGAATTTTTTCCTCCACAAAGTCAAAGCTATTCGGGAAAGTCCGTCTTTGTATCTCATCGAGATACTCAGCAACTTACCCACCTGGAATCGTCCGGGGAAAGCTTTCTCACAAATCCATTTCCGCGGGGTATTTTTTTGTTCTCTTGCTCAGATCATAAATATAGGCGATAATATCCTCCGTAGCCAAGATAGCTCAGTCGGTAGAGCATCCCCATGGTAAGGGGAAGGTCTCGGGTTCGATTCCCGATCTTGGCTCAAATAATAGGCTTGATATTTGTGTATTATTCGGGCATATTTAAATTATGCCCTACCCCAAGTATTGGACAAATAATAATCTCCTAAAACTCAGACAGCTCTACGATTCTGGCTTGAGTATGAGAGAGGTTGGTCTTCATTTCAACAAATCAGTATGGGCAATCAACAACATCATGAAACGTAATAGTATCGAAAGAAGGAAAAGTAATCAGACAAAACACCTCCAATTTATTAACTCACCACTCTCATTTAAATCAAATCACGCCTTAATCCAGACGATATTATCCTAAAAACCGCCGGCTTAATGCTCTACTGGGCTGAAGGAGGGAAAAAAGGAATTAACAGTGTCGATTTCGCTAATTCAGACCCAAATATGATTAAAATGTTCCTTAAATTTCTACGGAATATATACAATATTAAAGAAGATAAACTACGCGTCTATTTATTCTCATATCCCAATCAATCTACTAAATTATTAATCAATTACTGGTCAAGTTTGACCTCCATCCCTGTTTCACAATTCTCCAAACCCTATATCAGTTCAAAAGGAGGAACAATTCATGATAAAATGAAACACGGACTTATTCACATCAGGTATCACGATAAAAGACTGCTACAACTAATTATCCATGACATCTGTGAATTTGTTCATAGCTGGGATGGTGGAGTGGTCAAACACACTTCTCTGTAAAAGAAGCGCCGCAAGGCTCCGCAAGTTCGAATCTTGCTCCCAGCACCTATGAACCTGTCCAAAAAAACTGTTCTCATTACCGGTGCTTCTCGCGGAATCGGCAAGGTTCTTGCCGAAACTCTTGCTGGTGAATGGGCAGAACTAATCTTAGTTGCTCGCTCCCTCTCACATCTTCGTTCTCTCACCAAAACCCTTCCCGGCAAACACACCCTCATCGCCGCCGATCTCTCCACTAACAAGGGTCTTACTAAAGTCATTCGTATCGTCAAACGAAAATACAAATCTCTAGATCTCTTAATCAACAACGCCGGTATTGGTCACTACAAACCTTTTGTAAATATTAACAAAAAAGACTGGGATTCTTCCTACCATCTCAATGTTACCACCCCCTTCTTCCTCTCTCAATCTCTGCTCCCTCTTCTTCAAAAAGCTGAAAACTCTCTTGTCCTTAATATTGGCTCTTGCTCTGCCCTACAAGCCAAAGCCACTCGCTCCCTCTACAACTCCACCAAAGCCGCTCTGCGCACTGCCACCCTCTGCTTAGCCGCCGAATACCAAGGTAAATCTCCCGATTTTTGCGTGATAACCCTCGACAGCACCTTCACCAGTTTTGGCCCTCTTACCATCGAACAAAAAAAGGAGAAAACCAAAAAAGGGAAAACATATCTCCAACCAGACTGGGTTGCCAAACAAATCCTTGCAATCATCAAATCCGAGTATCGCGATAAGGAGTATGTCCTCTCTCCCCAGTGCTACGAAGAATGTGGAACCTGGTGTAAACCCTAGAGCTTCAAGTCTCTAATAAAATCCTTAAACTCCCCGTTCATCTCTGGATCGCGCAAAGCAAAAGAGACTTGAGTCTTCATATACTCAAGTTTATTCCCCGTATCATAATACTTTCCTCCCTCGATTTCACAAGCATATATAGTTCTTCCTCGCTCCCTCAGCTCGTCAATTGCCTCTGGCAAGTAATACTCACCCCCCGTTCCCGGCTTTTGCGCCTCTAATACTTCAAATATATCCGGCGTTAATACGTAACAGCCGTGTACCGCAATATCGCTTGGCGCTTTATCCGGATCTGGCTTCTCCACTATTTTCCTAATCTTACTCACATTCCCCTTTACGTGTTCAAGGTCTGCGATCCCATATCTTGCCAAGTCCTCTTTTTTCTTAATCTTCACACCAGAAATTACCGGATCACCATACTCTTCAAAAACCTCAATACACTGCTTAAGACGTGGCCTCACCTCTGAGTAGATAAACTCATCTCCCCACATCACCGCAAATGGCTCGTCACCGATAATACTTCTCGCATTTTTAACTGGTGTTGCATTTCCATACCCACCTTTTTGACGGATATAAATGAAGTTTGCCATCTCACTAATCCGACAAACCGAATCAAGAAGCGGTTTCTTTTTCTCACCCCCAGCCTTCAAGTTTTCCACTAAATCCATGCTCGGAGAATCAAAATGATCCTCTATCGTCCGCTTATGATAGCCCGTTACAATAATAATGTCCTCAATTCCACTCGCTACACACTCTTCGACCACATATTGAATTACTGGCTTGTCGACAATCGGCAACATCTCCTTGGGCATTGCTTTCGTTTGGGGCAAAAACCTCGTTCCAAACCCTGCAGCCGGAATAATTACCTTTTTCACTCTTTTTTGTGCCATCTTATCCCCCTTATTGCTTTCTCTGTTAAATTGTCATTAATTCTTGTTCTTTGTCTTTCGAGAGCTCCGTCAGCTCTTCCCCATATTTGTCAACCAGT
>Ga0172375_10001426_pt1 | contig 38519 bp, 43 predicted proteins | sample LakKiv1m_FD_114537 | JGI IMG/M metagenome (GOLD analysis project Ga0172375, IMG submission 114537) | Freshwater microbial communities from Kabuno Bay, South-Kivu, Congo - kab_092012_11.1m | ecosystem: Environmental > Aquatic > Freshwater > Lake | place: Democratic Republic of the Congo... | reverse complement strand
TTGATCCTGTCAAAGATTGGAATTTTCTTTCCTTTATATCGAACTCGCTTGTTGATATAGACGACATTTTCAGTTTTGTTCATATACATTTTACAAGCACCCCCTTTAAATCACTTGTATTAAATCTGTATATCAAAGCATAGAAAACACCTAATTTAGCGAGGTTTTGGGGTTTAGAAGCCGGTGAGGGTTCCTATTAAGATTCCCAGCACTAATGCCATAATAATCTCAAATAGCATAAATCAATAAAGGTTTGAAGTTTAAGGATTTTTCTTTTTGAACTTTATTAAAAAAAAGACACAGAAAGCGCCGCCGTAATTCGCGAGAATATCATAAATATCAAAACATCTTGTTGGCGCATATAGCTGAACGATTTCCATCATAAGGCCATAGGTGCCGGCTAAGAGGAAAGCAAGGGGTTTATTGTCAAGTGTTTTGTATATGAAAAAGCCAAAAACAGCATAAGCAAGAAAGTGTTTTATTAAGCCATTAACAGTAACTAAAGGGACTCCTTGGCCAGGAATTATTGATATATAAGTTATAGCTAAGAGTACAATGATCGTACAGATAAAATAAAAAGCCCTTTTTATCATATATTTTTTAGTGTTATGCTCTCAATATTTACTTGCGGGCTATTATTGTATTCTTGAACGCGGCCCGTAAATAAATAGATTTGGCTTATATTTAAATTAATTGAATTAGAATTCAGTGTAGCATCAAGAGTTTTATTACTTTTTTGCTTTTCATCTTTATTATAGGGAATTATCTTTAAAAGTAGAAAATTTGGGGCAAGATTTATTACTTTTATAATTTTTCCGGAAAATTGAATGCGCTCATTTACTTGTAAGGAGTCTATGTCAGATACTTTTACATTTTTTGGAGAAAGCGTATTTGAAAGAATAATAATCAAGAAAATTCCGGCTAAGGATAAAAATAATGAAAATATCAAGAGTTTTTGCATAATTAATTAGCACTTGTTATTATTTAGATTTTTCGAGATAGTTCGGAAAGAGTAAGATTTAATAATGCTCGGGTTTTATTTAATTTAATGGTAAAAAAAGCAGAGGCAAAAACGAAAAATAAAAGTTTAAGTCCTGAAGAAAGACTTGAATTGATAAAAAGCGTAGCAGATGGCGGAGAATTAATAGGCGAAGAAGAATTATTGAATCTTCTTAGGTCGGGGAAAGAAATAGTTGCTTATGATGGCTTTGAACCTTCGGGTGTTGCTCATATACCCTTTGGATTATTAAGGGCAGAAAATTTGAAGGTTATGCAAAAAGCAGGAATTCACTTTAAACTTTGGCTTGCGGATTATTTTGCATTTATTAATAATAAACTCGGCGGTGATTTAGAAAGGATAAAAAAGGCAGGAGAATATTTCATAGAAGTTTGGAAAGCTTGCGGAGTGGATACTTCTAAAGTAGAGATCCTATGGGCTTCAGAAAGAATGAACAATTTGAGATATTGGGATAGGGTGCTCAGAATCGCAAAACAAACCACACTAAACAGAAGCATAAGGGCCACAACAATAATGGGCAGAAAAGAAGGGGAGTTGCAGTCAACTGCTCAACTATTTTACCCCTCTATGCAAGTATCAGATATTTTTGAGTTAGATGTTGATATCTGCCAGTTGGGATATGATCAAAGAAGAGCTAATATTCTTGGAAGAGAAATTGCTGATAAGCTTAAATGGAAGAAGCCCGTAATAGTTTCGCATCATATGATTATGGGTCTGCAAGGAATTCAACCGGGCCAGGATAAAGAAGAGATTATAATCGCAAGCAAGATGAGTAAAAGCAAACCCGAAACCTGCATCTATATGCATGACTCAGAAGAAGACATTAAGAGAAAAATAAATAAAGCATATTGTCAAGAAAAAATAATCGAAGGCAATCCTTTATTTGATTACTTAAGATATTTGATATTTAAAAGATATGATAAATTAAAGATAGAAAGGTCTGAAAAGTTTGGAGGAAATATCACTCTTGATTATGATTCTCTTGTGAAGGCATATGAAAAAGGAGATTTACATCCCATGGACTTAAAAAACGCGGTTGCTAAATATTTAAATGAAATGATAAAACCTGTGAGAGAATACTTTGAAAAGAACAAGAAAGCAAAAGAACTTTACGAAGAAGTAAAAAAATATTCTATTACAAGATAATTATCGAGTAGAGAATTCTAAGACATCCTTGTCTTTAAGGGCGTGCTTTATTCCCACTTCTTGACCGCCGAATTTACTTGATGGGCCCCAGATTCTTACTCGTTTTATTACACTTAATCTTCCCTTAAATATTATTTTTGCTGCAGCTTCAACTGTTGATTTTGGGGGCATTATTATTGGATCCGGGTCTTGGGGTTTTCCGGGTTGTTTTGTATAAATTCTTAGCTTATCAAAAGACAAAAGTATTTTTTCCTTTAATTCCTCTATTCCTTCAAAGGTTTTGCATGAAACCAGAACAAAATTATATCTTTTTGTTCTTAATTGCTCAAAGATTTTTCTTTTGCTGTTGCTATCGTAAAGGTCTATCTTATTAAAGATTATTATTTTCTTTCCTCTGGCCTTTAGTATTACTTTTTCTATTTCGGGTATCTCCTGTATGTTTTGTATTACTATTAGGATTGTATCGGCTGTATTTACTATTCCTGTTTCAAATGTGTCTGCGCCTATTGCTGGAAGGTCTATTATCTGTATTGGCGCATTTTGATAGTATAACATTCCAACTTCAGGAACTTGGGTGGTAAAAGCATAATCTGCTATCTTTGGGTTCGCATTTGTCAGAGCTCTTAAAAGAGAAGATTTACCTGAATTAGTTAAACCAAGAAGAACTGCTTGCATCTCACCTTTCTTTATTGAAAACTTTGTTGAAGAACCTCTTTTTCTTTCTCTCTCCCGCTTCATTTTTTCCTTCAGTTTTTTTATTCTTAATCTTATATCGCCGCGGAATTTTTCACTTCCTTTATGGGCTGGAGCGGTTCTAAGCATTTCTTCTAGAGCAGTAACTCGTTCTTCATCATTTTGAGCAGCATCATATTGCTTTTCTGCTTGAGCATATTCAAATCCGGCATTTATTGGCATAAAATGAATAATTAAGTATAATTTTTAAACTCTTTCTCACCCGGAATTATATGAAATTAGGAGTATTATTTTCAGGCGGTAAGGATAGTTGTCTTGCTTTACATAGGGCAATTCAAGAAGGACATGAAGTCAAATGCTTAATGACTATTCTTCCAGAAACTCAAGAAAGTTTTATGTTTCATACGCCTTATCCAGAGCTATTGGAAAAACAAGCAGAGATGCTTGGAATAAAATTAATTACCCTTAAAAGTAAAGCTGAAAAAGAAAAAGAGTTAATTGATTTGGAAAAACTACTTATATTAGGAAAGAAAAAATTTAATATAGAAGGAATTTGTATTGGCGGTATCGCGAGTAATTATCAGGGGGATAGAGTAAAAAGGATTTGTGATAAACTTGGGCTGAAATTATATGCTCCACTCTGGGGTTTAAGCTCAGAAGAAGTTTGGAACAATTTGTTTGACGAGCAATTTAAAGTTATTTTAACTAAAGTATCCTGTGAAGGCATACCTCACACTATTTTAGGAAAAATAATAACAGAAAAAGAATTTCTTGAACTAAAAAAAAGAGCAGAGAGATATAAATTTAGAATTGATTTTGAAGGGGGCGAAGCAGAATCAGCTGTTTTAGGTATGCCTGATTTTAAAAAAGAAATAAAAATTAATTTTAAAATTAAGGAAGAAGATAGCTATAATGCTATTCTTGAAATTCTTGAAGTTAAATAAGTTCAATAGCTACCAAATATTAGGAGCTACGCTTTTAAAAATAAAAAATCGCGGCTACTAAATAAATATAAATTAAAAAAACAAATAAAAACAGTTAATTATTTCTGGAAAAGCTTTACTAAGCCCCAGATACCACAGATAGCTACAATGTAGTAGATTACTGCGACTGTTATGTCACCAGCCCAAGTGCCTATTAAGTTCTCAACTGCGTTCCAGCCTAGTGCTGTAAGTCCCCAGTTGATAGCACCTATATTTGCTAGGACTATTGCTGTTTTTGTGTACCAGCTCATTTTATCCCTCCTTTTCATTAAATAAATTAGTGAAAAGCTATTTAAATATCTTTGTTCTTTCAATTCAGAGATGGTAAAACCTAAGTTTTTTAAAAAAGTGCTGGATAATGGTATTTCTGTTCTTTTAGAAAAAAGAAAGAATTCTGGCGTGGTTAGTGTCGCATTTGGTGTTAAATGCGGAGGAATTAATGAGAGCGACGAAGAAAAAGGAATATCTCATTTTATAGAACATCTTTTGTATAAGGGAACTAAAAAAAGAACAGCAATGCAAATCTCAGAAGAAATTGAAAGAAGAGGCGGTACCTTGAATGGATATACTGAAGAAGAGATAACTATATTTTTATGTAAAATGCCTTCTGAGCACTTGTCTATTGCTTTAGATGTTTTAAGCGACATGGTAAAAAATCCGCTCTTTGAGGAAAAAGAAATAGAAAAAGAGAGGAAAGTTATCTTTGAAGAAATGAAAATGCGAAAAGATAATCCCCAAGCATATGTTTATGATAAGATACAGTCATTGCTATATGAAGGAAATCTTGCTAAAGATCTTATTGGGACAGAAGAAACTTTGCTTAAAATGGACAGAAAAAAACTTCTTGAAAGATTTTCTAAGACATATGGAACAAATAATCTGATTTTGTGTGTTGTTGGTGACGCAGATTTTGATTATTTGTGTGATTTTGCGGAAAAAAACTTCAAGAAAAAAATTGTTTCTTTGCTAGAACCGAAATTAAAATTAAAGAATGAAACTCGGATAGATAAGAAGGTTGGAATAGATCAGGCTAATCTTATTTTCGCTTATCACTGTCCTAATGCAACAAATAAGAAAGTTTATGCTTCGCAGGTTCTTGGGAATATAATGGCTGGGGGCATGAGTTCAAGATTATGGCAAGAGATAAGAGAAAAGAGAAATTTAGCTTATGGTATAAGGGGCAGCTGCCATAATGGTAGATTATTCGGTTATAACTCTATTTATATTGGAACCTCAAGAGATAAAATAGAAGAAGTCAAAAAAACCATACTTGCTGAATTTAAAAAAATAAAAGACTTAACAGAGAAAGAATTAAATCAGGTTAAAGAGCAGTTGATTGGTAACAGCCGAATAAGCAGAGAGGATTCACAAGGGCAAATGTTGGACTTGCTTTACAACGAAATCTATGGAGACCCCAAACTTTCTTATAAGTATGAAAAGAATATAAGCAAAGTAAAAATGGAAGACGTTAAAAAAATAGCAGACTTAAAAAATTTCTCTTTCTTGGCTTTAGTGCCTGAAGAATAAAATGGCTGAATTGGTTAGGTGTTTTATTGCACTTGAATTATCCAGAGAAGCGATAGACTATGTAGAAGAGATTCAGAGAATGATAAAAAAGAAAAATCTTTTTAACGGTAAATTCACTGAACCAGAAAATTTGCACTTAACTTTAAAATTCTTAAGTGAAATTACCCCAGAAAAGGTTGAAGAGACTAGGAAATTACTTAGTCAAATAAAATTTAAGACATTTGAAGCGCATTTAGACCAACTTGGTTTTTTTACAGAAGATAATTTTAGGATAGTTTGGATGAAGTTAGCAGGAAAGGGAGTTTGGGATTTGCAAAAGGAAATTGATAATAAGTTAGGGGGGCATTTTAAAAAAGAAGAACGATTTATGGGGCACATAACAATTGCTAGAATAAAAAAAGTACATGATAAAAAGCTTTTTTTAGATTATATTAAAAATATGAAAATCAAAAAAATCAGTTTTCAAATTAAAGATTTTGTTTTTAAGAAATCTGAACTTAAAAGGGAAGGGCCTGTTTATGCTGATATAGAGAAGTTTAATCTAATAAACGAGTAATGCTGTTTGATTTCTTTCCGATTAGCTTTTCAAGTTCTTCTTGACTCGAGTTTATTATTTCTTTTATTGATTTAAAATGTTTGATTAATTTTTTTGCTGTCCTTGGACCTATGCCTGGAAAACTTTCAATTACATATTGTTTTTGCTCAACTAGACTTGAAGGTTTTCTGGGGTGAAGAGTAAAATCTTGGTTCTGCTTCTTGCTCTGTTTTTTTGCAAGCAGAATAAGATATTTTGAGGTTTCTTCTGAATCTTTTGTGAATATTATCCCAGTATTAAACTCTAAAGGTATTGAAATAAGCATACCCCTTATGGAGTTTGGGTTTAATTTTGTTGAATTCTCCTCAAGATATTCAAAATTTTTTCCTTCAAGTATTAAGAGTCTTGATTTATACTTCTGCATTTGCTTTAACTGTTCAAGTAGTCTCTTGCTTAGCATGCTTGAGATAAAATCTGAGAAAGTTTTTCTCTCTATAATTGTCTGGCCGATTAGATAGTCACCTATCTCTAGATTTTTTAATTCAATCTGGCATTCTTCACTTAAATTTGAGAGCACCAAAGAATTTTTCTCTCTGTTATCTATTATTATTTTTGGCTTTAATTTGTTTTTACTTAAGTTTTTCTTAGTTGAAAATATATTGAATAGAGCCATATTGAAGTAAAGATACTTAAAGATTTAAATCTTGCTTTTATCAATTGTAGCAGTAATAATCTCTTTTAAAAAGAAATAATATCTTCCTTATTTTTATTTTTTATTTTAATCTTTTTTATTTATGTCAAAGAGGGTTTTTTGTTCTTTACTTTCTCTTTCTATGCCCGGGTTTGAATTTAAATTTGAACTGGATTTTGAATTTTTTTGGTCAAGACTTTCTTTAACTTGTTCTATGGCTCTGTACATCTTTTTTTCTTTATGAAAAGCGGCCCAATGATAAGCTTCATCACGGGTTTTTTTAATCATTAGTATTATTAAATTTCCTTTCATTAATCTGGCTGTTCTGCCTGCTCTTTGAATCTTGCGTATTGCACTTGGGACTGGTTCGTAAAAGATGACAGAGTTTACTTCAGGAATATCAAGACCCTCCTCTCCTATTGAAGTTGACACCAGCACGTTGATTTTTCCCTGAGAAAATTCTGAAATTATTTCTCGCTGTTCTTTCTGAGACAATCCTGTTTCTTCTTCTTTATTTCTTAAATTTGTTTTTTTTGCTTGGCCCACGAAAACTTTTGCAGTTATTCCTTTAATTAAATTTAACTCCTTGCATATTCTTGTTACATTATCTCTAAATTGGGAAAACACAATAACCTTGGTCTTAGGGTTCTTGGCTAGTTCTTCTTGGACTAATTCATGTAGTTTTATTAATTTGGGGTTCTCTATTTTACGGGCAAGTAACTCGTTAATTGCTACAAAAGCCTGATTGAACTCCGGCGTCTTTGTAAGTTGTTGAACTGCCTTAGACTCTTTTTTCTCTGATTGTGAAAATAATTGATAAAAATAATTCTGCAAGGAATAAAGTGTTTGGGTTTCTAAGAGTTCCAGGGCATGCTGTATTTTTATCGCAATTGCGCAAGCACTTGCTCCTGCAAGAAGATTAAAATGTTTGTTTCCTGTTGCGATTGAACGCATTATTCTGTGCTGAGTTTCAAGTAAAAACTTTTTTGTTGGTGGAGTAAATAATAGTTTCCTATTCTTTAATTCATCTATCTTTTTAGTAAAAATAGTGTTTAGCATTTTTCGGATTCTCTCAAATTCTTCTGGAAAATCCAAAGAGATTATCTCAAATTTTAATTCCTGAAGATATTCTTTTACATCATCACTATCGCGGGTCCTTAGTTCAATGGCTTCTATATCCAGATTTTTTGCTATTTCTTCTATTATCTTTTTATCAACTCCTGGGCTGGCTGTTAAACCAAGTATTCTTGGATTCTTTGCATGTTCTTTGTATTTTTTGACAATAAGGGTATAAGAATAATTCTTTAAACATCTGTGACATTCGTCTTCTATTAATAAGGACACCCCTTCTAATCCGTAAAGGTTATTTTTTAGGTCATTGGCTATGCATTGGGGCGTTGAAAATATTATCTCTGCCCTTTCCCAAATTTCTTTTCTTTTTTCAGCTTCTACTTTTCCAGTAAATAAGTCTAGTTGAGCAAAAAGTTCTGGAAGGTGTTTTGTAAAATAAGCTAGGTGCTGTTCAGCAAGGGGTCTTGTGGGTGCGAGAAAAACAATTTTTGAACCCGGAAACTTTTTTATGCGATTTATGGCTAGCATTAGTGCTATGAGTGTTTTTCCTATGCCTGTTGGGAGAACAACTAAACAATTCTTGTCCTTACAGGTTTCGTAAATCTGTTTTTGATACTCGCGAGGTTCTATTTTAATTAATTCTTCATGAGTCATGGTGTTTTTTGTGCTTTGAAATATTTAAACTTATAAGAAAACAACTAAAGCAGCTAAAATTGTTATTATCAATGTCAATACATAAAGGGGTCTTGAGCCAAAAAATATTTTTGCCCCATCAAGAAGGCCTAAGGGAAGAACATTTGAAATTGCATAGAACATAGCGTACTTTGAAAGTTCTCCAATTAAGGGAATCTGATTAAAAAATCGTGCTATAAGCGATAGTGCAATTATTCCAAGCAGGCCATAAAAACCTATCAGTGCTTCATCCCATTCATTTACTTTGCTAAATCTATATCTGCCATATTTTTTTGCTGCTTTTGCTACTAGGGCTTTTGTAGAAAATTGTAAAAAAGCAAAGAATTTTACTGTTCCGACTGAAATAAACAATAAGAGAAGAGGTAAAACAAGACCCATTGGAATTGGCCTTTTAAAATGAGCTCCTTCTGAAAACCGATATCTATCCCATTCCCAAATCTTATGCTCTATTTCTACGTCAAGAGTTTTTGCAATGGCTTTTTTTACTAAGACAGAAGCAATAATTATTACTGCAGACACCAGGATTGCTGGAAGAATTTCTTTTGGAAGAATCTCTTTTTCTGATGGGAAAAATGAAATTAAAATAGCCATTACGAGAATAGCAATAATTAGGGGAATATACTCGCTTTTTTTAAACATTATTTTAATTACCCTTCTAAATATAAAAACCTATCTGCGGGCCTAAAAAACAGAAAATCTGTAAAAATAGCTGAAAATATATAGCGACGCAATCTATTTTATTGAGAATAGAAAACTATATAAATACCTTCCTTATTCATATTTTATGTTAAGGATAAAAAAGATAAGTGTGATGATTGGAAAAAGAGTTTTCACTGATACAGGTGATTTATTTGGAGAAATAGAAGAAGCCATACTTGCTGAAAATAAGATTGATTCTTGGAGGATTAGGGTGTCAAGAGACATGGCAAGAAACCTTAATGGAGCAAGAGGGGTTGTAATCCCACATCAATTTGTTAAAGCAATTGGCGATGTTTTTGTAGTTAATAGAGCAAGTTTACCTATTGTTGAAAGAGAAGAGGGCTTTAGCGAAGAAGATTCAATGGATTTATCACAGGGCTCTCCAACTACTCAATAAATAAAAAAAGATGGAAAACTTTTGGACTTGGCCTATATTTAAAGATTTAATCCTACCTTTTGTTTTAATATTTGCACTTGTTTTCGCTATTCTTGAAAGGTCAAAACTTCTCGGTGAAGGTAAATTACAGATTAATGCTATAGTTGGCTTTGTTGTAGCTGCTTTACTTACAGGCGTTTCATATTATGTTGAGATAATACAAAAGCTTACAATATTTCTCGGAGTTGTTATTACTATACTCTTTATATTCATGCTTTTATTCGGGTTTGTTTCTGGAGATAAAGAAGGAGACCCATTTAAAGAATATAAATGGATGAAAAATACGCTTGGAGTAATTATATTTGTGGCTTTTGCTGTTGCAATACTTTTTATAACTGGTGCATGGGATAAGCTTTGGGATTTTTTAAAAAATAGTGATATGGGCGGAAGCATACTTATGATTATTATTGTAATAGTGCTGATTGTAGCTGTTGTCCTGGGCGGAAGGAAAAAGAAAGAGTAAACAAAAGGTATATAAATATAAATAAATTCAAATAAGAATAAAAAGGGTAAAACAAAATGGTTAGTGGATTAATACTTGCTTGGGGCGGAGTTGGCTGGGGTGGATTTAGCGTTGTTGATATACTTAATCAATGGGCTAATGCCGGAGTTTTTTCTTATGTGCTTCCTTTTCTTTTAGTTTTCGGATTTGTATACGGGGTTCTTTCTAAGACAAAAATACTTGGAGAGAATATAGGCGTTAATATGGTTATCGCACTTGCTGCTGGCGGTCTTAGTTTAGTTGGAGATTTTTTACCAAGATTTGCTCAGTCAATAATGCCTTTTATGGGTATGGGTATAAGTATATTGCTGGCTGCAATAATACTTGGCGGATTATTCTTAGGCGATGATGATTTGAAATGGGTAAAGTATGTTATATTCGGCATAGGTATAGCGGTATTTGTGGTTGTTGTATTGGCTTCACTTTCAGATTATAATTTTGCAGGAAATTACTTCTGGCAAGATTATGGTTCATCAATTGTTGTTTTAGTTTTGATTGTTGCTGCAATTGTCTTCATGACAAAAGCAACAGGAAAAGCAGGCAAACCTTAGGTTCGAATAGATTAAAATCACTTTTTCTTAAGCATTAAAAATCCAACTACCACTATTGATACTACAAATATTAATCCATCTTTAAACTCTTGTGAATATATTAAATCTTTGAATTCTCTTAGATTTGAATCAAGTCCTGAGTTGCTTGAACTTGGAAGCATGTGATTTAGAGTTGGAAATTGATTGAATGCAAGGGTTAAAACAATTAGTATAGCTACTATGAAACTTAACCAGGCAACTATTTTTTTAAAGGGATCAAAATCTTTTGTTACAAACATCGCAGTTATTAATACAAAAAAAAGCGAGATTGTGAAAATTATTGTTAGTAATGGGAGCAGATTTATTAAATAGCTTGTTGTTCTAGTTGAAGAAGCAAATAAAAAAGCTATTAATAGGCTTAGAAAGGCAAGAACCCAATCGCTTCCGGGTATTGATGCTTTCTTAAGAAGAATGTAGCTGAATATAAATACTATAAGCATAACTAAAAGTGGTGCATAGTATCTTGTAAGTGTTAGGTCTATCATGATTATTTCTATGAATTTTTATTTATAAACCTTTCGGTTTTGTTGTAACTCTGTAGTAGTCTCTAAATAAAGATTTATAAATAGCGGTTATTTAGGATTTTTATGAATAATAAAAAAACTCATGTAGATTTTCACTGTCATATTAGCGATGCTTATGATATTTCTTATAGAAATGGGGCGCATTTTTACGGTTTTCTTCAAAGAACTAAGGATTTTGGTCAAGCAGTTTTAGATAAAACTTTAGCACAAACTCAAGGAAATCAAGCTAATGCAATTGCAGGAATAGTTAATTTTGATGATGATAGAGCTAGAGGCTTGGTGGATAAAATAAAAAGAGAAGCTGATTCTAGAAGACTTGGTTATTATCAATCAGGACCCCTACTTGTTATTAATACTATTAATGCAAGACTTGGATTTATTGCTTCACAAGAATTAGTAACTGACAGGGGCGATGTTTTATTTGTAGGAGTTCCTAGAAATATTAAATCAAGAAAATTAGGCGATGCTTTAATGGAAGCAAAAGATCTCGGTGCACTTAGACTTGGTTGCCATATTAATGGGGTAAGGTCATTAAATTCAGAGGATATAAAAGAATATTGGGCTTACTTTAATGGAGTAGATAGAACCAATATGGGCTTGCCTGTCTATGCTGCTTCAGATAGTCATACTGTTCAGGGAATGTTTAAAAATTATACGCTTTTTGAAAATTTAGATTTATCAGGCTGGAGAGGTTTAAGAGAGAGTATAGAGGGAGGATTACGCTTTGGTAATACTTTTACTATTAAATCTGGAAAGGGGCTCGGAGATTATGCTGAAATGGTAAGACATTTAGCTAGTGTTGGCTTTGTGCATGGAATAGGTTTACCCTTGGGATTAATGAAAAGAGAAACAAAATAATTTTATTTTCTATTGTCTAAAATAATCTTCAAAACTAGTGCCGCTACTAGAATCTTGATTGACTTGCGGCTTTTTTTTCTTTAGATTAGACTTGGCAGATATTGATTGATTTTGATTTGAGATTTGAGCCGCCCTTGTTTTATCAAGTAAGGGATTTACCATTTTTGAAAAAGCTTCTTGTGTGGCTTGTAAGTCTTGCGAGATTCCTTGAATTGACTCGCCATACTCTCCCATTTTATGAATTATTGCTGATTGTAAATCTTGTATTACTGACTCTATCCTTGTTAATCGATTATCCATGTTCTGAATTTCAAAATTCATATCAGTCTTAATCTTTGTAAGCGACTCAACTTCAGAACGTATTTTTTTAACTATTTCTTCAGCTTCTTGTCTAGAAATATCTCTTACTGTTTCCATATCAATTACTTGAGAATAATAAGATTCTTGGCCTTGATAAGATTCTTGAGGAGCATATTCTTGAGAATACTGTTGATTGTAGCCTGGATAAGTTTCTGGGTATTGTTGGGCCATTTCAGCAGTTTGATTTTGCATTCCTGTTTCTGCACTTTGTTGAGGAACAGTCATTACTTGCTGATTTTGCTGAGTCATTATGCTCGATTGCATTTGTTCAGGGTCTTCTGAACCCTGCTGGCTGTCGTAAATTGCTGACTTTATTTTTGATTGAGATAGTGCCTCGCTTATTTGAGCCAGAGGATAACCTTGCTCTTTTAGAGAAGTTGCTATTTGATTATCACTTTGTCCTGCTTGCTTCAATTTATTGATTTGTTCTAGGAGAGCCATTTTACTTCTTTTTTTGTTTTTCTTTAATTTTATAGGGTATTGAGGTTTTTAATTCTGTTGTTTTTATTATGCTTGGCCTTTTCTAAGGTTAATTGCTTCAGCAATCATTTTTTTAACATCAACCATTCTTGCAAGTTCAAGCGGTTCAAACATCTGAAATTGTTTTTTTAATATATCGAGCTCTGTTTTTCTTGCAAAATTATTCGTATTTTCGATAATGCTATTCATCATCAGCCTCAATCTTTTTAATTCTTCCTCAAGATTAGAAATCCTAAGCTTTAGCTCCATTATTTCTTCATCAAGCGATTGCTTTTGAGAAATAAAATTTTCGCCCATTAGCAACAAGCGGTCTTTAATCAAATTTTGTTTATCTTCCAAGTCTCGAATTTTAACACTCATATCTGAAAAAATCTCTGGAGATTGTTCTGGAACAGGTGATTGGGCCATTTTACTTCTTTTTTTATTAGTCTCTTTTTATTTACCTAATTTTATTAGTAATCTGGGGTTTAAAATTGTTATTCTTTTTGTTTTTAGAGGGGTTTGATTTATATTCTTTTTTGGAGAAAACTATTTAATATCAATATCTTTTACATTTTAGATACAAAAATGAGGTAAAATGTTATTCAAACCCGGAACTGCCCTATATGCTTATGAGATTGAGAAAGAAGCTGATGAAGATGTCATGTATGTTAATTTTCTTGGGGCACCATTTGTACCCAGCATAGCTGAATCAAACGAGGTTATGTCAAGAGTTATTGATTACTTGATTAAAGCTCCAAATGTTTCAAGAATCGTTTTTGTTCAACAGAGGAACTATAGCTATGATTACAGCCAAATAATTTTTCTAAAAGAACTGGGGGAACTTTATACTAGATTAACTCAAGAAGAAAAGATTCTTTCACCGAATAAATTATCTTTTAATAATCAGTATGGGCTTGGAAATCGATACAATTTTGTAAATTATCTTTTAATGTTGCTTAAATCAGACCCTCTTGCCTGTTATTATGAACTTAAAACCTCAATCAATAATGAGAAAGCAATTTTGGACAAGCTAGATAAAAAATTGGCTTACGATAATGTTGTTTATGTCCGGACTCTTGAGAATTTTCTGAATTTGCTAATAGAACAAAGATTTTTCAAAGCAGTTGAAAATAGTTTAAGCAACTATGTTTTCGGAGAGAGAAAAATTTATTCAAGTGTTTTTAGACCAGATGTCATACCTAATTTTGCATTTACAAGACTTGTAGCTCAATTGCCTAAGGAAGCTGAGATGCTTGACCAATATGAAATAGGCGAAGGTTATGATGTTTCTATTGTAACTATCTTAAAAAAACCAGAGGAGTTAAAATATATCTATCATTTAATGCCCCCTGAATACTCGCTTGATGAAAGCCATCATCTTATTTTAAATCTGGCTAGAAACGTGCTTATTGAACACCAACCAAAAGCAGAGGAATTTACTGATCCTGAAAGAACAAGGCAGGTTTTCTTTAATGTAGCTAAAGACCTTGTAAGAGAACTTGGTGAGAGTCAAAAAGTAAAATTAAATTATTCAGATATAAATAAATTAGCAACAATACTCGTAAGACATACGATAGGTTTTGGGCTTATTGAGATTTTATTAAAAGATAAGAATTTGCAGGATATTGTTCTAAACTCGCCAATTACACAGAATCCTGTTTATCTTAGACATAATAAATTTGATGAATGTGTTACAAATATTATGCCTAGTCAAGAGGATGCTGATTCATGGGCAGCCAAGTTTAGAATGATTTCAGGTAGGCCCTTAGATGAAGCAAATCCAATACTCGATACTGATTTGTCAATAGGTGATGTTAGAGCAAGAATAGCAGTTGTTCAGCAGCCTCTTTCACCTTCTGGATTAGCTTATGCAATAAGAAGACATAGAGAAATGCCATGGACACTTCCATTATTTATAAAGAATAAAATGTTAAACAGCTTTTCAGCAGGATTAATGAGTTTCTTGATTGATGGTTCTCGAACAATTCTTGTGGCTGGAACAAGAAGCTCGGGAAAGACTTCTCTTCTGGGCTCTTTAATGCTCGAGATAATGTCAAAATACAGAATAATTACTATTGAAGATACTCCTGAGTTGGCTGTTGATGCAATGAGAAAATTAAAATATGATATTTTAAGAATGAAAGTTAGAAGTGCTTTAACTCAGACAACAAATGAAATCTCGGCTGATGATGGTATTAGAACAAGTTTGAGACTTGGGGACTCGTGTTTAATTATTGGAGAAGTCAGAAGCCAAGAAGCTCGAGCATTATATGAGGCAATGAGAATTGGGGCTTTGGCTAATGTGGTTGCTGGAACAATTCATGGAGCAAGCCCATATGCTGTTTTTGACAGAGTTGTAAATGATTTGCAAGTTCCTGTTACAAGTTTTAAAGCAACAGACTGCATTATTGTTGCTAATCCTGTTAAAACTCCTGATGGTTTACATAGTAACAGAAGAGTTTTACAATTAGCTGAAATAAGAAAGCAATGAACGCGAGACCCGCTTGAAGAAAAGGGTTTTGTTGATTTGCTTAAATATAGCGTAGAAAAGGACGAGCTCGAGCCGAGCGAGGACTTAATCAATGGAGATTCAGAAATAATTAAAGACATTGCTGCAGGAGTAAGAGGTTGGGCTGGAAACTGGGATGCTGTTTATGAAAATATACTGCTACGAGCAAGAATAAAACAAGAGATTGTTAATCTTTCAGATAAGTTAAAAAAACCAGAGATTCTTGAAGCACCCTTTAATGTTGTTGCGAACAGCATGTTTCATCAGATTTCAGATAGAGTTAATGAAGAAGTGGGAGTTCCTCTTGCAAGCAAAATTTTTCCAGAATGGCAGAAGTGGGCTGTTCAAGCTTCTAAGAAAATTTAGACCTTAAGAAGGTTTAAATAATAATTCTCTCTATGTTGTATATAAAAGAGGAAAAAGAGAATGGCTTTAACTAAAGGTACAGAGGAAATTCTGAAAAAATATGGGCAAGAATTAGATTCTCGGGGGCTTTCAAATTCAAATACTTCCTTAAGTAGCAGGGATTTTTCAAATGAATTTATACAATTCAAGAGGGATATGATGCCCAATTTTTCAAGATATGAAGAATGGTGCAATGGGCTTGGAAATTCTTTAAAATTAAAACTTTCTACAAAAGAAAGCATTGATATACAGAAAAATATAGAGGCGGCACATCTAAATACTGAACCAAAAAATGTTGTTGGATTGGCATTTCTTTTATCTATTTTTGTTTTTTTTGCAGGTTTCCTCACAACTACTGCAATTTATTTTTTTAGTGGAGAATTCAGCTTTTTACTACTTTTTCTTTCTCTTTTAACAGCAGGTTTCTTGTTTTATTATTTTTATTCAATGCCTTCAAGATTGGCTAATCAATGGAGATTAAAAGCAGGTTCGCAAATGGTTCCTTGCATACTCTATACTGTTATATACATGAAACATACTTCTAATTTGGAAAGAGCAATCAAATTTGCATCAGAAAATTTAGACCCCCCACTTTCAATTGATTTAAAGAAGGTTTTTTGGGATGTTGAAGTTGGAAGATACTCGACAATAAAAGAAAGTCTGGATAGCTATCTTGAATCTTGGAGGGGTACTAATTCAGAATTTATTGAAAGTTTTAATTTAATTGAATCAAGCTTATACGAGCCAAGTGAACAGAGAAGAGTGCAGGTACTAGAAAGAGCCCTACAAGTAATGCTTGATGGCGTTTATGATAAGATGATGAAATTCAGCCATGATATTAAGAATCCTTTGGCAAACTTATACATGCTGGGTATTGTACTTCCAACTTTAGCATTAGCATTACTGCCTTTAGTTTCTGCTTTAATGAACGGATTAATAACTTGGTATCATGTGCTTGTGTTATTTAATATTTTAATTCCCTTTGCGGTTTTTTACATGGCTAACAATGTAATGGAACAGAGGCCTGGCGGATTTGGAGAGATTTCTCTTTTGGAAATGAATCCTTTGTATTCTCAATACAAATCAAAAAAACCCTATATTATTTCAGGATTAATAGCACTGCCTTTGCTTATTTTGGGAATTTTCCCTCTTTTAATGGGTATTAATGGTTTTCCTAAATTAATTGGCTTGAACTCTGATTATACTTTTGGAGAATTAGGAATTCCTTTTTTACAAAACTTAAAAATCTTTGATAATTCTAGCGGTCCTGGTCCGATGGGCCCTATTGCTTTGCTTATGAGCTTGCTTATTCCTCTTTCAGTTATACTTTTCTTTTCAATTGCTTATAGAATTAAAACAAAAGAAATAATTAAATCAAGAGAATTTTCAAAACAGCTTGAAAAAGAATTCAATAACTCGCTCTTCCTGCTGGGAAATAGACTTGGTGATGGGACGCCTGCTGAATTGGCTTTTGGAAAATTAATAGAAAATTCAAGAGGCCAAGTAACAGAAGCTTTTTTCAGAACAATTAACTCGAATATTCAGTCAATGGGTATGAGTTTGGAGAAGGCTATTTTTGATAAGAAAAGGGGGGCTATTCTAAACTATCCTTCAAGTCTTATTGCAACAAGCATGAGAATACTTATAGAGAGTGTAAAAAAAGGATTAAGAGTTGCTGCTCAATCACTTTTGAGTATTGCTGATTATGTAAGAAATATAGATAAGATTAATGATAGATTAAGAGATTTATTGGCTGATGTAACTTCTGATATGAAAAATAATATGAAGTTCATTGCTTCTTTGTTAGCGGGCCTTGTTGTTGGATTAGCTGCTGTTATAACTTTAATATTATCAAGCTTAGACACTCTGCTGAACTCTGGGCTTAGTACAGAACAACTAGCGGGCTATGCAAATGTGAAACAGTTTATGAATGTTTTTAATGCAAGTACAATGATTCCTCCTTACTTCCTGCAAATCTGCGTTGGAATTTATATTATTGAAATAATATTCATACTATCAAAAACAATAGTAACGATAGACTCGGGTAATGATGAATTAAAAGAAACCTATGATATTTACAAGAATTTATTTTCAGGTGGTTTTCTTTACCTGGTTGTTGCTTTGTTTAGTATAGTTGGCGGTATAATACTTGGGGGGGTTGCACTATCAGCTATAACAAGCGCATAGTAAGAAAATTTAAATAATTGGATTTCATAATGGAATATATGATTTTTTTTAAAAAAAAGGACAAAAAAGGATTGGAGATGGCAATAAGCACTATTGTAGTTATGACTTTGCTTTTATTTCTTTTAGTGATTTTACTTGTGTTGATGACTACTTCTGGCTCGAATTTTTCAGAGAAGGTGAAAAATTTGCTTGGTTCAAGCAATGTTGATATAATTGTTAATGATTGCAATACACTCCACCAACTTGGAAGTAATTATGAATATTGTTGTACTAATAAAACAATAAGACTTTCGGGTTCAAAAAAATTAGAGATGAGTTGCTTTTTGGCTTCTTCTGAAACATGGGGCTCAAGAATAAATAAATTAAACTGCGAGGGTATTTGTTAAAATGTTCAACAAAAACAAGAAAGCTATTATAATAACTGATTATTTGGGGTGGATAATAATTGCGATTCTCTTTTTAGTTATTGGTTTTTTAATGTACTCTGCCCTTAGTGGAAATAATACTTCTACTTCGAATTTCTTACAAAATTTATTTAGATTAAGGAGAGCTTAAAATGATTAGAAAAGCGAATAAGAAAGCAGCCGAGATGGCCATTAGTCAAATTCTGGCAATAATACTTGTCATATTTGTAATATTCCTTGTTGCTGTTCTGGCAAATAGAACAAGTATAATGAGCTGGATAAGAAATCTTCCAAGTTATGGGCCTGGCGAGGATAAGGAGATTAATCTTACAGAAAGTCAACTGAAAGAAGTAGGTTATACTAGAATAGGTATTGTTAGTATTGACGCAAGAAAAAGTCTATGTGGCAGTTTTTGGAATTTTAATCAATATTATATTGATTTTGGAAGTCCCGGAGAACCGCTTATTAAAAGCTGTATTTATATCAAGTGGATTTCAGGCGGAGGAGAAAATGGTGAGATTAGAATTGCTGGCAGTGAAGCCAAAATAGGAGATATGGTTAATGGTAGAGCAAAAATTAGTATTAGTGATGAGGACTACAAAAAGCACTTGGACAATAAGGAACCCGGAGTACCTGAATTAAAATGGTTTCAAAAATTAAAGGATTCAAAGTATATTGGTGGAAAAATTTACAAGAGCAAGGATGACTCTGCTATTTGTTCTGAGTTAAGCGGATTTTTAGGTACGGAAGGAAATTTTACTATTGCTGATAAGACAGAAAAGATGACTATGCAAAAAGCTATGATAAATATAGCAAATAGCAATGATACTAATAAGCTAAAAGCTCCCTTATTAGAATATTCTGCCTGGAATTTTAATTATTATGGTGAAAAAAGTTGGGCAATATATTTTATTAAACAAGGAACAAATACTAATTGGTTTATTTCTGAAAGAAAAACTTTTGCTCCTGAAAGTGGCGAGGTTGTAAGCGATAGTTGTTCTATCAGTGTTTATGAAAATAACGTTAGATATGAGATAAACATTAGAGCATATGCTCTTCAATAACTAAAAAGTTTAATCAAAGGGATAAAATAAAAAGTGCTAACAAATAATAAAATAAAAAATAAAAAAGCATTCTTGCTCGGAGAAACTTTGAATATTGTTATAGCTTTAGCTTGCATTGTTCTGCTTTTTATACTTGCATTTAAGCTTTATGGCATTTTTATTGCAAAATCTGATTTGGAAAAAGCGAGAGCCACACTCGATGATATTGCGGGCAAGGCTAATGCATTAAACACAAGCGAATTTTTTAATTATCTTGTTGTTGCCCCAAAAGATTGGAATCTTGTTGCCTTTAGCAGTGGCGAGAAGAAACTCTGTATCTGTCCTGAAGGCAATCTAAATAATTATGAAAACTTTTGTAATCAAAATGGTGCTTGTAGAAATACTAATTTTGTTTTTGATTTTAGGGGTTTGGCTTGCAGAGACAATTCTAATAGAGTAATTGATTGTTTTAAGTTAGAGGCTTTACCTCTTGCAATTACACTAAGTAGACAGGATAATAAATTATTCTTGCAATTTGGTTCAACTGAAAAATTCACTATAAAGAATGGTAATGTTAGCTCAAATTTATTGATAACTAAGACAGGTTCTGCACAAAATTCTATTGATTTTATAGATTTTTTAGAGCCTCTTCCCGGATCTAATGCTGGTAACAGCTTGCTTTATGCTTTTCCTGTTTCAGGTGAGGATTATATCTTGCTTTCGCAATACTCAACCTTACTCCAAAATAGTGGGCAAATTCCTGTTGGCAGAATAGAGAAAGACGGGTCTATCTGGTTTTCAACTGAGATAAAAAATTATTTTTCTATAAAGGATAGCTCCATAATTTTAGATGGTGCTGATTTTAATCTAAATTCTATTGTAAGTTCAATTTCATGCGTTAGTACTAAACCAAAGGATACTCAAAATATAAAATATATCTCTGTTAGTCTTAGCCAATGTAATCCCGGAACATTCTTTTTGGTTTCAATGTACAAGACTAAATTAATTGCAGACTACAATGCTTTAGTAAGCAGATTAAATAATAAAAAATGAAAATAAAAAATAAAAAAGCAGAAGATGACTTGGTGAGTTCATCAATACCTTTAATAATTTGGGTTATCTTATTTTTTATATTACTCTTCGGATTAATTTACCTTCTTAGATTATGGGGGGTTTTATAAAGATTAAACACAAGATTATAAAATGAAGATTCAGGAGAAAAAAGAAAAAATGGGAAAAAAAGGCGAGATTTCAACAGCTTTTTTAGTTACGACTTTATTTGCTGTTGCTGGTTTTATTCTTCTCTTGGTTTTTTTATATAACACCCTTGTTCCAAAGAACATAGATAGCGAAGTTTGTCATCAATCAGTAATCTTTAGAGCAACAATGCCTACTTTGACAGAGCAATTTATTCCTCTTAAATGTAAAACAAAAAAGATATGCATAACTTCTGCAGGATTATTCAATAGAGGGAATTGCCCTGACTTCAAGGGCGAAACTGGAATAACCACTGTTAAAGTGAAAAGTGAAAGGGAAATAGAACAGCTATTCAGCCAGGAGATAGTTGATTGTTGGACTATGATGGGCGAAGGAAAATTAGATCTTTTTACAAGTGCAACAAAAGTATTTGGGGTTGGAGGCAGAATAGGTTCAAGTTGCGTAATATGTTCAAGAATAGCATTTGACAAGGAGGCACTTCTCAAGAAAGGTATTGATCCGGATAAAATAAATATAGAACTTTACATGATGACTCATAAGGTTCAAGATAGTAATTTTAGTTATCTCGAATACATTGCAGGTTATAATGGAAAAGTTAATGTTGCTGAGAATCTATTAAAAAATCTTAATAGTGAAATGACAACTGAAGATAAAACTAATTTGAATGGAGTTTCATTGCCAGATAAAACCGGTGCGCTAGATAAAAGCGGATTTGATAAGTCAAGTGCAATATTATTCATGCAAATTTCTGCACCAAAACAAGCAGATTCTGCCAAGAATGTAGGAAATCTTTTACTTGGTGTGGGTATTGGAAGTTTTGCAACTGCTCCTGTTGCAACAGGAAAACTTGTGACTTCCTCTGTAAAAGCTTGCGGCAGCAGTCTTGCTGGCGGTTTAATTTGTGCAGGAATATTGGCTGTTGCTGCAATAGGGCAGCAAGGTTGGGTTGCTTATAATAGGGCAATAGCAGCGGGTTATTGTGGTGATTCTTATATTGGAACAGAAGCCAGAAATGGTTGTTCTGTTGTGAGAACAGTTAATTATGATGCAGAAGCAATTGCACAGTATTGTAAAAATATAGAGAGCATACCTTAAAATGATTTATAGTAGTAAAAAAGCAAATGTTTCTCTTTTGGAAAAAGTTATTTTTATAGTGTTGAACATGGTTTTTTTTCTGGCTTTGATTGTTTTTATTTCAAGAATGAGTTCGGGTTCAAGTAATATTGAAGAAGTTTATGCGAAGAACATAGCGCTTTCAATTGATGCAATGGAATCCGGAACTCAAGTTAATATTTCTGTTAGTGAAGTTTATAGTGCTGCAAGAAAAAACAAGTTCTCTGAATTTCCTATTGTAATTCAAGATAATGTCGTTACTGTTAAAGCTATAAGAGGAACCGGTTATGGTTTTAGATATTTTTCAAATAAAAATGTCAGTTTTCAAATAGATAAAAGCGTTGAAGGTCAAGAGGTCCTTTCTATAAAAGTCGATTAAAATGATTAAATTGAAAAATAATAGGGCTGACTCGAAACTGATTTCGATTTGGTGGTTTGCAGTACTTTTTTTAATTGCGGGCGGAATTGTTGCAGGAACACTTTTATTCTATTCAAGGGGCATAGATGTTCGGGCTTTGGAATCAAATGTTCTTTCAGACAGAGTTTTAAATTGTCTGGTTAAGGATGGATATATAAAACAAGATTTTTTAGAAAATAAGACTGATATTTTTAAGGAATGCGGTCTGTCTGAAAAAATAATAAATAAAAGCAGTTCTTATTACTTGAGTCTATCGATTATTGATTTGCAGACAAATAAAAAAGAAATTGGAGTTAGTTTTGGGAATATGGCTTTTGAAAAAGACTGCAAAATAAGCTTGAGTGTTCTTAATGCTGAAAATTATCCCAAATGCAGTGATAAGAAGGTAGTTATAATTGATGAAGATTATAGAAAGCTTGAATTAAATATTGTTGCTGGTTCAAACTATCAGTATAGACCAGAATAAAATGAAACTAAGACTCTTGAATAAAAAATCGCAAATTGGTACAACACTTACCTGGTTTTTTGGGTTTTTAATAATTTTTTTTATATTGCTTATTTTTTTAAGCATATCTTTGGGTTTGGCCGGAAAAAAAGAAGCAGTTAACTCTGTGACTTCTATTTTTAGTGTTTCCGGAGGTCTTAATTTTTATGTTTCCAATAATATTTGGACTAGTCAGAATTTTTTTGCTTTCTTAAATAGTCAAGCAGAAGAGAGCGGTGAAAGATTTAGCAATATTGATTTAATTTTCTCTGTATTTGAAAATGATAAAAAAGAAGACGAAACCCTTCTGAAAGCCAATTTTAAAGATTTTATAGATAAAAACAAATTTCCATGTGATTCTTTTTATATTAAGGGTAAAAATAAAACAACTTATGTTACGGCAGCACCCTCTACTGCTCCTGATATGGGGACAATGGGCAGCAGACCATTAGATCTTGGGGGCGAAAAGAGAATTTATATTTATTCTTTTAAAAAAGGGCTGGTTGAATTAAATCTTAGGGGAGAAAAATGCAAATGAGTTTCTTAAATAAAAAAAATAAGAAAGCAGACGCTTCTGTACTTATATTTGTTGCTCTTACTGTTGTTTTATGTGGCTTTGCCTTGTTTTCTTTTATAAGTTCTAACTTGAAATACGAAAAAAAAGTTAGCCAAGCAGATATTGTAACTGGTTTTTATGGACAAAACATTGTTTTTGAATTTTATTTAAGGGATATTGCAAATACCTTGCTTAATCAGGATAGCGAGCAAACAAATGAAGCATTTCTTCAGAACTTCATAAAAGCTTATGAGAATAATCCTATGCCTGCTTTTGACATTCCTTTTTATAATAATCAAATTAAAAATGCTTCAAAATATGTTATTAATATAGATGAACAAAAATTGTCTTTTAAAATTAAGGACTTTAACTTTGTGAAGGACTATGGTCTCGATAAGAGTCAAGATATTAAAGCAATAAGCCAGGTAAAGAATATAAGTTTTGAGATAAGTTTTTAAACCCCAGGTTCTTAATAGGAACATAAAAAGAGAAAATGCGAGCACTAAAAAATAAAAAAGCAGCAGACCAGACTATTTGGTATATTCTTGCTATAGTTGTTCTCGTTGTTCTTGCACTTCTTTTATTATCAGGAGTACTTAGGGGCAATACAAGTTTAACTGATGCTCTTAATAATTTACTTGGAAGAACGCAGACAGTTGACTCTGTTGTAAGTGGCTGCAGATCAGCTTGCAGTGCTGGAGAAACACAGCGGTATGCTTATTGTAATCAAAAGAGAGACCTAATATTTGATGATAAATCAACTTATGTTGGCAGTTGTTATACTCTAAGAAATAATCCCGGTTCGTCACAAGCAGGAATAGCTGCTTGTCCTCAAGTGGATTGTTCTGAAGTTGCACTTACTACTTGCGGCGGTTCGCTTTTAGGCCAATGGGTAAATAAAGGTACTTGCACAAGTGATAAGGATAAAACTTCAGAAGTCAAGGATTCTCAAGGAAATGATATTACAAAAAAACAGTGTTGCTTAGGTAATGAATACTGTAATAATGATCCAAATAAATGTGGAACCCTTAATTCAAGCTCTTGTGTAATTTCTGGAACACCACAAGCAACTTTCTGCCAATTAGACGTTCTTGATAAATGCATACCCAGACCATATGGATGCGGCGACCTTAACAAAGAAAAATGCACTAATTCAACATTCATGCAAGGCTATTGTTCTTGGGGTACTAGACCACTTAGTTAGTTTTTATTTTTTAATTCTAAACTTTTTTAAATACTGATTTCTTCTTGTAATTATGGATTATGGTTTTAGTGAAAAGAGGAATAAGAGAAAGGATAGGCAAAAGAGGAGAAAGCTTTTTCCATATAGAAAAGGCGGAAAATTTAGAACTAAAGCAGAAGAGGGCGTTATTAAATAGCTCTTTCTCAGATGATAGATTTTTTGTTGGGTTATTTTTCTGATATTGGTAATATTTTTAGCATAGAAAATATATTTTTGATTTCAATAGCTCTTCTTTGGATTTTGATTGCAGTCATTCAGGATTTTAGGAAAAGAGAAGTTGCTAATTGGTGGAGTTTTAGTTTAATCATATTTGTTTTGGCATTTAGGGCCTTTGTTAGTGTTAATTCAGAAAGCGCATGGCCTTTTTTATGGGGTTTAATTGGTTTGTTTTTTGGTTTTATTATAGCTAATCTGCTTTACTATGCAAGAATGTTTGCTTCAGGTGATGCAAAACTTATGCTTGCTGTGCTAACTATTCTGCCCCTTAGCTTGAATTGGATGATTAACTTAAAGATTCTTTTCTTATTTTTGGTTCTTTTTATACTGGCTGGTGGGGTGTATGGTATTATCTATAGCATAGTGCTTACTATAATTCACTTTAAATTATTTAAAATAGAATTCTTAAAACAGATAAATAAAAATAAGAAGATATGCTTTCTCGCTACAATACTTGGGATTATTCTTATTGTTGCAGCTATTGTTTATGCTACACTTATCTGGCTTGTATTAGGCTTAGTAGTTATAATCGGTCCCGGACTTTTAATATTTGCAAAATCACTTGAGAACTCGTGTATGGTTGGTTTTGTAAAGGTTAGAGATTTGACTGTTGGTGATTGGACAGTTGAAAAGATTAAGGCTGGAAGGAAAATAATAAGTCCTAATTGGGAAGGATTAAATGAGAAAGAGCTTGAGATAATACAAAAAAAACTTGATGGCAATAAAAAAATAATGGTAAAACAAGGAATTCCTTTCACACCTGCTTTTCTATTTGGATTTATCTTATTAATCTGGGTTCTATCTAGAATTTATTAAGAATCTATAAAAATTTATTAAGGTATTCTTCTAGAAATGGTTGGGTATTTTTTCTCTCTTAGTTCTTTCTTATCTGATTTTTGTTTTTCTTTTACTTCTTCTGATTTTTCTGTTCTTATTTTTATTACTTTTTCTTTTTTCTTTAATTCACCTATTAATCTTTTTAGTTCTTCTAAATCAGCTTTTTTAGCTGGCTTTCTTTCATAGGTTATTTTTTGACCTTTGTAAATAGGAATTATATTTACTATTGCGTGTCCAAGTTCTTCTGAACTATTTACTTGAAAGCTTTCTGCTTCAAGCTTTTTTAGAATGTGCTTTCCTATTTTATTAGCGATAGTAAAGGCTTTACTTTTAAGAGATTTAGCTTCTGCTATATGGGCTTTTGGAATCAGAATTGTATGTCCTTTTGAAAAAGGATTAATCTCAAGAGCAGCCAGGTAATCTTTATCTTCGTATATTATTAGAGATTCTATTTTCTTGCTGGAAATTAAACACATTATGCATTGTTGAGCAGAGCCATTTTTATTTATTTCCTGTGCTTCATTAGTATCTGAACTTGGCGCTCTTTGCATTTCTGCATTTTTTCTTAAGAACTCTTCAAGTTGCTGATTATTCATTGAACTAATGTATTCTCTTATTTGTCCTTGCTTTTCTTTTGGCAGAGACTCGATTTGCTTTAGAATTTGTGCTTTTATTGTTTTTGCTTGTTCATCTGTAATTGCCATGATTATAGTTATAGAAATAGGTTAATAAATATAATGCTTATTCTAGGCTATCCAAAAGCTTTTCTTATGTCTAGAACTTCAACACTAGAAACATTGGGTATTTTTTGAAGTTCTGACTCGAGTTTCTCAATGTCTATCTCATCATTCCACGCAAAACTAATGATTATTGCCTTTAGGCCAAAGGCTATTGGCTCTTCTTCGAACTTAACTTGAGTTTTATGCATAGAATTTATTGTTTTTTCTGCATTCGACTCTATTAATTTTAAATCTGCACTTGGCGAGTCAGGCATAATTTTCATTTGTACTGCTGTAAATCCCATAAAACTTCCTGGTTTAGGGTGTTTATAAAAGTTTTGATTTTTACTAAGATTTTTATTATCTTCTAGTTAACAATAGTCTTTAAAAACTATAAATAATAGTAGAAAATGAGGTAAAATAAAAAAAGAGAAAATGTTGCAAGGAAATTATGAGCAAATAATAAAACTTATTGCTGAAAGTTCTAATCTGCCTATTGAAGAGATTGAGAGAAGGATAGAAGCCAAGAGGGCTAAGCTCTCGGGTCTTATCAGTAAGGAAGGTGCTGCGCAGATAATTGCTTCTGAACTTGGAATAAGTTTTGATAAACAAAAACTAAAGATTTCAAATCTGCTTTCTGGAATGAGAAGAGTTAATGTTGTGGGCAAGGTAATAAGAATAAATAAAATTGTTGAATATAATAAGAATGGAAGAAGTGGAAAAATTGCAAGTTTTATGATAGCAGATGATACTGGTAATATACGCGTGGTTTTGTGGGATGTAAATCACATAAGGTTGTTCGAAAATAATGAAGTAAGGGAGGGCGATGTACTTGAGATTTCAAATGGTGACATGAGAAATTCAGAATTGCACCTTGGTGGTTTTGCTGACTTAAAATTAAGTTCTATTGTTATGGAAAATGTTCAGACAAAGCAAGTTGTGCAGCATAAAACAATAGAGAAAATGCAAATGAATGATAATATTTTATCAAGAGCTTTTGTTGTACAAATTTTTGGTCCCACTTTTTATCTGGTTTGTCCAGAATGCAATAAAAAAGTTTCTGAAGCAGGCGAGTGTTTAACTCATGGAAAAGTTATTCCAAAAAAGAATGCAATACTTACTTTAATTGTGGACGATGGCACTTCTAGTATCAGGGCGGTTTTATTTTCAGAACAAATAAAGAAGATGATTGGCAGTAGCGAATTGCCTGATTCTGACGCATTCATGACAAAAAGGAATGAACTAATGGGAAAAGAAATTATTTTAGAGGGCAATGTAAGAAAAAACAAACTTTCTGAAAATCTGGAGATTTTCGTAAATGATATTTCTGATATAGATATAGACAAGCTTATTGAAGAGCTGGAGAAATAACTAGAATTAAAGAAGAATATTTAAATTAAAAATACTTACTAATAATATATGGAATCTATTCAAATTAAGGGCATGGAAAGTTTTGATGATGTTGAAAAAAAGATTGTAAACGAACTTGTTTCAAAACATATTGCAAAAATAAAAAGAATGCTTAATAATGATTTTTTCTTAAGAATTACAGTTAGGGCCCACTCAAAAGACAGTGAGAACAAGATTAAGAGAAAAAGATATGTTATTGATTTTGAATTGACTGGAGAAATTCCTAAGATCTGTGCGAGTTCTGAAGAGTGGGATTTAAATAAGAGCATACATTCTGGGTTTCAAAAACTTGAGCATGAAATAGAACATAAGTTTCACATTAGTGAGAAATAATTATATAAAACAAGCATTCTATTATTTTAAAGAAATAGGCCTGCATAGCTCAGTTGGGAGAGCGCTGCTTTCGTAAAGCAGAGGTCGGGAGTTCAATCCTCTCTGCAGGCTTCGAGGATTGAACTTTGAATAGGGATTTTTATTCTTATTTTCAATATATATAACTGAGACAAATAATGCTTTTAAACTAGAAAAAATCTAATCTTATATGCCAACACTAAAGGATATAAAAGAGGAAGTCTCTGGGGAAAAGGAAGAAGAAAAAGAAACAAAAAAGAAAGCTAAAAAAGAAAAAGAAGAGAAAGAGGAAAAAGAATTTAAGATTTCTGATTTGCCAGGAATAGGACCCGGAACAGTTCAAAAACTTGAGGATGCGGGAATTTATGATTTAATGGGTGTTGCTGTTTTATCACCTAGTGATTTAAGCGAGATGGCTGGAATAGGAGAAGCTGTGGCTAGAAAAGCTATTCAAGCAGCGAGAAAAATGATGAGTCTTGGTTTTCAAACAGGAGAGGAGTTCTCTGAAAAAAGAAAAGAGATTATATTTATAACAACTGGAAGTAAAAATCTTGATAATCTCCTTGGAGGAAAAGGTGTTGAAACAAAAGCAATTACAGAAGCTTATGGGGCTTTTGGTTCAGGTAAATCTCAATTAGGATTTACACTTGCTGTTAGAACTCAATTGCCCTTGGATTTGGGCGGAGCAAACGGCAAGGCTGTTTTTGTTGATACAGAAGGAACATTTAGGCCTGAGAGAATAAGACAGATTGCGACTGGAATGGGTTTAAATCCAGAAAATGTTTTGAAGAACATATTTGTAGCAAGAGCATTTAATTCAGATCACCAAATTTTACTATTGGATAAAGTTACTGAAATGATAAAAAACGGAGAGCCAATAAAATTAATTGTTATTGATTCACTTACAGCTCATTTTAGGGCCGAGTTCTCTGGCAGAGGACAACTAGCAGATAGACAACAAAAACTCAATAAGTACTTACACAACCTTATGAGATTAGCTGAACAGCACAATGTTGCTGTTTATGTAACTAATCAAGTTATGTCTAATCCAGGAATGTTATTTGGAGATCCAACAACTGCTATTGGAGGAAATATTGTTGGACATGCTTCAACATATAGAATTTATTTAAGAAAAGGTAAGAAAGGTTCGAGAGTTGCAAAATTAATTGATGCTCCAAACTTACCTGAGAACGAAACTATTTTTTTCTTGAGTTCAAAAGGCGTTTGCGACGAAGAAATAAGCGGAGAAGAATAAAATTAGCTTAAATTAACTGATTTAGTTGTTTCTTATTAATAAATCCTTAGATTTTAATTTTTATTTTTTTGAGAAAGATTTAAATATACTGTATTACTAGTACTTTTGAAAAAAAATGAGGTATGCAAAAAGTCCTTTTGTATTATTACTCATAGCAATTACCCTACTTTTTACTTTAAATTTTGCTTATGCTGATTTCAATAACTGCTGGAATAAAACAGGAACAAGTGAAGCTGCTTGCACTGCTGTTAATGGATGTCTTTGGAGAACTTCTGCACAGGATTCTTGGTGTACTGACGCTGCGGGTTGTTGCATGGATATTAATTGTGGTATGTATGCGGGTAATCAAGCAGCATGCACAAATTCTTCTGATAGTTTAAATTGTACTTGGGATCCCTATATGATGGTTTGGTATCCTAATGGAACCCAAGGACCTAATGGTGGTTGTATGATGGATTGGGGAACTAGTGGTAGTTCAGGTGGCGGAACTTGGGGTGGTGTTTCAGAGGGCTGTTGGAGTTATGACGGTAATAAGGCTGCTTGTAATGCAAAACCCAGCACATGTAAATGGACACAAAACAATCAAAATCAGGACCCTTGGTGTTATGTGAAAAGTTTGAATGACGCTAAGAATAAAAACCCCTCAGCAACAACAACAGATATTGGCTGCTGCCAATCACTAGGCTGCTGGAACTTTGATAATAATGAAACTGCTTGCATCTCTGCTTTCCAGGGAAATTGCCGTTATGCTAATAATACTTATGGTGGCGGTGGCTGGTGCAGTCCTAAATCCTGTTCTGATATTATCGATGAAGCAAATTGCACTTATGCAAAACAAAATCTAATGATGCCTTGTAACTGGACCGGTAGTGCTTGTTCAAGTAATTCTTATGGCTCTGGCGGGTTTGGTTTCTATAGTAATTCTTCAAATTCTTGTTTCTCTGCTGGAGGGTGGTTTAATTCTACTGGTGACTGTGTAATGCCTTCTGGAAATTTCTCTGCTGGTTCTGGTGGATTCATGTTTGTAAGTGAAGCTCATTGCTGGTTTGCTGATAATAAACCAACTATTTGTGGAAATATATCTGGTTGTGCTTATTGTGTTACTGGCGAAGGTCCAAATGGTGTTCTTAATGCTTCTTCGAATAATATTTGCTATATTAAAACAGTTGGCTATTGTGAGGGTCATGCCACCAGCGAACCAAATATTTATGCTAATGCAAATAATAGTGCTAATCTTGCTTGCAATAACATCCAAGTAAAATCAGCATGCGAATTCGGACCATTACCAAATTGCGTTTGGTCTAATAGTTCTGTTGTACTCGGAGATTATTGCGCTGCTGGAGCGAAAACAGAAAAAATGTCAGCACCACCAGCACAGTATTGCGAGGATCCAATTGCTAAAAATAATTATACTATTTGTCTACAACTAATAAATAATTTTATGATGCCTTGTATATGGCAAAATACAACTTATCCAATTAAAAATTGCACTTTTAATGGAAATGCTGCTTTTGGTTCAGGCGAAATAGATTATAAATTAATTAATAACCAATTTGCTTGCACTTCTGCTCCTGGCGGAGAATGGAAAACAGAGTATTATGTTGAGGGCGGATTATTAAAACAAGATTCTTGGTGTGAAAAATCAGGATTATTTAATATTGATCAAGGAATGGGCGGAGCAAACAAAGGTAATTGTGATACTAACTGCTGGGCTTGTGAATTCCAAGCTAATGGAAGTGCTTGGCATAATGTAACTGCTGCTGCTGATGCTTGCAATGCTTCAGCTTTAGGCAAATGCAGATGGACAACCGATAGTTCTGCATTCAATAAATTAGGAAAATGTGAATTTCCTAAAGAGATGGAAACTGGTGGGGCAAAAGATTGCAATATAGAATGTGGGGGCTGTAATTTCATGAATAATCCAAAAGTTTCTTGTGTTGCTAGCATGGCTCTTAATGGGACTGGCTGCAAATGGGTTAATGATACTAATAACATAAATGGCGGTTTTTGCGTCGATAAAACAAAGAAAACTTGTGATAGTGATTGTTTCTCTTGCTTTGACTTTGGTTCTTGTACTAATAGTAGCATAAGCTGTACTTGGGACCCTACCTTTAATTTATGTAGCCCTAAGGGTTTCCAAGGAGAAATCTGCTTTAATGGTGTTGATGATGATTCAGATGGTCTCATTGATTGTAATGATCCTGATTGCGGTTTTGATAATTTCTGTGGAGGGTCTAGTTTTGGTGGAAATTGTTTTGCTAAAACAACTAAGGCAACTTGTAACGCAACACTGGCTTTTGGCGCATTAAATTGTACTTGGATAAATGATACTTGGAATCCAACTGGTTGGTGTGATATGCCTGGTGCTAATTGCTGGAAATTTGGCGAGGACTTAAATCTTTGTGGTTTAACTCCGGGCTGTACTAATCAATCAACTTCAATGGGCGGTGGTTCTTTCTGCGAGATGAATAATACTAAGATGGATGGCTCTTCTTGCTGGCAATACTCAAGCTATGCAACTTGTGCTGGTAATTGTGTCTGGAGAAATAATACTTGGGTTGGCGCTGCTCCTGGTTCTGGTTGGTGTGAATATGCTCCAACTGCTGCTTGTTCTGTTCTCAATTCAACTAGCTGTAATCTAAATTCTAACTGCACTTGGAAACAAGATAATTATTCTATGTCTGGTGGATGGTGTGATATTGCATGTTTTAATCCTAATTCAAATCAAGCTTCATGTGAGAATGATTCACTTAATGGTTTATGCAGATGGAAAAATATGAATGCAACTTGCCAGCCATCAACATTTATGGTTATGGGTATGCAGACATCGGGCGGTGGAAAGAAGGGTTGCTGGCAGTATGATGGAAATCAAACAAGCTGTTTAGTTAATAGTATTACATGCACTTATAAGAATGATACTAATGCTAGAAATAATAAGTCTGATAGTGAGCCTAGTGGCTGGTGCATGGATAAAGCAGAGTTTGAGCAATTTGGGTCAATGGAAGGCAATGTTATTCAACTTGCTATGGATGGTGATAATGTTATGGGTGCGGCTGAGACAGGAGTTAGTGCTTGGGTTGATATTATGGGGGTAGGTATGAGAGTTAATGACGAGGGCTTTAATTTCGGAGCAGGTATATTTAATATGACTCCTTCAATGTTATGCAATGGTTATATGATTGGTTCTGGATTTGGGCCAATGCAAACGCCTATTATGGGAACAGGGAATCAAACAACTAAATTCTACTGGTATCTTGATACAAATGGTAATTCAAGCGATGGTTGCAATGCAACTACTTCAACTGGAGCAAATATTACTGGTTATGATTTATTAATTAGCTACACTTCAAGAAATGAAAGTACTGGTTTGGTTGAGACAAAACAATTGATGAAATGCAGTAGTGGTGTATGGACTCCAACTAATACACTTGTAACAACAAGTAAGAAATTGAGTTGTGGTGAGGTAGGCGGAGTTATGATTGCTGTTTCAAAACAAGGAATGGAATCCTTTGCAGAATATAATCAGACCGCTATAATGAAAATATTTATGGTAAGTGCTAATGAAAGTGATTCGAGAACAGATCCTTCTGATTCTGCTGGGCCTGGCTATTATACTCCTGGAACAATTGACTTTGGTTTTGTTGATTGTTCTAATCCGGATAATACTAATGACCCTAAATGCAAGAATTTCCAGAAATTTGGCTTTAATGTTTTTGAAGAGTGTAAGAATGGTGTTGATGATGATGAAAATGGCCTTGCAGATTGTAATGATCCCTTCTGTACTTTCACTCCTGCTTGCGCTGGAACTAATGCTTTTGCATTTGGTGTTGATGTTAATGATAAGGCTGCTCCTGTTGTAATGTATACTGAAGTTGAAAAGTTGTACGACGCTGCTTTCCTTAGGGTTGATACAAATGAACCTTCTAATTTAAGTTTAGAATTTTATACAAATGATTCAACTTGCAAAACCCTGAATATGAGTCTTAATGATAGTGGTACAGGATACCAAGCAAATGCAAATTTCAAACCATTCCATACAGTTGATTTGGTGCGAGATAATCTGGGTTATGCTTTAAGAAATGGAACAATATATTATTATAAAATTAAAGTATGCGATACTTCAAATAATTGTGCTTTATCGGCTTGCGCTAATTTCACTACAAAAGCCGCTGCAGAAGATAAACCTTTCATATTTAAGATTGATTTGCCTGACGGTTATAGCGTGGATATTCCTGCATTAAATAAAACAAACTATAATTTTACTGAAAGTTTCGGTGGAACTGTTTATGATGTTGGAATTAAAACAAATACCTCTGTAACAAGGAATATTAACTTTACTATACATTGCAGTGATATGGCTATTGGCTTCTTTGGAGTTAATATACTTAGTCCAACTAAGATTGATTTGAGCAATGCATTTATCTGTAATACAACAAGAGATATTATGGGCATGAACTCAACATTGAAAAAATGGAATAAGTTGATTAATGACCTGCATTTGGGTGGAGCTGCTGATTACATTGAGATTACTATACCTGTTGCTTATGCTGCTTCAAATGTATTTAATTGGACAGATGATACTGGAAGCAGTGGAGAAAATGTTACTAGTTATGTTTCTTGCAGAGATGGCGGAAGTTCTAATACAATATGCAAAGTTCCTGTATCAATGGGATTCTCTGCATATACAGTAAGTGTTCCTGCAGCAGCTTCAGGTACAGTCACTCCAGGAGGTGGAGGTGGTGGTGGAAGTGGTAATAGTAAGAGCTATACTATAAGCAGCTTGCAGTTTACAAATGGCTATACTCAAGCACTAGCAGCAGGAGATAGTGTTAATTTTGCTATTGGTTCAAAAACACACACACTTGTAGTTAATAGTATTGGAACTAGTAATGCTAATATAACTTTAAGAAGTACTCCTGTAAACTTTTTAATTGCTATTGGTGAAATTAAGAAGGCTGCTTTAGATTCTTTAAGCTATTATGAGGTTTCTGTTAAACTAAACTCACTTTCAACCACAAAAGCAAATGTTACAATAAAATCAATTTCAGAGCTTATACCTAGTGGCCAGAGTGTGACTGGAGATGTTGTATCACAAGGAAATGTTAGTGATGGTGGAACTAGTGGAGATACAGGAGCACAGGGAAGTACAGAGGGTTTCTTTAAACCTTGGATGTATATTGTAATCGCACTCATAATAGTTGGTTTGCTTTACTTAATTTATAGGTATTATAGTAATTCAAAAATCCTAAAACTTAAATAAGACTATTTCTATTAAACATTTATAAAAATGCTGCAATTTTGTCCTATTTGCAAGAATTTACTGCAAATAAAAAATGAAGGTGGAAAAAATATTGGTTTTTGTAGCTGTGGATTTAAAAGAACAGCCGGAATTAGTTTAGAATCTGATGATAAAACAAATAATATGATTATTGGGGGCGGTTTTGTCGAAGAGAATCAGGGAATTAGTGGTGTTGATAGATTTTGTAAGAAATGCGGTTTTGATAAGGCAGAAGTTTCAGAAATTTCTGCGAACGAAGCAAATATTTTTGTTTATAGGTGTTTGAAGTGTAATCATAGTGAAAGGGAAGTTCAAGGAAGTTCTAAGTTTTAGTTTTATTATTTCTTAAAATCTCTCATTCTTATTTTTAAAACATCTAGCGCTGCATTTAATCCAGCAGAGAATAAAGGAAATTTGCTACCGGCCCTATCTTGCCAGACTGTTGGAACTTCTCTTATATTATATCCTGATTTTGTTAAATCATATAGTAATTCTACATCAAAAGCCCATCTGGAAGTTCTTAGTTTATCTACTACTTGCTCGAGAATCTTTGCTTTGAATATTTTTGCGCCGCATTGAGTATCCTTATAAGGCATTCCAAGTAGAAATTTTTCCCATAAATTAAAAACTCTTGAAGCAACTAGTCTTTTTAATTGTGGTTTTGGATTAACTATTGAACCCTTAAGATATCTTGAGGCAATTACGCCATCATGGCCATCGATGGCTGTTGATAGGGCATAAAATTCTGTTGGAGAAGTTGAACTGTCTGCATCAATAAAACCAAGCAACTCGAGTTCTGGATGAGTCTTTAAATAATATTTCCAACCCTGCATTACTGCAAAACCTTTGCCTGCTTGAATAAAATTAAGGCAATCTAATTTAGGATTTGCTCTTTGATGCTCTCGCACAATTCTTTCTGTGTTATCTCGAGTATTATTTATAACAACAGCAATCCTATAGTCGCTTATATGATTTTGGCTTAGTAGATTATTATAAAAAGCAAGATAATTCTCAAGTGTTGAGCCAATTCTGTCTTCTTCATTATGGGCTGGGATAACCAGGCCCGTGCTCCTTGTTGTTAATTGAGTCATAATTTTTTAAGTGGGCTTAGAATATAAATATTACTAAGGATTAACGCGCTCACGAGATGCAATCCCAAAAGGATTATTTTTGGGGACACCGGGTTATTTTTTATGTCCATAAATTAAAAACCACATTCTTTAGAATGTGGTCGTAATGTTACGGTTTTCAATTTTGGATCATCCCGAAAAACGAGCGCTTTCAAACCACACACTTTAGTGTGTGGTGCGCATCGTTTTTCTGATTTTCAAATAAAAATAATTCATCAATTGTTGATTTCAATGCTTTTGCAACATCATGTGCTAATTGAAGAGAAGGATTGTATTTTCCTTGTTCAAGAAAAACAATAGTTTCTCTTCTAACTCCAACTTTCTTTGCTAGCTCTTCTTGTGTAAGATTATGTCTAGCTCTGAATTCTTTAATTCTTGTTTTCATTTTAGTTTAAATTTCTTTTTTATTAAAATAAATCCAGAATATTAAAAATAAAAGAGCCATGCCCCCCACCGCTACACTTGTCGCTTGACTTACATCTCTGAATTTTATAATATCCTCAGAAAGAAATCCTATTGCTAATAATAAATAAAGAGTAACAAGAAATGTCTTATAACCTGCTTTTTCCATTACTCTTTTGCTTCTTTCATCATGTAATGGATAACCTTCTCTCAAGTCTCTGTTTCCCCTTCTGAAGGCAAAAAGTGCAAAAGCAAGTATCGATATTGCAATAATAGCACCTAAAATTGCACCTATATTATCTCCTTTCATAAAAGTAGTTACAGAATATAAAATTCCTGTTGCTATCACGAGTATACTTACTACAAGTATTCCGACTAATCTTCCTTTTTCAATTCTTTTTATTGTATTTTTTGATTTCATTTGTTTAACCTCCTGATGGTGTTTATTTGTGAGTTATATCCAACTTTATGTTATATTTAATTAACTTTATGTTAGAAATAACTAACATATACTATTTAAATCTTTCGGTAGAACCCTTTCGGGAGATTATTAACCTTAGGTAACACGCCCCCACGATAAGTTAACATCAAAAATCGAAGATTTTTGAGTGCCATCAAGAATTAGTAAATTCTTGAGGTCCTAAGGATTAACTCCCTAACTTTTTCGTCATGATATTCAAAAAGATAACTTTTTAAGTATAATTTAATTGTATTTAATATGAAAAAGAGGGGCATGATTATCATCGTTATAGTGTTAGTAGTTATTATAATCGCAATTGCAGTTTTCTTTTTAATTCCCAAAGGACTTTCAAGAGAAGATGTATTAAAAAATCCATCTGATGCAATGGAATTCTGTAATAAGTCTCCTAATGATAAACAATCTAATTGCTATATGATGATTGCTGATGTATTAGGCATAGACAATCCCGATGTTGCTCTTCAAGCTTGTTTAGCAATAAATGGCGAAACTAATGGTGGAGACAGAAAAAATTGCGTAGAAGGTTTAGCAATGAAACAGACGAATCAGACAAAAGCAGTTGAAATATGTAGTGCCTTTAAAGATGATGCTAGGACAAGGGAACATTGTTTTGGAGGTATAATCGCAAACTCTGCAAATATAAGCATAGACACCCAGTTAGCAATGTGTGATTCAAAAATAGGCATGGATAAAGATAATTGTTATAGAGGACTTGCAGAAAATCTTATGTCAACAAATCCCAAAAAGAGTGTTGAAATTTGCAGTAAGATGTCAGACAAAACTTCAAAAGACAATTGTTTGAATAATATTATAGGTAATCCTGAAATTGTAAAAGCAAATGTTGATTTGTCAGTGAGCATATGTGACGCACTTGCATTAAAAGACAGATGTTATAATTATATTGCTGGCGTAATAAGTGGAACTGATATTAAACAGGCAGCTAAGATTTGCCAAAAATTAAGCGATGAGGTTCAAGTATACAGCTGCTATAACGGAATTTGGTTCGCATCTAATACTGTTGTTATATCTAATTATGACTTTACAATTAGTTTATGCAATTTCTTAACTTTGAAGAAAGATGAATGTTTAAGGAAAATGGCAGGAGAATTTATGAATTCAGACAGAACAAAAGCCGCAGCAATATGTAATCTAATGTCTGCTTCTGGAGCTTCTGGATGTTTAGCAGATGTTAATAGAGGGCAATAATCCCAAGGATTAATGCCCCCACGAGGGCTGGAACAAAAAGGTTCACTTTCGATTTTAGTTAAAGATTAAAGCTAATTATTCCAAACATTAGGATAGGTTAGTGTTTGTTTATAATATTTTGCTTTGTCTATCTCTAAAAAAGTAATAAACTATCTAAAAAATATTTCAATTTTAGGTGTATTACTATTATTATAAATTCAATAATAATATATACATACCTTCTCGCAACAGTTCGGCTTTTTGTTACACTTATAGCACTCTTGGGAAAGAAGTCCGCTAAGTAAAGATTATAAAGTTTAGAAAGAAAGAATTAATGTGAAAAGGGAGTAAAATAACATGGTATTAAAAAATCCTAATAAATATTCGGAAGGAAAAACAATTGTTTATTTTGTTAGACATGGAGATAGAATTCATATACCTAGCAATAAAGATATTGGTCTAATTTCTGGAGGTCCTGGATTAAGTTCTCTTGGTAAAAAACAAGCTAAGGAAGTAGCAAAGAAATTCTCCAAAATAAGAAAAGAAATTGACAAAATCTATTCCAGTGATATGAACAGGGCAATAGAAACAGCAGAAATTATTGGGAAAGAAATAGGTAAAAGGCCAATAATAACAAAGGGGATTGCAGAATTTAATAAGATTGTTTGGGATAATAGAATTTATCATTATAAATTTTGGAAGCATTACTTAAAACATAAATTTAGTATAAAAGTATTCAATAAGATACTCAATGAAAATAAAGGAAAAGTTATATTAATCGTAGCCCATGGCAATATCATAAAAGGAATAATCGGAAAGAAGATGAAGTTTAGTCATTCCCAGATAAGTAAGTTCGATTATCATAATTGCCATATCTCCCTTGTAAGGTT